>Ga0116229_10005039_pt1 | contig 21632 bp, 14 predicted proteins | sample S1TSphgellanicum_3_FD_87313 | JGI IMG/M metagenome (GOLD analysis project Ga0116229, IMG submission 87313) | Host-associated microbial communities from peat moss isolated from Minnesota, USA - S1T2_Fc - Sphagnum magellanicum MG | ecosystem: Host-associated > Plants > Peat moss > Unclassified...
AAGTGTGGGGCTGCGGTGAGGGGTGGGGGGCCACACTGGAGACTCCCCTCCCCCCCCCCCCCCCCCCCCTCCCCTCCCCTCCCCTCCCCACCCCTCACCCCAATTCCATGCTCATTCACTCCAAGGAGAGAGAAGCTTACATTACTACTAATACCCAATGAAGTAGTAGCCTAGTTGAGATTGTCAAAGCTGGCAAATAGAACCTCTACCTCCCAACAGGGCTGGTGAGCTGATTTCCTTCTTGCTTGTCACTAAAGGAAACAACAACTACTAGTCATATGAATGTCTTTTGTGCACTGTACATATATACCTAACTTTTAAAATAAAAATAATTATACTAGGGACTTTGCTCTCTCAGTACTCAGTGTTTTTCTGTGTTGTGGATGGTGGATTTGATTGAGTAAGCCTATTATGGACTTGTTTTCTTGTTGTTGGCCATGCCATGAGGAAGGGAGGGAGGGAGGTCAGTCAATCAGTCAGTCAGCCAATGTTTTATTTGCTTTGTTTGTGCTTTACTGGTGAGTAGTAGTAGGGCAACTGGTTTGGGGGATGGAGAGGGGGAGGAGTAGCTAGGACTCAGTTAGAGTGCTTTCCTTGCTTTTGGGGGCAGTGGGTGATTTTGGTGGTGTATTAAGAACGGTACTTTACATAGAGAGAGAGGGAGAGAGAGAGAGGGGAAGGGGGGTAAAGAGTGCGTGAGTTGTACTCAGCAGCTCTGGAGTTCACCACACGTATGAAGTGTACGAAGTGGCTGTGCCCCTTATTGTGTGGCACGCTGTGTGGTAACGGCCAGTGAGAAGCGGCAACGGCACGTGAAGAGTGCGGGGATTTGGGGTTGCAACAGGGGGGCGCTCGCTCTCCGCGTCGTCGCTTGTAGCATCGTGCGTCAGTCAGTGCTGACTGTGACTTCATTCTTGTGTTTATGTAGGCTACACGCATCATGGCAGGCATGGCGCAAGTCTCTTTGTGGGGGCGCGTTTGACAGCTCCTAGGTATCGCGTGCGTGCAGGCGCATATCGACTTTACTCTTTACTACTGCTACCTAGCTACTAACGCATGATCATTTTCTGCTTCTCAGATTTCTCTTTTCTCTCTCTCTCTCTCTCTCTCTCTCTCTCACTTCAAACAAACAAAAATGCCCCATCATCCGTTGCGGCATGCAGCAGCTGCCGTTCTGTTGAACGCATATAGCTACTACAAAACCCAAAAAACAAAACTCATCAGTTTCATTAGTTTTGTTTCAGTTTCCTAGGTTAGGTAGAAAGACATCAGCAAAACAAGCTCCTTGTACACCCCCACCTACTTTTCTTTAAAAGGATCTTCCCATACCTCAGCTTTCTTTTTTGAAGGGTGGCTGGCTGGTGGGGTCTCTTGCCTCTCTCTCTCTCTCTCTCGCTCTTTCTTTCTTTCTGTTCACTCATTTTGTTGCTGGGAAGTAGGTATCTCTCTCTCTCGACCTCCATCATACCCAAGACATCAATCTCATCAGCTCAGCTCCACCCAATCTTTTTCTGAGGAGCTGGTGCCGTATCCATTGGCTAAATTCTACACCCACCACTGCAAGTTTTTTTTCCTTAAGACTGTGGATACAATTAACATCCCAGTTGTGATATGGGCTCATATCTATCTAAACCTTCAGTGGAGGTCCTATTTCTGGACTCCTAATATGATTTTATAGATTCAGAACTGGGCTTGGCGATTCTTGCAATCATCTGTCCAAGCTGAGTCTGTCTAGTATTGATGTTTCTTTGTAGTCAGATCTGATGCGGGTCCCATTTTCCGTACTCCATCCCAGGCTGACAACGCCCTTCCTTTGGCCCCATTCTGCACAGCAGCTAGTAGAAATTATAACACACTCTGAACCCCACACACAAGGTGCCAGGCCCCACCCAACCAAGTCCTTGGTTGGGTAACTTAGGAAGCTAGGCATATCTGATCCCTTTCAAAGGAAGGAAGCTCCAATTGCCCCACCTCAAGCTTCAGCTCCCATCACTCTCCCCCCCTCCCGCCCCCCACCACTCTTTATGCTCCTGATTCCAAAGGCAAAAATGTTCTGTCACATTTTCCAAATGTACCAAATGTTTTGGGTAAGTGAGTGATGAGTGATAATGAAACTCATCAACAGTTCACATCTCAATCCAAGTCTCAAGAACTCATCACCAGTTCACATCCCAATCCAAGTCTCGAGAACTAATCACCAGTTCACATCTCAATCCAAGTCTCAAGAACTCATCACCAGTTCACATCTCAATCCAGGTCTCAAGAACTCATCACCAGTTCACATCTCAATCCAAGTCTCAAGAACTCATCACCAGTTCACATCTCAATCCAGGTCTCAAGAACTCATCACCAGTTCACATCTCATTTTCACCTAAATTTCGAAGGCTGTAATGGTGGGGGGCCTTCCGGATTTTCAACCTCTCGAGGCCAATAATTCGGAAATTTGGAATGCTTGCATAGCAGGACCTTCTCGTATACAGAATGCCCACTCTCCATTTTTTTTTAAATGATCAAATTTTTTTCTTTCAATAACCAATTTTCCTGTGCATCATGGGGGGGAAAAAAAAGAAAAAAAAAATTAAAATGGGAAGCAGGTCACTTGGTAAAGAGCTTGGCTGCGGGCTTTACTGGAATTGAGCCTGCACTTGGCTCTTTACAAAATGCACAAAATCAAAATATCAAGAAGGCCACTATCATAGGCCTTTTTACCTTGGGTATAAAATATTTCTGAAAACCCTTCGTCCTTATTAACCCATGAAAAATGGGAATGTTTGCATGATCAAAGTGTAGGAGTGGTTCAAGATTTTCAGAATATTCCAAAAACCCCAAGCCTTCTCTAACCCTTGGTTATGTTAATATTCACGAGCCAAGTGGTTAAATGCTCCTATGGTTTTTCAGAATATTCCTCATAACCATGGTTCTTCTAGGAATACTTTATTAACACATCAAGTCCCATTATTCTACACTATGGGTAATGGCCAATGGTAGAGGCATTTTTGTTCTTTTGGGGGGGGGCGCGGGGAGGTGGTATTGATGACTCTGGCAATAGGCTTACCCTAATAAAACAAGGGGTGTGTCACACTGTGGCCTTGCCATTTACATTAAAAAAGTATCTAAAGGCAAAAGGAGAATGATGGAAAAACTCAAATATTTCACCATTCAAAAATATAATCTTCAAAAAATCCTCTAAAAGAAACCAGAATCCTTCAAGGTATTACAACTGTAGAACCAATCTCAAGTTTCAATGCAAGCCAAAATATCATCCTTCAAAAATCCTCATATAAAAATGGACTTATTACCTAGGGGGCCAAAATCCATTAAGCTACTATAATAAGTCCATAATGAATCTAAACAAAATAATCCGAAAGCTCACTGTCCTCACAGAGTATGAGGAGAGAGAGAGATACCCAAGTTAGGATTCAAACCCTCAACTCCCAGCTTCTCAATCACACCCACAACCAATACCTTAGGGTAATTACCTCTCACTACTATTCCCATATTCCACTTGCATATGGGAGTTGCACTATTCCCTTCTCATTAAAAACACACATTATCCTAGGAGGCATGGAGTGCCATGGCAACCCTTGATTTTTCACCCCTCTTTTTTATGTGGATACTCCAAGCTTGTAATGGATTAATGTTCAAGCTTTTTCCCAATGATTGTCAGTTCTTTTAGAAGCAATCAATGTGTCTTTCACAACTCATGATATAAATTATTTAATCCTTTTTTTTTTTAGGGTAACAGAACAGTAATTTGAATTATTTAGTGTTTTTCTATTCAGGAGCACAACAGCCGACCCATTAACAAGCTATTGCCATCGAAGCTAGGCCCAATCGTAAAGAGCACAATAGGATTTTCACTTGCTCATCAACAAGTTTGAACCCAAGACCTTTGCGATATCAAACAAGGGTCATATAACTAAGCTATCACCCCTTGAGACATAGATTATTTAATGGTGACATGTTTCTTTTGTAAGTTCATGGAATTTCAATGTCTTACTATTGCCCAATCCTTGGCAATATATGTTAATGAATGTTGGGTGGATATGAAAATGGACACCAAACCTCAATTAAGGTGGTTGAAGCTATTTGAGGTTGTTTGCCTAAACATCAACACATATTCAATTATATAATCAAAGGATTCTTGCAAGTGATTTCAAGTTGTTTGTCATGTAAGCAAATCTCCTTACAATTTAAATATAATAAATAATAGGGAATATGTTTATAAATGTTCAAAGATTTAAAACCATTGGAACACAAAAAGAATAATGTATAATTGAGCATAATAACGTGTGATTAGTTGATTAGGGCAATGCATCTTTCAAAACTCATTATAAATATATTTTAAAACTTTCACAATTATTAAACAGCACCAAGGTTTAGATGAATTGAATGTTCTTTTTCACTCAACCAACTACCCAAGATCACCATTAATTAATGCCCAAAATTTACAACTCATTCTCCTTGCCCCTAAATATAAAAATATGATTATTGTCAAGATCATGACATCGTATGTCTAATATACGTACAATTTATTCAATGACTACGTATTAAAAACCATGAAATCTAATATTTTATTCTTGCAAGATAAGAATTGCAAAATCATTAAAATTTTGGATATATTGTAAAACTTGTCACTTTCTTAATTATTTCAAGCAACCAAATTAAATACACTCTACAATACAAACGTGGTATTTATTTAGGCAAAATAGAAGTCATGAAATATAAATTCCTTCAATGAGATGATTATAAAATGTGTTTAATGTGATCAAAGTCATAAGGAAATCTTTGTATGCCATAGACAATGGGATAAACAATTTTTTTATCATGGTTTTTTGTTCTTGGATTGTTCATTCATTGTGCATTTTGAGAACAATTATATATGGAATGAATTTTCACCACTCAATGCATAAATTATCCATTTCAAATGTACTATCTAATCATTCATTTGTAAATGACACAAATAAGGTTGAAATAATGTTCATCCAATGTCCTACTTTGGAACCTTCTAATGATTCCATAGATGAACTTTAGCTCAAAGTATATTAGTAAGAACCAAAAGAAATAAAAGTTTTAAAACCTAACTAGCAACATTTAAAACCATGGATCGTCCTGTACAATTACATTTGCAAATTTGAAAATAACTTTTATCAAAAGCATCATTAATATGCATCAACTTCTTCACATTGCCCATTTTTTTCATTATCATTTCACTCAACAATTCATCCTCTTTAGCCTACTTATAGTAATCCATGCGCATGTTGATTTACTTCAAAGGTTTGCCATATCATAAATTTGGTAATCATCATCTATGACGCACTCCCAACTCCTTAAAGGACTCAAATGTGAGCCTAAGTGGAAAACAACGGAAAAGAGAAAAGTCGAAGCATGCTCCCTAGCTCACAACACTTTGAGGGGTAGAAGGGCATGTTGGAGCTTCGGGATGGGTCTAGGAAAAGTTGACAAGCTTCACTCACTCACACAGGCTTGCACACAACCCACACAAAATGGTTAGTGCATAGTTGGAACACCCTTGGTGCTAGGACGAGCCACGGGCAACACGGACACACAAGACTCACCACGGCCCGGACTTGGGGGAAGCCACCACCTTCCCCCTTATAGTATACTTTGTGGTTGCCCATAGGGGCTACATCCAAATGGCTTTTCTCTCTCGAGATTACCAAGTGGGGGTCCCGAAATCGCCTCAAATGGGCCTCTCGCAACTTTGGAGCCCCATAACTTTGCGAGCAGGCCTCGGATCACGATGCGGTCTAAAGCAAAGTTGTAGCTCTCGTCGAGAGCTTTCCAACGATATGTGCCACGCCCCCTACAGCCAGGTAAATCGGGTCAATTCCTGACTTTTTGTGGTCGGAAGTCAAACTGGCAATTTGACTCCCGGCCCTTCTTTTGGCCATAACTTGTGTTTCAGATGTCCAAATGAACAATGTGAACTCATTTTAGACATATACGTTCCAAGAGCTTTCCAATGATATAAAGAATGCCACAAGCCATTGGGTTTTGACCCTTGCAATCGCTCTTTGAAGTTTCGGGAGTCCACCGGGACTCCATCTCCCAAAGTGGGAGTTGCCTTGGGAGTGTGAGGGTTCATTCCTTCATACTCCCTCACACTTTTTAACATTCCCAGGAGTTTGTGATGTGGCTCCCGGGCTTCTTCTTCTTGCTTTGACTCTTGGGCTTCCTCTTGGCTCACACCCTTGCAAGCCCTTTGCCTTGGTCACGAGGCCAAGGTTAGGGTTACGACAATCTACCACAAATTTTGAGTAAGCATTTTCATAATAGTGTTATTGATTTGACAAATTGAATGAGAAGAAAGCATGTTGATTAATTCAATGGTCCAAGGTGTATTTTATTTTTATATGCATGCATGGTTGTAAGGTTCAATTAGATTGAATTTAACAATTATTCTTGGTGCATTTTAGTTTTTTCCTAAAATGCACATTATAGATATTTTATCACCATGGCCTAATAGACAAAAAAAAATTGATAACAATATTTTGACATAATTTGCATAAATGTGTTCACACATGTATCACATGCACACACAATCATCATAAATAATGTATAATATTGAGGATTTTTCAACCACATAAAATGATAAACATGTTTTTTCTAAGATGATATCAAAAGACAACATATTCATAAAACATTTGAACATTACATAACTCAACTTGGGCTCCACATTGCTTTGCATTGCCATTTATGATGAAATGATGGATAAATGAGTTCATTTTTCATTTTGTGAAAACTAAGTTCAATTTGATTGAAAATATTGAATGACATTGCATGCAACTCAAATGGAATTCAAATTCATTACATTCATGAAATTCAATTAAAGATAAATGAAATGCAAATTGATGCAAGTGGTGTGATGATTTGCTTTACACTTTCATCATTCATTACTATGGTGTCTAGAGGAAAAACAAGTATGAAAAGACACATTTCAATGTTAAGATAGTTTTGTGACAAAGTTTTTAATTTGAAATTATCCAATTAAGGATGACTTATGGAACCTAAAGTTCTCCTACTTAAACCAACCCCAATAAATGGTTGTTAGTAGAATTAAATCATAAGCAAAAAAAATCAACATCCTCATAATTAATGAAACCATGCATGTATGCAAGTAAAATGGAAAAACTACAAACCAAATTTCGTAGTTTACATAATTTAGGTTATACACATGATAAATTTATCCATTTAAAGTTCCAAATGGATGAAAATAATATTGCATTCTTCATATTTTCATCTATTGTGCATCTTTTGGAGGTTACTTATACTTGAAAGTTCCTTACACAATGGCCTTTTGAAAAGATTATCGACTATCCTCTAAATAGGTAAATAAATGTATTATGACTCCAAATCAAAATAGGGAGGAAAGCATAGTTCTAGTGATGAAAAATTTGAAACTAGTACAAGGAAAATAGTTCATATGGTCATTTGTCTTGATAATTCCAATTCAAGAATGTTGAAAACCATACAAAAGATTATGCAAAGGTGTTTCTTCATATATCTATGTATTTTCATATATTTATGTGTTTTGGACCTGATTTTTTTTCAACGTCATAATCATGGATGGAAGTGACAAGCAAACTTTCAATACCTTTTGCATCAATTTGCACCTCATTTCTTTTCAGTTGAATTTAAATCCAATTCAAATGAATATGAATCCAATCAAATTTAATTTTAATTTAGGTTGAATATAATTTCAATTTGATCAAATTGAAATTCAATTTTAATTTAGTTGAATTTAAATAAATTCAGTGGAATCTAAATTAAATTTGAATCAATTGAAATTCAATGCAAGTTGCATCCAATGTCATTCAATATTATCATTCGAATGGAATCAACTCATTTTTTTATGATCATTATCGCTAATATTGCATAGCAACACAAAACCTCAATAATTGATTAGACTATAACATAAGTAAATTCATTGAATATGAAATTTACACTTGGCAATGTAATTGGGTATTTTTATAATAATTATATCCATGCCTTAAAATGTATAATCAACATATAGTCTAAAAAGTAACTTGATTTAAGGAGACAACCCAATGTTTATGCCAACCAATTATAACATGTATTAATGATACATTGTGTTAAAGATTGGATATATCACATCTATATTAAATTGTTTACAAATCTAAAGTTTAAGATGTATTTTCTTTTTCATATTTAGCTCAAATGAAACATGAAAACTCATTCTTAAAGATTTTTCAAAGCTTTACATGTGTATAATAAATAAACATATCAAATATCAAATCATTTGAAAGAACACATTTGAATTTCATTGTTTAATGATAATTCAGAACATTCTTTTTCACAAAAAAATAAATTTAAATGCACATTGATTTTTTTACTTTCTATGGAAAATATTTATGAATAACACAAATGAAATGTTAATACGGTAAGTCCCAACATTTTAACTATGTATTTTAATTAACACTATCACTAGTATAAATTTTTGGTTTTGCAACTAATTTTTAATTATATGTGACATTATGTGTGCAACATGTATATACAATGTTAATATATATGTTCACCTATATATACCAATTCAAATGTAGTTACACCTTATATGCAATTTTTTTTGCAACTACAATGCAACTAATCTATGTATGAAACGTGTTTAAAAATTGAGCAAATTGTTTGTGAACATGCGTCATTTTTTAATTTATTTTTTTGTTTTCAAAATTAAAAATTCAATGGATTAATTTCAATCATTGAAGCTTTTACCAATATCATGATGATACGTGGCACACACTATAACATTCATTGACCATTTGACACATGTCCATTTTGAAACACCAATTACATGGTGACATGTGGCAATTCAGGCCCACTTATCCTTTATTTTAAAATATTAATTAATGAAATTTGTGTCGTCTGATTTTGGGTTCATAAGATGTTAATACGTGGTGCTTAAATAGGTAAGTATTTATTACACCTTATTAAGTAGGTAAGCAGGCCTAGGTATGTATGTAGGTTAAAGATATATTTAAGCTAGATAAATAAGTTAATAATCCGATTTTATTTATGGGTCTAACCATTTAAAGTCAATTTTTTTTTATTAACTCATAACCAATGGCATTTGGTACTTCCTTTGTGAACATAACTATTACACATACTTACATAGTGTGCAAAATTGGATTGGAAATCTAAATATATGGGATAAAAAATTCAATTACAAACATCACCAACTTAATTGCACATTAGATGCAACTAATGTATTAAATACTTGTGCTATGTATTAATCTAGTTTACTTACTAGTTATATATCAATATATTAGAAAGAATATTAATAAATAGGTAATAATACAATAATATTATGGTGTTAATAATAATTAATAATAGTTTAAACTAATAATTAGCTTAGGATGTTCAGGTACTTGTAGGTTAACTAATGTAGCCCATTTACCATATGTATTTTAACATAAATAATAATTTCTAAATATATAATAATTATTGAAAAATATTATTAATTATCATTATGATTATAATAAATTTTTAATTCATATTTATGATTACTTATAATAATTTATAATATTATAATATTAATACCTAATCTAGGTTAATAGTTAGGTAGCTTACCTAGGTTAGAATATTTATAAATTAACTAATGTATCCTACTTGCCATAGGTATATTAACATAATTAATAATTTTAAAATAATATCAATATTACAGTAAAATTATTATAATTATTTTTAAAGTAGTTATAATAAACTTTATTATTATTATTCATATTAATACTAGTCATTATTTTTAAGTTAATAATAGTAGTAATGTATTTAATTTTAATTTTAATAAAATTTTAGAAGCTATAATTACCTATAATAATAATAATAATAATCTATAAAACTTAGTAATATTAACTATTCATATTAATATTAATCTTTATTATATCACCAAGGAAGGTGGGGCATTTTTAAAAATTGTGCGATCAAAAATTTGTTCATTTTTTCTTGATTTAGTTTTGTTTCATTGAATTTACATTTTTTAAAGAAAACTCCAAATAAAATTCATGAATAAAATATGTTTAAATTTTTAAAAGTTCAACTTTTCAGAAAAAATATTTAAATATATTTGACAAATAAAATTAAAAAACTTACAATACATATTTTAACCATGATTAATTTAGCTTAATTTAATTTAATTAAGTTAGTTTAACCATAATTTGTTTAGCCTAACTTAGTTTAGCCATGTTTAGTTTAACCTAAATTAAATCGGCCCTTGTTAGTTTAACATAACTTAATTTAAGTATGGTTAATTTAGCCTAATTTAATTTAATTTAACCATGATTAATTTATCCTTTTAATTAATTGAACCCATGTTAGTTTAGCCATGGTTAATTTAATGTCATAGTTAACTTAGATTAATTTAGCCATGCTTACTTTAGACATGACTAATATAACCTTTTATTTAGTTTAGCCATGGATAATTTTATTTTTCAATTAATTTAACCATGGTTAATTTAACCTCTTATTGTAGTCAATATGGTTAGTTTGGTAAAGGTTTAATTTAGGTTTTAACTTGGTAAATGTGAGTTTAGCCTATGTTTAACCAATGTTTTCTTGACCAGCTTTATTTAGCACGAGTTTAGCTTTAGTACTAGAAGTACATAAAACTACTATACATAGCTTAGGTAGATATATTAGGTATACTAATTTAAATATGTATTAGTTTAAGCCATTATTTTTATGACACATTTCCATGTTGTACACATTTAGTTGCATGTTAGTTGCACACATAATTGTATGGCCCAAAAATTAAACAATACCAAATTTGTAATTACAAACGTGACCAATATAACTGCAATGATAACCAATTGCATGGCAATTGCATAACATGACTAGTTGTAAACAACATGATTTCTACCAATGTATTTATTTTTAAAAATATGTTAATATATTTTGGGCCCAAAAAATAAGTTTTATTATTTTCCAATTATATATTAATGATTGGATTCAACATAATGAAATTTGTGTTTCATCTTGTTGTGTTTTAAAATGTTTTCATTTTGTTAAAGGAAGGTTCAAAACCAAAATAATGGGAAATAAATATTCAAGTATGAGTTATAAATTAGTCAAGAACTTTATAGTTTACATATATCATAAATATTGGGTAAAGTATAATAATTATATATTATATATTATCAGGTTATATATATAAGGAAAAAACATATTTCAAAACGTATGATTGGTATTTTTTGGCTCGTTGTAAAGAACAAAAACATATATAAATTTCTTATAAAACATGGTAAAATAGTTGTTATTTCAAAGGCTATGATATCTCAAAAGACTATTTTGGAAATCAAGGTGATTAAGATGATGAAGTTAATTATACTATTTTAATTGATGAGGAGATAGTTCTACATCAAACTTTTAAGGCAATATCCAAACACACAAAATGAAAATGTGGGCACTGGCTTATTATATAGTCTTCACCAGTGTTGTATGGTCTCTTTTGGATATAACTAACATGCATAATTGCCAAATACATATAGTATTATATCCAAAATTTATGTGATTTTCAGTGTTTGGCATTCTATGAAATTAGGCTAAGTGCATCCTAACCATTAACTTGATATGTACTTTTTCCCTTATTAGTTCAATATGTGCATAGTCATATCCACTCAATATCGTTTGAAGTTTCCCATCCATGTATGTATCTCCCCTATTTCAAATTTTAAAAGAGGAGTGAGAAGCCTATGTGAAAATATTAAAATAAAAAATAGTAACATTAATTATCCAATGGGTCATATGGGGGAATTAGCATTTGGTCCAATAAATATCAAATTTGGACTCAAAATCCTTAATTTATTGTTATGACAAAACATGTATGATGTTTATAAACAACCTTATTTCTCTCTAGGTGTTTTTACCATGGTTGTAATGTTGGTGTTAGTTCACCCTAGGCAAAAGGGCAATTATTTGAAAATTAGCCTATTCATAATATTTCTCCATATTTGGAGTTAGTTAGTTTTTGAAAATTGTCACATCCACATTCATCAGTGGAAGAAAATCTAATAATCCATCACCATATTGATAAGTAAATTATTGTAATCCCTTGATCAAGGTCATTTTTTTGGACTACCCAAAAATAAAGGTTTGTTGGCATTTGAAGGTGTAGTTGGAATGCTATAACTAAACAACATGGGTCTTTACCTTTACATCTATCATTTATTTAGTTATTTCAACCTTCAATTGTGAAAATGAAAAAAAAATTAAATCATCAACTATTGGATTTTCATTACATGACATTATTTTGATAAATAAAACAAAAATTACAAGGACTATTTTTTTCAATAGAATGAAGGAAAGAAAAAGGGCCAAAGCACTAAATACTAATTAGTCACATCACAATTACAAACTTAAGTCTTATGCATGAAACATAGATTGAACCAAGTTATTAGATCGTCAAAATGATTATCTTTTCAAAGGAATGGTAGTTTTCATTAACTTTGGTACCTACCAATACACCAAAATAAAACATTTATGATTGGGTGTGTAATTGTATGTGGCACACATTACTATATGACCACAAGTCCATCAAGGCACATCATTTTTACTTGGCATCTACGAAACCATGTTGATGCCAAAAAGGATAGTCCCTCTTGGTGTTATTGGGAGTGATAATTGTTTTTAAAAACATTTTTAAAAATCTACAATTATTATTTAGGTATGGACAAAGGTTTGGAGCGACATTTTTTTGACATGCTCAATGTCCTTCTTGATGCCCTTATTGTGCATTTCAACATCCCTTGTCATTTTATTAACTAACTGTTTTTCCCCCAAGGTCGCTTGATGTGCTTCAAAACATCCATGATGTCCCTCAACATCCCATGTCATCATCTTTCAACATCCTTTCTAGCACCGTCATCATCCATCCATTTGTGTCCTTCCTAGCATTGTTGTTATCTTTTAGTGTTCTTTTTGGTGCTCCCATCATCTTTTGACACTAGGAAAAAATTCATTTTTTTGGGTCCCCTAGCATGCTTCTTGGTGTCCTTACATGCTTCCTTGTGCCCCCGAAATCACCCAACATACTTCCTAACACCCACAATGACTTTCAATGTGCTTCCTAGTGTGCTTGATGTGTCTCACTATGCTTCCTAACACCCCTATCACCTCCCATAGTTTTTTGAACTTTCGTACAACGTTCCCATAACCAAGAACCCCTATGCCAAGTTTAATTTTTACAAAGGATGCCCAAAATTCAAAACATCTCCCAAAAAAAAGACATTGGCAACCCCAATGGTTAGAGTGCACATAATAATCATAAGATTATTTGTATGATATATATATATTGCCATTTTGAATTTTATTGAATGGTTTATGGGTAGTTGGACCTTCGTCTAACTCGTTATTTAAACTTTAAAATAAAATTAAAATCATCATTAATTATTATTATTTGGTGTAGTTTGACTATGTTTACATGGTTGTACAAATGCTTGATCCTTTGTGACATGCTTTTATTGACTGTGTAGCATGTAGATCACCAACATATGATGTCACAAGCATGGGTCTTTTTATTTCAAATTCCTCAAGTAGCTCCACTTGCAATTGTCCTAAGTGGGAAGTAGCGTTTTTGCAAACATGCTACTACAAGTGGGAACCCAACAAGTGCCTAGGTCTAGATGTGGCTATTTTTTTTCATAAAATGGCGAAAAATCCCTAAAAATGACAAGATTTTCATGTTTTTCTCATTATTTGAAAAAAATCCACCTGTTGTGAAATTTTGCCACAAAAAAAACATTGGTGACAAGAAAGAATTGGACATTCACATGCACAATTTGAACCAATTTTTTTGATGTTTTCCATATCAAATGGAAAGGCATTGCATTAATTTCAAATATTTTGATTTCAACCACAAATTCAATTTTTTTTAAAATTTAAATGAAAAATCTTATAATTGCATGTTTTAGTCTTATATTCAAATGTTTGATTTCATATTTCCATGTATTTTCATCATTTTAAAATTTTCAAATGTGAGAACATTACATTATTTTAAATGATTTATTTAATTGAAAAGTTGACTATGTAGGCTGATAATGAAATAAATTTCACATGGGGACTAAATTTTTTTAAATGAATTTATAATTTCATGACTACTTTCAATTCAGCTTCTGAAAAATTCCTTACTTAATTCTGATTTGAATATTGATTAAGCCTTCATGCAATTTATATTAAATAACCAAGTTTGATAGTGAAACAAAGGGGTCAATAGGAAATGCCCTAAATTTGATCAAACTTCAACATATACCTTTATAGTCATGATGTCCCAAATAATGATTGAGGGTAATTGATTGTGCACAACAAAATGGAGTTTATCATTATATGAATAATTAACTTTGGACATAGTCACAATTTTTTTAAATGATGTACATAAAGTTTGGTGTAGTACTAGATGTTAGCGAATATAAATGTAAATGAATTTCAAATAAACTATTAGCAATTTCAAAAGAATGAAGTGCACCTAATAATCAAGGGTTGTGCATGCTTAGATAAAGGGGAAGATGAAATATGATTTTTTTTTTCACATATCGTATTAGTTATCAATGTTTTTTTTTCAAGTTTTTTCTTTTGCATTAGTGGTCAGCATCCCAAGAGAGATATAGCATTTAAATGGCAAATAGTCTTTAGGACTTGCCCCAAAAAATCCTTCTATAATTTGGCTAGTTAGGAAGAGAAATGTGGTGAACCTAATTGAAAACCACTCCTTTTTTATTGATTAAAAAAGCAAGAAAATTGAAAAAAAAAATTTTTTTTTCTTTTTTTCTTTTTTGCAATAATGCAAAATCTTACATTAGAAAAAACACAAGTAGTTATGTCTACTATTTTTGAAAAACAATATCATGCCACAATTTGATTTAGAAGCTTGACAAATGGATGTTAGAATGAAATTTTTAAATGACTATCTTAAACAAAACACATATATGGATATATACTAGAAGGACTTCATACAAAGTGAAAAAAAGACTTCAAATGTAAGTTATGCATATTAATTTGTGGATTAAAACAAGCTCCTAGGGCATGGTACCAATGAATAAGTTCACTCATTTGAAGTCAACAGGTTTTTAATGCAATACCACATATATTAATGTATATGTGAAGGAAAGAAACAATTGTTATGCACTTAATGAATTATATTACAATGTCATCTTATTTAATAATGATTCCAAAGGAAAATCAAAGGAGCTAGTGGCATCTGAGTTTCACATGGCCAACCATGGCAATATTTAATATTGTATGGGAAACAATTCCATTGCAACATAAAAATAGGCAACTCCTTAATCTCATGAGAAAAGTATCAATTTTTAAATTATAGCTACAACAAAAAAAGCTATAAACTTGTACATCAATTCCATCGGAAATTAGGCCATAGCTTTACATTAATTGCATGTTTGGGTCATGGCCTATGAAACTTGATAGCACTACAACAAAACATGGGCACATTCCATGTTTCCATTTCACTAAATTGCCATTCAAGTGAAAATGATAGGAGATTATTTCACATGATCATGATAACACATGTGAATTGTCCCATCACACAATATGCATGTTCACTTACACATGATGATGCACACATCAAAACATGTGATCAACATAAAAAATGATTTCATTTCAAATATATCCGTGTTAAATTTGGTTGCAATAAAAATCAACTTGACCTTCAAATATGCCCCCCCAAACAAAATCATTGTTCTTCATGACTGATTTTTTTTATGGTGGAAAAGGTGAAAAATTATTAAATTGATCATAAATTTTAATTATTGAATATTTCATACAACCAATATAACATTGTCAAAATATTTATGAAGGTCTTGAATTTCATATTGAATTGAAAGAAAATTTTTAAAATTTTATGTTAATTCAAGGAAAATAAAAGTGAAGAAATATTAAATTTGATTTGTGAAACATAGTTGACTTTCAAAATGATTTTCTTTAAAAGTGGTTTGAATTTTTTTAATTCTATTCTTATTTTAATATATATTTGAAAAATCTTAAAGTTATGATTTTATTTGCTTCAGTTGAATGAAATTTGAGAAAGAAAAAGTTAATAAAAGTTTAAATTTTCAAGCAAATTCAAATTAAAAATGATGATAAGATTGTTGGCACCTTCTTCTTAACGTGTGGTTGTGTGGTTTGATGGTTAGGGCTATGACCAGAACATATGTGATACAATTCAGCATAAATGTATAGTTGTGCATACTTTTTGAAAATATGGACATCAATTTATTTATTTATTTATTTATTTATATTTGAATGTAATCAGCTGTTTAAAAATATTTCATCTGATTTTTGATAAATTGATCTAAGCATTATTTAAATGATATATATATATATATATATAATCAATATTAAATATTTAAAAGTTTTACTCACATAATATGAAAATGATTAATTCCCAATTCCATAAATATATTGTCAATAAATAAAACTAGAAATCCATTTGTTAATAAGCATCGGTCCTAGTTCAGCCAACCATTCAATTGTTGTTCATATTTTCACAATTATGAATTGGTTGTAGTGAATTTTCATGAAATTCATTACAAAATGAGTGAAATATTGAGTGAATTAGGTCATTATTTTTCAATGTACTGGATTACATTTTTTAAGGGGAACATGCAAGAGCCCCATGGCAGAGCTTTTGTTCCTAGTGTAAACCTGAACTGGCCCAAAGAAAAGATCACAGAAAACCTCATGACTGGAGGGGTAGAAATTTTGTGGGTTGGGGGAGGGTGCAGCCACCAAAAGTTCCTTCCAACTTGACCTATCAGAAAAATTCAAGATAAAGTGCTATAAATGATTGGGTCTGAAATTTGGGTTGCCATGGCCTATGGCTAATTCCAGCTGATTGAGCCCAAGACAACATCATCCATTTTAGCCATGTAGGATTCCACATGGACATTTCATCCTCTACCATTTGTTGGGGTTGTGGCCTCAAACTACTCTAATGTAAACGTGAACCAAGAGCCCTCATATTTCGGACCAATGAGTGACTTTGGATTCCATTGGGCCACTGCCCAACTGCTCAAGTGTGAACCGCCCACTAAAATCAAGTTGTCACATGAAGATAGCACTCAAACCCTAGAAGAAGAGCTATTACAAAACTTTTTTTTTTAAAACTTGAAAAAATAGCTATTGAATAATAATATAAGAATAAAACAAACCTTGGAAGAATAACTATAAGAAACAAAAATATGTTCCATATTCATATGTGGTAGGAACTTGGAAACCTTTTGTTTGCTATGGTATGTAGTAGACCTAACATGTCCTATACTATTGGCACCTACTGGAATACCCAAGCAATGTGGGAGGGAGACATTGGGATGAAGTTAAAAGGATTAAACTTGTTGGCAAGGCACATGAGCAAAATGTTTTTAATTTACTAAAGCAATGCTCTCAACAGTTCAACCATACCTTCTTTGAAGTTTTTCCTTTGTAAGGATTCTTCAAAAATAGAGTGGGCTAGAGATGTCAACAACATACACTCCACATTTGGACATCAGTTTTTATTGTCAAGTGGTGTGGAGTTAGTTTGGTAAGTCTGAAGCAACAAGTAGCGTTTGTGCCAAATGTTGGAGTTGTGTTAAAAATTACACAATAGGAATAAATATTAAGAAATAGAATATTTTCAGTTTGTTTTTGTAAATTCATAACAATTAGCAACTAGACAATGTCATGCTTGTTATTTGTGGGGATGTAATGGGGAATGGGAGGAAATTTAACTAAAAAGCATTTATTAATCACCATCATTGAATTTGAAAGATTTGAATGAAAGCATGTTAGGCATTTTGAATTGGGTTGGAGGTGTTCTAGAGGTTGATGGTGAATAAAATTCCCACCAAATCTCCTGAAATTATACAAGTTGGTTGATGGATATTTTGTTAAGTGGTCATTGCTCAAACTATTGTTGGGGGTGTATCATATTTTATTCATAGCAGTAGGGTTTGGGTTTCAAAAGTTTTAAATAAATTGATATCGGCTTGAATTGGAGTTTACTATTTAGGTTTGAAATTCTGGTACTAGTTTAATATCAATAATGTACCAAAAAGAAAACACACTAGATATTGGGAACAATGCTAGTTTTGAAACTTTCATACCAACTTGGTTTCCAATATTGGTAGTAGTAGTAGTAATTACATTTGCCATGCACTCAAATCAACTTATAAAGAAAGAAGGTTCATGCGTCCACAACTTCAACAACCTTTGAAAATTATCCAAGGACCTAGGGACAACCAAGGTTAAGCAATGAAGTTTCACTGATCAAAATGTATCGTCAATGAAAACAAGCAATTATGCTAGTATGTAATTACAAAAATTTGACCTGCATGAACTACAACCTACTAGATAAGCTCTTCAAATAAACTAGTTTTTAAATTTTCACTTTTATAATCATCAAGAAGATCTTCCTTTGCTACAAAAAAAATTTAGACATCATTTTCTACCCATAAATGATTTATTGTTTACACATCAATAGGCCAATTTTTGTAGATCATGATGACGAAATCCAAATTAGATGTGCCCAACCTACATCCTCAAAACAAAGTCAAAATAACAACAAAGCCAAATACGTGTTTGGTCTCAATTTGAGAACCATGTATCGCTAATAATTGTTGAGCTAATAATTTCTGACTGTCAGAAATTGAACGTCATTTTTTTTCAACACTCCAAAGCTTTAGCAATTCCATTAGTGTTAACAACTTTTCTAAACAATTAAGGTTCATTCACTAGCAAGGCATGTATGCCTTTTCATTTAAAGCTTCAACACCAAATAAAAACCATTAAATATTTGTTCAATTTTGAAAGGTGTATGGCTACAATGTGGAGCCAAAAATTGTGAACTCCTTATTATAATCTTACACCACCATTGAAGCACATTCCCAACCAATGAATTCTTGCAAATGTTAAAAGCTTTTGTAATGTGGATTCAACATAATTGCAAGCATGTTGTGTGCCTTGATTATAAAAAATGTTTTACAAAATTCAAGGAATGAAGCAATAATTTTGACAATTGAACATGACATACAAGAATACAAAATGTTAACTTCAAAGTCGAAATCATTGCATTGGAGTGATGGATTTGATATCATACAATGTTGTTTTTCTACTTACAACTTGAGTGAAATTGACATTGCAATGACTAGGGCATTAGATGAGAGCCAATATCCATGTGGTTGATTCAAGATGCATTGTTGAACTATTGGATTTAAAGTGGCTGTGACTTTTTTTGTTAAAGCCCAAGTAAGACCACTAGGAACTTTTGCTTACAATTGGAAACTTTGATGTTGGTAACAAATGTTAATTGTAAAAGTGTATTCAAATGTCTTTTAAAACAAAAAAACATACAATGCAAAACTCATTTTCATTAGAATTTTTAGTTTGCAACAAGGAAAACCCATTTCAACACAAGCTTTGTCCCACTCCTGGCACCTTTTCTCACTTTTTTTTTGTTTAGGTTATGGTTTTTTGCAACATTACTTGGGTTCCTTTGATAGAAACTTCTTTCATTGATGCACACACCTTTTCATAGGTAGTTGCATATTGACACACCTTACTCATCACATGGCCGAAACATGTGCCTTCAAAAGGCTTCTCCAACTTTAAAACTTAAAATTTGTGGCAGTTGAGAAAACACTTTCAACTAGGTTGTTCAAATTATTATCTTCATCTTTAACATAAACTAACACCTTGTTAACAATTGAAATTGAACTAAAGGAAGTTTCACAATTTCAACAAAAGTTGTCTCGGAAGCATTAAGTGCTTCAAATAAATCAATTATGACATGTTGTGGCACTAAATTGTTGTTTACAAAATTGACAACCATTGTTAAGGTATCAAAATCGGTCTTGGACATCCGTAGATCAAATGTAATACATATTATGACATAAGTTACTAATGTTGGCAAAACATACTTTTCCATAATCTTTAACAACAACAATATGTTTTCTTACCATTGACCTTCAAGATGGAAAGTCCACCTTTGAATCAAATTGTAACACAAGGCATTGAAACCATAGGTTATCACATATAAAAAATGGAACACATCCCTTTGCTATGAAGAACAAAAGGTTTGTAAAAAATCATTGTTGTTGTGGATATCACTTTTCTTGCAAGGAACATGGGATCCAAAATATTATGTTATTTTTGTCGAATTCACTAATTTTTGTTTCTTCCCTTGTTGTTTGGTTGAATTAACAATTGTAGCAGTAGCTACAACTTTCAATTCTACCATGTATTTTGCATTTTAGCCTCATGTTCAATGTGTTTTTTCATTGAGGTTATTCAATGGGTTGATGTATACTACACTAGGCCCTTTTTGTAATGTGTTGTGCAACTTCTATTGTGCGAGCTTAAAACTTGATGCCACAAGATGGTAAAACATGCACTACATCATTTGAGGTATATTAGGATCAGTGATACCTCTAACTAACCATTTAGTTGAAAAAAAGCCCATACAACATAGTTGCAATGGTGTGATGCCCACTTGGGTTGGTTTGTGGTGAGATTAAAAAATCTCATTTTCCAAGCTACTTCAATTTCTAAAGTAACATCATTAACTACCACTTTTATTAACATCACTTATGTAGTTTTTTTATGATGCCTTGCAATTCATTGGGCAAACCTGAAATACCAACACCATAAAATAACAAATCTTGATGGAATTTTTTTTTATTTTCCACTTGTGCACTACCTATAAGTCATACAATTAAAAAAACATTAAAGTTGCACATAATACTATCATGGAATGAAATCAAATGTAGGTGCGTAAAGGCAAGAATGTAAGTAATGGAAATTTGTGATGAGGTGCAACATTTGTTTGAATATACTCATAGTTCTTTGTGGAAATTTTTGGAATGAAGAAGTAAGAAATTTGACAATAGTGCTAAAATCTTGAACATGATTTTGTGTAATGTAATGGTGGTGCCACAATCTTGGAATTGATTTTGTTTAACTCATTCCATAAAGCTCACAATTACAACATTAGTGGTAGCAAGGTGAAAACAAACTAGGGTGGCTAAATTTCGATGGATTAAAGTCCCTTTTGAAAGTTTTTTTTTAATGTAGTTGAAAATTGGCTTACAATATGAATATTTAGATGATATTGAAATTAACATTTTTTCCATTTTCAATTTCAAGTCATGATGCTATAAGGCATTTTTAAAAGTAATAAATGATTTTTAATGATTTTTTAATGTTTAAAAGGACTTTTTAAATAATAATAACTTTTGGGATTTTAAAAAATCCACAACATAACAAATTAGAATCACATTCCATTCATTTAATGCATATTTAGTTTCTTAAACATAATTCATCAATATCCCAAAGTTTCAAACACATAAAACTAACATGTTGTAAGATAAAAGTTCATATCTGTGAGGCATTCTTGCACACCCTCAACATGAAAATATGCACTCACAAACCCGCTTGGGAGTGGAACTATTATGTAGTTGTAGTCTAATAAGTAAAGTGGTTTAATGTAATGCAATGAAGTTCACTAAAAATCTAATGCGTTGTGTCCACTTGGAAGATACAAAGACATTGTGGGAGAATCGTAATTCACCATGATGGAATGTGAAGGGGCATTATGTTGATGTTCATTCAATGTC
>Ga0116229_10005040_pt1 | contig 21627 bp, 21 predicted proteins | sample S1TSphgellanicum_3_FD_87313 | JGI IMG/M metagenome (GOLD analysis project Ga0116229, IMG submission 87313) | Host-associated microbial communities from peat moss isolated from Minnesota, USA - S1T2_Fc - Sphagnum magellanicum MG | ecosystem: Host-associated > Plants > Peat moss > Unclassified...
CACCTGGAGTAACGTCAGCGACCGCGCGATGAAAACCGGCATTCTCGATGTCGACGACGCCTCGATCTTAGCGAAAGTCGCGGCGCTGCCGGTCAGCGAGTGGAGTTACACCTCGGAGCGCGGCGTCCGCCACATCGGCCCGATGGCGCAGGACTTCTACGCCGCCTTCCGAGTCGGCGAAGACAATCGCCACATCACCAGCATCGACGAAGACGGTGTGGCGCTGGCGGCCGTCAAGGCGCTGCATGCCGAGAACGCGTCGCTGCGGGCGGAATTGAAGAGCCTGGAGCGCGAGGTCGCGGCGCTCGAGCGGTAACCACGCCGCGCGGCTCAGCGCGCGCGGGGTTAGGCCTCGTCAACGGGCGGCGGTCTCGTAAAAGCGAGCGAGTTGCAGCACGCCCGCTTTCGCGGCTTCGTTGTCGGGTACTTCGCTGTCGTCGTTCCAGCCGGTGTCGTCGCCCTGCGGCGTCGGCTGGATGGCGATCCCGTCGCGGCGCCCGGTGATGATGAGGTTGTCCAGCGCCATCGCGTAGTTGACGCCCTCTTGCGGCGGCAGCCAGCCGATTTGGCCGCGCACGGGTACGAGACTTTCATCCGACCAGAGCTTGCGCGCGCCGTAGCCCGTGCAGTTTACGATCAGGCGCTGGGGTACCGTAGCGACGTCACTCGGCGTTGCGAATTCGCGTGGTTCGATCGTCCCGCCACCGATCTTGAACTCTTCAACGAGTTGACGCGAGTAGTCGGCGATGTTGAACTTCATCCGCGTCTTGCGCAGCGCGGTCTTTACTTTGTACGGCTTCTCACCGTCGCGCAACTCCAGATCACGCCGGGCGGGAAAGAGATCGTCGATCCGATCGCTATAACTCGCGAAGCCATGGGTATTGCCGCGTTCGGCGTTCGCATATATTTGATCGCGCGTCAGGTTCGAGAACACGTAGCTGTCATTCCACTCGACGGGCGTTCCCGGCAGTCCGAGGTAGCTCTGATACATCGCGAACGACTCGCGCGCCATGCGCTCCCAAAGCGCCGGGAAACCGGCGTCGGCAGCTGCCGTCAGCGCGATGCGAGAGTCCGGCGTGTACGTGCCCGTCGCGCGCGCGGAGCGCACGAACGGGAACTGCTCCTTGGCATAAATCGTCGGGCGTAAGCCGAGACGCTGCGCGACGACGGCGGTCGTCAAGCCGATCGCGCCGCATCCGATGATCGCGATGTCCCGCTCGCCCTGCGACCGCGCGAGCAGCTTCTCGAGCACCACGGAGGCAGATCCCCACGAGAGGGACCAGCCGCTCCCGCCATGACCGTACTGGTGAAAAACGGTTTTGGCGCCGAGCTGCTCGACATCAAAACGCGGGCCGGCCGCGCGGAACGGCCGAGTGCACACGGTTACGTATCAGACTGTCGGGATCGGCCGCAATGGGAACGATGCGGTCGATGCGATCGAAAAAAGGCAGCGCCGGCGCCCCGAGCGCCCCGACCGTCGTCTGCAGAAACGCAAGACGGTTCATTCGTCAGCGGGCGCGGCCGTCGGGGTCGATCCGTTCGAAACCGGCGAACGGGACCAGGGCGCTCGGCACGAGCACTCCGCCGTCGAGCTGCTGGTAGTTCTCGAGGATCGCGACCAGCGTGCGACCCACGGCGAGCCCCGACCCGTTGAGCGTGTGGACGAGTTCGGGCTTCGCTTTCGGCTCGCGCCGGAAGCGAATCTGCCCGCGCCGCGCCTGGAAATCCGTGCAGTTGGAACACGAACTGATCTCGCGGTAACGCGCTTGACCTGGCAGCCAGACTTCCAGGTCGTAGGTCATCGTCGAGTTGAAACCGACGTCCGCGCTGCAGAGCAGCATGACGCGGTACGGCAATTCGAGTTCTTGCAACAACGCTTCCGCGTCGGCCGTCAGGCGCTCCAAGGTTTCCATCGAGCGCTCGGGCTCGGTCAACCAGACGAGTTCGACCTTTTCGAATTGGTGGTTGCGGATCAGGCCGCGCGTGTCTTTGCCGGCGGCGCCGGCCTCCTTGCGAAAGCAGGGCGAGTACGCGGTGTAGGCGAGCGGCAGCGCGCCCGGCGCCAAGATTTCGCCGCCGTGCAGCGCGACCAGCGGCACTTCGGAGGTCGGAATGAGGAAGAGGTCGTCGTCGGAATCGCGATACATCGCGTCGGCGAATTTGGTGAGCTGGCCGGTCGACCACATCGTTTGCCGAGAAACCAATAACGGCGGCACGACTTCCGTGTAGCCGCGCTCGTGCGCCCGGGAGAGGAAGAAGTGGACGAGCGCCCGCGAGAGGCGCGCGAGCGGTCCGCGCAGGACCGCGAACCGGCTGCCCGAGAGCTTGGCCGCGCGCTCGAAATCGAGAATGCCGAGCGCCTCGCCGAGCTCCCAATGTTCCTTCGCTGCGAACCCGAGAGCCGGCGGCGGACCCGAGCTGCGGACCTCGACGTTGTCGTCTTCGCCCGCGCCGTCGGGCACGGCTTCGTCGAGCAAGTTCGGCACGTCGGTCAAGATCGCGTCGATCCGCGCCTCGAGCGGCGGGATCTCCGCGTTGGCCGCGACGATTCGCGCGTCGAGCGCCGCGATCTCGGGTCGCAGCCGCGCGGCGGCCGCCGCCCGGTCGCCGGCCTTGGAAATCTGCGCGGTCAGCGCGTTCTTTTCGGCCTGCAAGCTTTCGGCGTGCGTGCGCCCCGCCCGCAGTTCCGCGTCGACCGCGAGCACGTCGTCAACGAACCCCGCGCCGGTCGCGCGGCGCGAAGCGAGGGCGCGCACGCGTTGGGGATCGCGGCGCAGGAGCGCAAGGTCTAGCATGGGTCCTTGTCTATCACACCGAGCCACGCGAACGTGGCCGGCTCGTGGAGAGCCGCAGGAGTCTGCGGCGGGGGGCTGGGGGGACGCGTCCCCCCGTTAATAAAAGAGGGCGCTGCCTCCGGGCGAAGTGGTAGCGTCGCGCAACTCTTCGAAAGGAACTGCGGGCGCCGGGGGCCGGGCCGCCCGTTTGCATCGACTTTATGCAGGATTCTTCAGCGGTCCTATCCTCCGCGTTCGTGGCGGGCTCGGCCCAATTCGGGTTCGATGAGGCGCGTCTGCTCGCGCCCGAGCAAGCCGTCATCGCGTTCTTCGCGCGCGCCGAGATCGGCCCGAGCGGCGTCGAGCGCGTGCCGCTCGAGGCCGCGGCCGGCCGCGTGCTGGCCGAAGCGGCAGTCGCACGCGAGGACCACCCCTCGCATCCCCGCTCGATGATGGACGGGTTCGCGATCGAGACCGACTCGGGCGCCGCGCCGCGCCGGATCGTCGGCGAAGTCCTGATGGGCCACCCCCCGCCGCGGGCACTCGGGCCAGGCGAAGCGATGCGCGTACCGACGGGCGGCGCCGTGCCGGCCGGCGCCGACGCGGTCGTGCCGCAGGAGGACGTCGAGCTCGCCGGCGACTCGATCGCGCTCAAGGAAACCGTCGTGGCCGGCGAGTTCATCAGCCAACCCGCCGAAGACGTGCGGGCCGGCGAAACCGTGCTCCCGGCGGGCCGGCGCTTGGGCGGTCCCGAGCTCGGCGTGCTCGCGACCTTGGGCATCACGGACGTCGCGGTCTTCCGGCGCCCGCGGATCGGCATCGTCTCGACCGGCGACGAACTGGTCGACGCCCAGTCGCAACCCGGGGTCGGTCAAGTTCGCGACTCGAACCGTTACGCGGTCGCGGGGTCGCTGGCCGCCTTCGGCGCCGAGCCCGTCCACTTTCCGCGCGCCGTCGACACCCTCGAGGCGCTGCGCGCGGTTCTGCGCGCGGCGCTCGACGCGTGCGATGCCGTGATCACGACCGGCGGCTCGTCGGTCGGCGCGCGCGACCTCATTCCGATCGTGGTCGCCGAACTCGGGGCGCCCGGCGCCATCGTGCACGGCCTGCGCGTCAAGCCCGGCAAGCCCACCTTGCTGGCCGCCGCCGGCCGCAAACCGTTCATCGGCCTCCCCGGGAATCCGACCTCCTCGCTGATGATCCTCGAGGCGATCGTGCGCCCGATCGTCGCGGCGCTGACCGGCGAACGGGCGGCCCGCCCCGCCGTGCTGCAGGCCGTGGCCCGCGCGCCGTTCTCCGGCCGGGCCGGCTGGACGTGGTTCGTGCCCACCGTGTTACGCGCGCGCGGCGGCCGGCTGGAGGCGGAACCGCTGCGCATTCGCTCGGCGCAGACGAGCTTGCTGGCAAGGGCGAGTGGGTATGCGACTATCGGCGAGGACCCATCGTCCGTCGCGGCCGGAGATCTCGTGAACGTAACGCTCTTTTCAGCGGGCGGCGCGCCCGTGGAGGTCCTGTGAAACACGCCTTGCTCGCCGCCTCGCTCCTCTTGCTCGGCGGCTGTTCCGAAGCGCAGATCGATCACGCCGGCGATTCGCTAGCCAGCGCCGCGCCGCAACTCGCGAACGACGGGCTGGTGGTTGCGACGGTCGAGAGCCGGTTCGTCCAGATCGATCCCGCCTCCGCGCTCCACGTCGCGGTCACGTCGCATGACGGCGTGGTCAAGCTGAGCGGAAAAGTCAGGAGCGGCGCCGTTTCGCAAAAGTATCTCGCGGCGGCCAAAGCGGTCGCGGGCGTCAAGCGCGTCGAGCCGGCGCTGACCGTCGATGCGTCGATTCCCAACGCCGGGAAACAGGTTGGAGATTTCTCGCTAACGGCCGCGGTGCGGGCGAACCTCGCGGGCCAAGCCGGGATCAACGCGTTCGAGGTGGGCGTGAAGGCGCACGACGGCGTCGTCACGCTGTCGGGTCACGTGAAGACCGCGGCGGTCAAGACCACGCTGGCGGCGGCGGCGAAGGCGACCTCCGGCGTCAAAAGCGTCGTCGACGATCTGACCGTTACCGAGTGAGCGACGCGCCCCGTCCGGCACCCGCGATTGCGGCGCTGCCGCCGAGCCGCCCGTTCGTCGGGCCCGAGGAGCTGGCGCGCCGGGTCGACGGCGCCGAGCTGACGCGCCTCGGCGCAAACGAGAGCGCGTTCGGACCGCCGCCGGCGGCGCTCGCCGCGATGCGCGCCGCACTCGAACGGACGTCGTGGTATGGCGATCCGGAGTCGTTCGAGTTGCGGACGGCGCTCGCGGCGCGTCACGGGTGTGGCCTCGATAACGTTTCCGTCGGCGCGGGGATCGACGATCTGCTCGGGTTGGTCGTGCGCGGGTACTTGGCGCCCGGCGACGTTTCGGTCGCGACCGCGGGCTCGTACCCGACCTATGCGTATCACGTCCGCGGCTACGGCGCGCGCGAAGAAAACGAACCCTACGCCCCCGACGGCTCGATCCGTTTGGAAGCGCTGCTCGAGCGCGCGCGCCGCACGCGCGCCAAGGTCGTCTATCTCGCGAATCCCGATAACCCGAGCGGAGCGTTCGCCGCCCCGCCGGACGTGGCGCGGCTCGTAGCCGCGTTGCCGGACGACTGCCTCTTGCTGCTCGACGAAGCCTATGGCGATTTCGTCGCGCCGAGCGAACTGCTCCCCGACGCCATCGACCCGCGCATCGTGCGCATGCGAACCTTCTCGAAAGCCTTCGGACTGGCCGGAGCGCGTATCGCGTATGCGATCTCGGCGCCCGAGGTCAAGGCAACCTTCGATAAGATCCGCCTGCAATACGGCGTGAACCGGACGGCGCAGATCGGGGCGCTCGCGGCTTTGCGTGAATCCGAATTCGTGGCCGGCGTCGTCGCGGAGGTCGCGCGCGGCCGAACCGAATACGTCGCGTTAGCCGAACGCTCCGGGTTGGGCACGCTGCCCTCGCGCACGAACTTCGTCTGCATCGACTTGGCCTCGCGCGCGCGGGCGGAGGCGATGGTCGACGCGCTCTTGCGCCGCGGGATCTTCGTGCGCAAACCCGGGGCGCCGCCGCTGGACGGGCACATTCGCGTGACGGTCGGAACGGCGCCGCAGCGGGCGCGGTTCGCCGCGGCCTTCGAGGATGCGCTGGCCGATGCGGCGCTGCCGGCATGAGGTGCGCGATCGTTTCGGACATTCACGCGAACCTCGAAGCGCTCTCGGGCGTCCTCGAGCGCATCGACGTCGCGGATTCGCTCTTGTGCTTGGGCGACACGGTCGGCTACGGGCCGAACCCCAACGAATGCGTCGCGCTGATCCGCGAGCGCGCCAGCGCCGCGGTGCTCGGCAATCACGACGTGGGCGCGATCGACAACCATGGGCTGGCCTACTTCAATCCGGCCGCGCGCCGCGCGATCGAGTGGACGCAAACGGTACTTTCAGCCGAGAACGTCGCGTGGTTAGATTCGCTCGGATATGAATTTCGAACGCCCGACTATTTGCTCGTGCACGGCGCGCCCGTTGATTACTTCACGTACATCCTCGACATGTCCGCGGCGCGCGATGCCTTCGCCGCCACCGACGCGCCGCTGATCTTCGTCGGCCACACGCACATCGCGGACTACTACGCGCTCGTTCCCGGTGAGGGCTTGCAGCATCAATTCATGCAGCACGGCGGCTCGCTCGAGCTGGCCGACGGCGTCCGCTATCTGATCAACGTCGGCAGCGTCGGGCAGCCGCGCGATCTCAACCCGGAGGCGTCGTTCGCCTTCTACGATCCCGCGGCGCGGCGCGTCGAGTGGGTGCGCGTACCCTATCCGTTCGCGCGCACGCAAGCGAAGATCGAAGCCGCCGGTTTACCCGCGGCCTTGGCGCGGCGGCTGGCGGCGGGACGTTGACGGCGCGTTCCGCGCCTCTACTCGCCGTATTCGCCGCGAGCCTCGGCCTCGCGGTTTTCGCAATGCCGGCCGGCACGATGGCTGAGCCGCAGTCGAAGCCTGAGCCGCAGTCGAAGCCTGAGTCGCCTTCGAAGACTGAGCTGCAGTCGAAGGGCCGGAACGATTACGCGGTGCGCGCGTTCTCCGCTCCCCTCGAGGCTGGGCTCAAGCACTTCTACGCGCGCGATTTCAAGGCGGCGCAAGCGGATTTTGAACGGGCGCTAGCCGTCGTGCCCGATAACACGCTCGCGCTGTCGTTCCTCAATGCCGCGGCCGCTCAGCAGACGGGCGAGCTCGACGTTTTGACGAACGTGGAAGAAGATGCGGTCTCCGGTGCGCCAAAAGTCTATCTCAACCACGTGCGGCTGGCGTTTTCATATATGTTCGAGTCGGTCGAGGGCCGCGACCGCGAGCAGGACGCGCGCGACGAGCTCAATGCGGCCGTCAACCTCGATCCCGATGCGCCGGCCGCCCACGTTGGCCTCGGCATCCTGCGCTTTCAAGAGCGCTCGGCCAACCGGTCCAAGATCGAGCTGCTCGCGGCGCTGCGCACCGACCCGAGCAACGTGCTCGCGCGGGAGTACCTCGGCCAACTCTACCAAACGGATCTGCGCGATCCGCAGCGGGGCCTGTCCTACGTGATCGACGTGCCGAATCTCGTCCCCGGCTACGCCGACATCGCGTTCCATATCGGGTCGCTGCTGGCCGACCTCCACGAGGAAGATGCGGCTTTGACGTACCTGGAGCGCGGGATCGCGCTCGACACGGGTCACGTCGGCGAAGCGGGGCAGCACGGGTACACCCTGGTCGCGCGCATCCTGATCGGCCGGCACCGGCTCAAGGATGCGAGCGCCGTGCTGACGACGGCCATCGCGAACGACGTCGATACGATTTACGCGCGGACGCTGCTCGAGAAAATTCAGCGCGGCGATTACGATCCCTCGCCCGAGCCCAAGCCGTGACGGCGCTCGAGCGTCCCGCGCCGGTCGACGACGGCCGCTGCATCGGCTGCGGGCCGCATGCGCCGCACGGTCTGCACATGCGCTTCGCGGTCAACGCGGACAAGTCGGTCGAGAGCACCGTGACGGTGCCGCCGGGCTTTCAAGGCTGGCGCGACGTCGTGCACGGCGGCGTCGTCGCCCTGTTGCTCGACGAAGCGATGGCCTACGCGGCAGGCGCCGCCGGCGAGCTGGCCATGACGGCCGACCTGAAGCTGCGCTTCCGCAAGTCCGTCCCCGTCGGCCGGCCGGTCACGGTCCGGGCCCACGTCGTCTGGCGCCGGCGCAACGTGCTCGGCATCGCGGCCGGAATTCACGATGCCTCGGGCACGCTACTCGCGTCCGGCGAAGGCAGTTTCGTTTCCAGCGGCAGGCTCGCTCCCGGCAGCACCTTCGGCTACGGCACGACCGTGTGGACCGGCGCACCCGCACCCCGAACCGGCGAGCATGGCTAAGGCCAAGCCAACGGCGCTCGGCGTGGCGCCCAAGCGGGCGCCGGCACCGACGCCGACGATCGAGAATCGCCGGGCTCGCTACGAATACGAGTGGCTCGAGCAGCTCGAGGCCGGCATCGTCCTGACCGGCACCGAGATCAAGAGCATCCGCACCGGGCAGATCAGCTTGAACGAAGCCTATGCCCGCATCCGCGACGGCGAACTGTGGCTGCTCTCGATGCACGTGCCTCCCTATAAGCAGGGCAGCTTCTCCAACGTCGACCCGAACCGGCCGCGCAAGCTGCTCATCCACCGTGCGGACATCGACCGCTTGTCCGGGCGGACCTCCGAAAAGGGGCTGACGCTGATTCCCGTGCGGCTCTACTTCAAGCGCGGTCGCGTGAAGATTTCGCTGGCCCTGGCGCGCGGCAAGAAGCTCTGGGACAAGCGCCGCGACGAGCGCGACCGCGACGTCGAGCGCGAAATGGCGCGAGCCGTCCGCCGGTGAGGGGCGCGCGGCCGCTGGCGGCCCTGGAGACGGCGCTCGCCGAGGGCGCGGCGCTCGGTGCCGGCGAGACGGTCGTGGCCGCCGCGTCCGGCGGACCGGATAGCACCGCCCTCTCGGCCCTGCTGGCGAAGGCGGCGCGCTCCGCGGGCGCGACCGTCGTGCTGGCCCACGTCGCGCACGGCGTGCGTCGCGGCGCCGCGCAGGACGAAGCCGTGGTGCTGGCGACCGGCGCCGCGCTGCGGGCGCGCGTCGTCACGGCGGCGCTGCCGCCGGGACCGGCTGATGAAGCGCGCTTACGGACCGAACGCTACGCGGCACTGGCCCGCGTGGCCCGGGACTGCGGCGCCGCGCGCGTGTTCACCGCGCACCACGCCGAGGACCAGACCGAAACCGTGCTGCTGGCGCTCTTTCGCGGCACGGGTCCGGACGGCCTGACGGGGATGGCGGTCGCGCGGGAGCTCGAGCCGGGCTTGACCCTGGTCCGGCCGCTGCTCGATGTGGAACCCGGCGAGCTGCGCCGCTACTGTGAGGCGCGCGGCTTGGCCTACGCGCTCGATCCGACCAACCGAGATCCCGGCTACCGCCGCAACGCCGTGCGCGCCGCGTTGGCCGGCCTGCGCGAGAGCTTCCCGCACCTGGATGCGGCCGTTGCCCGGTGCGCGGCGATCCTGCGCGATGAACGCGCCGCGACACCGCGCGCGGCGCTGCGCGCTGAACTGCGAACGGAGGTCGCCGCGGCCGGCGGCACGCTGCACGACCTGACCTTCGAGCGGCTGGACGCGGTCGCGCGCGCGCTCGAGACCGGCCGCCAGGGACGCCATTTCCTTCGCCGCGGCGTCGAAGTGGTCGTCGAGTAATGGCGGGCACTTCAAATCCCGATGTCACACCGGGGGGAGTTCCGGCGATCCTGTTCGATGCGTCCGCGATCGCGGACGCCGTCGCGCGGCTCGCGGCCGCGATCGCCCGCGACCTGGCGGGTGAACCCGTCACCTTGATCGGCGTGTTGAAAGGAGCGTTGTTTTTGACCGCCGATATCGCCCGGGCGCTGCCCGCCAAAACCGACGTCCGGATCGACTTTGTGACCGTTTCCAGCTATGGGAACGCCGCTTTTTCGAGCGGCGAGGTCCGGTTGCTAAAAGACACGACCGAGAGTGTCGAGGGCAAGAATGTGGTGATTGTCGAGGACATCGTGGACAACGGGCTGACCCTGGCCTACCTTCAGGGGCTGCTCGGAGCGCGGCGCCCGGCCACCCTGCGGTCCTGCGTGCTCCTCGACAAACCGTACCGCCGGCTCACCCCGGTCGCGGTCGATTACACAGGATTGACGGCCCCGGACGCCTTCATCGTAGGTTACGGTCTGGATTACCAAGAAAAATACCGGCATCTCCCCTATCTTGCGAGACTCGAGGACAGGGTCTCAGCCGGATAGGGGAATCGTATCTCCGGAGGTCAGCCCGCCCTCACCCCCGGCGGCCTTCGAAGGGAATAGGATAAAGCACACGTTGGGCAAGCACGTCAGATCGATCGTCATCGTCGTCCTGATCTTCATCGCGGTCATCTTCATCGTCGACAAGCTGGTTCTCAATCAGCAGCCGGCGCTGAAGCTGTCCTACTCGGATTTCGACCGCCAAGTCGACGACGGCAACGTTTCGAAGGTCACGATCTCCAGCCAGCACGACGTCGCGGGCGAACTCAAGCGGCCGATCGCGGGAAGCACGGACTCGCATTTCACCACGACGATCCTGGAGGACACCAATCTCAACGCCGACATGCGGCGGCACGGCGTCGACGTCACGGTCGACAACCCCCAGACGACGCCGTTCATCGGCATGCTCGTGCAGGTGGTGCCGTTCGCGCTGATGGCGCTGCTGCTGCTGTTCATTCTGCGGCAGGCGCAGAGCGGCGGCAGCCAGGCTCTGTCTTTCGGTCGCTCGCGGGCCAAGCTGCTTTCCGAGAACCGGCCGAAGGTCACGTTCAACGACGTCGCCGGCATCGAGGAAGCCAAAGAAGAGCTGGGCGAGGTCGTCGAGTTCCTGAAGTTCCCCAAGAAGTTCCAAGCGCTGGGCGCCCGGATTCCCAAGGGCGTGCTGCTGCTTGGGCCACCGGGCTCGGGTAAGACCCTCCTGGCACGCGCGATCGCGGGCGAGGCCGGCGTTCCGTTCTTCTCGATCTCGGGTTCGGATTTCGTCGAAATGTTCGTCGGCGTCGGCGCGAGCCGCGTCCGCGACCTCTTCGAACAGGCCAAGAAGAGCGCGCCGTGCATCGTCTTCATCGACGAAATCGACGCGGTCGGGCGCCAGCGCGGCGCGGGTCTGGGCGGCGGTCACGACGAGCGCGAGCAGACCCTCAACCAGCTGCTCGTCGAGATGGACGGGTTCGATCAGAATACCGGCGTCATCTTGATCGCCGCGACCAATCGGCCCGACGTCCTCGATCCGGCGTTGCTGCGCCCCGGCCGCTTCGATCGCCAGATCGTCGTCGACCGCGCCGACGTCAAGGGCCGTCAGGCGATCCTGGCCGTTCACGCCAAGAACAAGCCGCTCTCTAAAGAGATCTCGCTCGAAACCTTGGCCCGGCGCACCCCCGGTTTCTCCGGCGCCGATCTCGAGAATCTACTCAACGAAGCCGCGCTGCTCGCCGCTCGCAAGAACAAGTCGATCATCGAGATGAGCGACTGCGAGGAAGCGATCGACCGTGTCGTCGCTGGGCCCGAGCGCAAATCGCTCGTGATGTCTCAGAAAGAAAAAGAGAACACCGCCTACCACGAGTCGGGTCACGCGATCGTCGGCGGCCTGCTGCCCAACGCCGACCCGGTCCACAAGGTCACGATCATCCCGCGCGGCATGGCGCTGGGCATCACCTGGTCGCTGCCCGACGAAGACCGGCACTCGATCACCAAGAACGAGCTGCTGGCCCAGATCACGATGGCGCTCTCGGGCCGGATTTCCGAGGAGATCAAGTTCGGCGACGTCACGACCGGTGCGTCCAACGACTTCGAGAAGGCCACCTCGCTCGCGCGCCGGATGGTGACGCAGTACGGCATGTCCGATACGCTCGGCCCGATCCAATACGGTCGCGGCAACCACCAGGTCTTCCTGGGCCGCGATTTCGGCGAAGACCGCAATTACTCGGAGGAGATTGCGGGTAAGATCGACGCAGAGGTGCGGAAAATCATCGAAACCTGCTACGACGACGCGCGCAAATTGCTCAAGGACAACTGGCACAAGGTCGATCGCATGGTCGCCTCGTTGCTCGAGCATGAGACGGTCGACACCGAGGAAGTGCTGGCGATTCTCGCCGACCTCCCGTATCCGTCCAAGTCAGGCGAGGAAGTTCCTCACCTCCCCATCGCCGCGGCCACGGTCCACGAACCCGAACCGCAGCGGGCCGAGAAACCCAAGCGAGTACCACCGAACATCTCGCCGGAACCGGCGTAGCCGCGCAGGTGGTGATCGGCAGCCGGCTCCGGGCGAGTGCGCTCGGAGCCGTTCTCATCCTTGGAGCGTCGGCCGCGCCCGCACCGGCGGCGACCGGCGACCTGCCCGACCTCGGTCCGAACGTGACGGTCGGGCGCTTACCCTCCGGCGGAACGGTGATCGTCGATCCGGCCCAGGGCGCGCCGGTCGCGGCCGTCGAGCTTTGGTACCGCGCCCCCTCGACCGGCTTCGGCGCCAAGCCGCTGCCCGCGGTCGCGCGCCTGGCGGCCCAGGTCGTCGCCGCCTCGAAACCGATCGTCGGCGACCCGCTGGGCAAGGCCGTCGCCGACGCCGGCGGCCGGCTATCGATCACGGTCTATAGCGACTCGGTCTCGATCTCGGCCGTCGTCCCGGCGGCCGCGGCGCACGCGATCGTTAAGACGATGACGACGGCGTTTTTCGCGCCCGTCGTCACCGATGCGGGCTTCGCGGAAGCGCAGCGCGACGTCGAACAGGAAGCCCTGATCTCGAACTACGATGCCGAGACCGTCGTCCGCGACGCGGTCTTCGGCCAGCTCTTCACCGATGGCCCGCAGCACTATCCGCCACTGGGTGTTCCCAAGGACGTCTCGGCGATCGGCTTGGCCGACGTGAAGGCCTTCGCGACCCGCGCGTTCAGAGCGCAAAACGCGACCTTGGTGGTCAGCGGAGCGATCGATGCCGGGATCGCCGCTGCCGCCGTTGCGGGCCGGCCGCCACAGGCCAGTGAGGCCGACCCCGAAGCGCCGGCGATCGGAACGCTCGCCACCGCGGTCGAGCCGGTCACCAAGTCCTTCGTTCAGCCATCAGGCGGCTACGGATGGGTCGGACCCTCGATTTTGAACACGCGCGAAGCGACCGCGATGGATTTCATCGCCGACTACCTCTTTCGCAGCGACGACGCGCGCAGCGACGACGGCGTCGTCGTGAAACAAGTTGAGCAGCAGCAGCCGGATTCGCTCGTGATCGGGCAGTTCATCACCTTACACGATCCCGGCGTCATGTTCGTGGCCTTCGAGGGGCAGGACGAACCCGGCCTCCGCGGTCTCGTCGACGACGGGTTCGCGCTGGTCCGTAAGCCGATGGAGGCCCACGCCTTCGCGAGCGCGCTGGATGCCTTCAAGTACCACTTGCTGAGCGATCTTCAAACGCCGGCCGAGAAAGCCGACAATTTCGGCTGGTATAGCGTCGAAGGAGCCGCCGATTACGCGCCCGGCGCCAGCGGCGAGGCCGGCCGGTACTTCCAGGCGGCCAGTTCGCTGACGCCGGAATTCGTGGCCGAGGTCGCGGAGAAGTATCTCGGCAAACCGCCCGTCGTCGTCACCTTGGCGCCTGACGAATCCAAAGGGAAGGCCAAGTCGTGATGAAACCGGCGCTCGCGTTCGCAGTCGCGCTGACGCTGGGGGGAAGCGCCGCCACGAGCGCGGCCGTCCCCGCACCGCAGCCCCGCTACCCGCAGGCGTTCGCGACCGACCTCGGCGTCACGCAGCTGATCGGCGAAACCGACGCGGACGCGCCGGTCAGCGGCGTTCAGATCTTCGTCGCGGCGGGCTTGGACCGCGAGTCGGCGTCGAACAACGGCGTCTCGGCCCTGGTGGCCGAGTCGATCTTGCGGACCCCCGTCAGCACCGGCGACGGCCCGGCCGACACCTTGCCGCTGCGGGACGCGATCGAGTCTTCGGGCGGCAGCCTCACGTACACCGTCGACGGGCGCTCGGTTCACTACTACTTGGAAGGCCGTTCCGAAAATCTGTCGGCTCTGGTCGGGCTCTTCGGCAAGGCGTTGGCCGCGCCCGATTTCTCGCCCGCCGCCTTGGCCGTGGCGCGCAAAGCGCTGCTCGCGCGGGTCGGCGAGTTCGAAGGCAACGCCCTCTCCGTCGGGATTCAGATGTTCCGGCGCTCGTACTACACGACGGGCGCGGGTGCTCCGGCGCTGGGCACGGCCGCGACCCTCACCAGGCTCTCGGCAAGCGACGTGACCGAGTTCTATCGCGCGACGTACCGGCGCGGCGCGGTGAGCTCGAGCGCGGTCGGCCGGCTGGCGCCGCAATTAGGCGAGGCGTTGAAGACCCTCGCGATGGGTTTGGGCGACGGTCCGGTCAGCGCCGTCGTCGAGCGGGCTCGCCCGATTCCCGGTCAGGCCCCCCGGATCATCGCGCACCGCGACGTCTCCGCGCCATGGGTCGTGGTCGGCTTCGCCGCGCCGGCGCCTAACAGCCGTGACTTCGGCGCGATGCTGGTGCTCGAGTCGCTGCTCTCCGATGCGTTCGAGCGCAACAGCGCGACCACGCTCGGCTTCCTCGAGAAATCCGTCGGCGCGTTTTACCTGTACGACTCGACGCCCGCGAGCTTGGTCGTGTATGTCAACGGCACGCAGGTGGATCCGACCCTGGCCCTGCGCGAGCTGCTGGTCGTGTCCCGCACGCTCTCGGTCAAGCCGCTGGGCGCCACCGCGCTCCACCATTTCAAGACGGCCGCCGAAGGACAGTTCATCACGGACTCGGTCAGCCTCTCCGATCGTTCGTACTTGCTCGGCACCTTCGCCTCGCAGGGCCTCGGCTCCGATTCGATCAACGCGGCCCTCTCGGCGCTGGAAGCGACGACCGCGACCGACGTCCAGCGCGTTGCCAAGGCCTACCTGCAACGTTACATCGTGGCGCTCGTGCTGCCGCGTCAAACCGACGGGAACTGATTTCTCGACCGCGCTCGTTCACGACTACTTCAATCAGCGCGGCGGCGCGGAGCGGGTGTTCCGCCACGTCGCCGATCTCTATCCGCAAGCTCCGGTCTACACGGCGCTCTACGACGAGAAGGCGACAGGTGACTTGCTCGCACGCGAGCGCGTGCACACGTCGTTCTTGCAGGCGCTACCCGGCGCGTCGCGTTACTTTCGCTATCTCGCGCCGCTCTATCCGGCGGCCTTCGAAGCCTTCGATCTCTCGGCGTACGATCTGATCGTCAGCACGACCTCGTCGTGGTCCAAGGGCGTGCGCTTTCGGCCCGATGCGACGCACGTGTGTTACATCCACACCGTGAGCCGGTTCGCCTTCGCCTACGATCAGTACGTCGGCGGATTGACGTCGCTCGCGTTCGCGCGCCCCGTCGTGGACGCGCTCGTCACTTGGGACCGCAAAGCAGCGAAGCGTCCCACGGCATTCATCGCCAACTCGCATAACGTGGCCGCGCGGGTCAAGCAGTATTACGGTCGCGACGCGGCCGTCGCGCACTGTCCCGTCGATATCGACCGGTTCGCCGTCGGCAGCGGCGCGGGCGATTATTTTCTCGTCGTCTCGCGGCTGCTTCCCTACAAGCGGGTCGATCTCGCAATCGAGGGCGCGCGGCTGGCCGGCCGGCGTTTGCTGATCGTGGGTTCGGGTCCGGCCGAGCGCGCGCTCAAAGCGCTAGCCGCAGGCACGCGAACCGAGTTCTTGGGCAGCGTATCCGACGCCGAGCTGCGCGGCATCATGGGCGCCGCGCGGGCCGTGATCCTGCCGGGTGAAGAAGACTACGGCCTGGTGCCGCTCGAAGCCAACGCGTCGGGCCGGCCGGCGCTGGCGTTCGGTCGCGGCGGCGCGCTCGAAACGATTCGCCCGGGCGTGACGGGCGAGCATTTCGCGGATGCCACGCCCGAGTCGCTGGCCGCGATTTTGCGCGGCTTCGATTCCGACCGCTATGACCCGGCGGTCTTGCGGGCCCACGCCGAATCCTTCGGTCCCGAACCTTTTAAACGGCACTTCGCCCAGCTGGTCGACGAGATCGTGCGCTCAGGCGCCGCGTCCCGCGACTTCGGCTAAGAGTTCGAGCGTCGCGCGCGCTGCCGCCGAGCGGTCGGCGAACGCGAAACGCGCCGTTCCGCGGGCGCGCAACGCTGCCAGCGCCGCTGGATCGTCGAGCAAGGCGCGGATGGCGCGCGCCCAGCTCTCGGTGCCGCGCGGATCGAGTAAGAGCGCCGCGCCGCCGGTCGCTTCGGGCAGCGCCGTCGCGTCGCTGGCGATCACCGCCGCCCCGCAAGCCATCGCCTCGATCGCGACCAGTCCGAACCCTTCGGCGAGGGACGGCACGAGCACGAGCGCGGCTTTGCGATAGAGCGCGCGCAACAACAGGTCACCGGCGGCGATCTCGCCCGCGGGCACGCGCCGCTTGCGCGCGAAGGCCCGATCGGCGGCCGAGAGTTCGCCGACGATCACCAGCAACTCGCCCGGCGCGCGTAGCGCGCGCGCGGCGGCTTCGAGCGCGGTGCGCGCGTTCTTGCGTGGTTCGCGCGCGCCGACCAGCAGCACGATCCGCGCGCTCGCGAGCGGTTCGGGCAGGACGTCGTTCGAAGCCGGGAACCAGAACGGATCGGGATTGGGGCGCACGACCGCGATCGCGCCGGCGTTGAGACGCAGTTCGCGCGCGAGTTCGCCGCGGCTCCACTCCGAGTCCGTGACGATGCGCGCGGCGCGGCGCGCGGCCCGGCGGATCGGCGCCTGCTCGCGCCAGCGCGCGACGGGTTCGGCGTGCGGCTCGGTAAACGCGAAAGCGTCGTGCATCGTGACGAGCGCCGGCGCGTCGCAGGCAAAGCGCATGCCGTTGAACGGAAACCAGACCGCGTCGTAGCGCCGCTTGCGCCGCGCGCTCGCGCTGCCGCCGACGCCCGCGCCCGGAAATTCGAGGACGGCTGCGCCCGCGTCCGCTTGGCGGTCGATGAGCAACGTCAGGTCGACGTCGGGCCTGGCCAGCGCCGCCCGCACCACGCCGCGCGCGATGCGGCCCATGCCGCGCCGGTCGTGCGCGAGATTCGTGGCGTCGACCGCGAGCCGCAGACGCGTCGCGCCGCTTCGCTCACTTGACATGAAAGATGAAGACCGGAATGATCCCGATCGCGTTGAAGAGCGCGTGCGTCGTCACGTTCGCCCAGTAACAGCGCGTTAACGCGTAAACGTACGCGAGCACGAGGCCGCCGAGCGCCAGCGGCACCGCGACCGTGAGGATTTGCGCGAGCGCCGTGCTGTGAACGAGACCGAAGAGCACGCTGCTGGCAAGCGCGGCCGCCCCGATCGAGAGGTAGCGGGTAAACGCGTTGAAGATGAAGATCCGGAAGGCCAATTCTTCGATCAGCGGCGCCAGGACGCAGGCGATGGCGAAGAAGGCGATCTTCTCGCTCGGCGTCTTCATCTGCTGCATCAGCGCGACGGCCGCTTCGGTATCCTGACGGTGCGTCAGCGCACCGATCACGGTACCGGCCAAGGTGACCAAGACGGTCATGGCGACCGCGCCGGCCAGCGCGATCCCGAGGTCGCGCGACGTGGGCATGCGGAAGCCGAGGTCGGGCAGCGACGTCTTCGAGAGCCGCGGGAGCAGCCAGAACAGGTAGGCGCCCAGCGGCAAGTAGATGACGACCTGCGCGATCAACGTCTGGTCGGGCGTTAGCACGGGGTGCCGCGCGTTGATCGATCCGCGGAGAATCTCGACGACGCCGTAGACGACTTGCGAAAGGACCGCGATCGCGACCGCGCCGACGATGCACAGCAGGGTGAGCGGAATGTTCCACGCCTTAGGGGGCCAGCTGATCGGCGAGGGCGCCGAAAGCGCCCAGGTCGAGTTGTTCCGCACGAATCTCCGAATCGATTTTGAGTGTGGTCAGCGCCGCTTGCGTGCGCTCGCGCGCGACACCTAGCGCCAGCAAAAGACTGTTGGCAAGCGTCTTGCGGCGGTACGCGAACGCGCCGCGCACGACCTGCAGGAAGAAGCCGCGGTCGCGAACCGCGACCGGCGGCGTGGCGTGCCGCTCCAACACGACGACGGCGCTATCGACCTTCGGGCGGGGATAGAACGCGCCCGGGCCGAGCACGAAGGCGCGCGTCACGGCGCTAAAATACTGGGTGAAGAGCGAGAGGCTGCCGTACTGCGGGGTCGACGGGCGTGCCGTCAGCCGTTCGGCGACGTCGCGCTGGATCATGGCGACGATCCGCTCCGGCGGATGCGGCAGCTGCAGCCAGCCCGCCAGCAACGGCGTCGCCACGTTGTAGGGCAGGTTACCGGCCGCGCACCACGCCTCGCCCGCCGCAGCGCTTTCAAAATCGAACGCGAGCGCGTCCGCGCGAACGATCTGAGCTTCCGCTAAATCGCTACGCTCATGAAGTATACCGACGAGGGCCGCGTCGATTTCCAGTGCGGTCACGCGCGCACCGCGCGCCAGCAACGCGTGCGTGAGCGCGCCCGTGCCGGCGCCCACCTCGATGACGCGCGTTGCCGGGCGGGGCGTGCAAAGAACGGCGATGCGCTTGGCCGCACCGCCGTCCATCAGAAAATTCTGTCCTAAACTTTTTTTCGGTCGCAGCCCGTGGGCGGCCAGGAGCGCGCGCGGGTGAAGCGTCTGGTCTATCGCAGAACGTAAACGGTGACGGGCCGGCGGCCCCAGCGCAGCGCTTGGACGCTATTATCGAAACCCAAATCGATGCGATGTCCGACGATCGCGCCGCCGGTGTCGCCGGCGATTGCCCGGCCGTACCCCGGGATGAAGAGCTTCGTGCCGAGCGGGATCACGCTTGGATCGACGGCGATGATGCCCAAGCCCGCGCGCAAACCGCTCGCGGTGACGCCGCTACAGCCGTAGCAACCGGCCGTATATGCGGTCGCGATCACGTGCAGCGCGGAGCCGGCGAGCCGCACGGCGCTGGCGAAACCCTGTTCGGCCACGCGCGCCAGCGACGCGTAGGCGGCGATGCCGCGCGCGATCACTTTGGGACGCGGCGCGCGCAGGAGATGCGATGCGAGCACGGTGCTGGTCGCCGTTCCGCCGTCGCGCCGCTCGTAGCGGACGACCACATCGCTTACGCCGGGCGCGCCCGGGTCGAGGACGCGCGTGGCATCGGGAGCGAGGTCCGCGACGGCGCGCCGTTCGGTGCGCGGTGCGATGCGCCGCCGCTCGTGCGCCGTCCAAGCGTCGATGCGTGTCACGCGAACGATCGCGCCTGCGGAGAGCGGGGCATTGACGCTCGGTTCGACGCGGTCGAAGGCGCCGAGGCCGATCCGCTGATCGGCCAACAGTTCGGCGACGCTGCCCGCCGTCGTGCGGACGACGCGGGCGCCCGACCCGACGTGGATGGAAACGTCGATGGCCGGCCGGTAGGTCAATTGCATGCCGTCGGCGAGCGGCGCCTCGAGCGGTTGCGAAAGATAGTCGCCCGGCAGTGCGTGCAGATCGCGCTCCGATAAGAACGCTTCGACGGTGCGGGCGCGAGTCGTGACGGGCGCTTGGCGGCCGTCGTACGCAAACGAGACCGTAATAGGAAGGGTGGCTGCGGACGAGTCGTCCGCGGGGGGTCCCGGCGCAGCGGCCCCGGTCGAGGCGGGCGGCGCGGCGGGTGCGTCGGCGGCGAATGCGGGGGTTGCCGGCGAAGCGAAGAGTCCGAGCGCTAAAGCGCTCGCAGCGACGAGCGTCGCGGTTGTTTGATCATTTACGATCAACGCGGCTCCTTTCTGGACGTGCGGCACGAAGCGGACGATACGTTTCTCTCCCGGGATGAGCCAAAGAGAGGGACGTTCGGACGCGATGCGCAGGTTTACAAAGTAGCGGTTGACGCTTCCGAAGAAGGACTACCACAGGGGTTCCGTGTGGCGGAACCCGGGAACCCGGCCACCGTAACATAGGGGTCGCGAGCCCGTCAACTTGACAAATCGTCATTCCGACTTATGTAGGCGTTTACCCCGACGCGCGAAGAAGATGTGAAAGGTGGCCTCGTTGCGCGTCGGACTATTCACGGAATGTTATCACCCCATACAGAACGGTATCGTCGCTTCGGTTGATGCCCTCGCATGCGCGCTGCGTGAGCGTGATCACGATACGCTCGTCATCACGCCCCACATGCCGGGATATCGCGACGCTCCGAGTGGGATCGTGCGCGTTCCGTCGCTGCCGTTGCCGACGCGCACGGCATATCGGCTGACGATGCCGTATCTGCGGGGCGCGCGCCGAGCACTCGGCGCGCTCTCGATCGTGCACACGCATTCGCCGTTCGTCACCGGCTGGCTCGGCGCGCGCACGGCGCGCCGTTTCGGCGTGCCGCTGATCTTCACGTACCACACGCAGTTGGAAGCATACGCTCACTACGTGCCGTTCGAAACGCGTGCAACGCAAAGCGCCGCGACGCGCTTGACGCGTCGTTTCGCTAACGCCGCCGACGCCGTCATCGTGCCGACCGGCACGATGGCGAGGCGCTTGGTCGAACTCGGCGTGCGCGCGCGCATCGAAGTGTTGCCGAGTGGAATCGACGTGGCCACCTTCGCGCATGGACGACGCCGCGGCGACGTGCGCGCGCGTTTGGGCGCGCTTCCCGAACAATCGCTAATCGTTTGCGTCGGACGTTTGGGACGCGAGAAGAACGTCGAGCTCGCGCTCGACGCGTTCGCGCGGCTCGGCGACGAACGCGCGCGTTTGGCCATCGTCGGCGACGGGCCGCATCGCGCGGCGCTCGAGCGTTACGCGCGACGGCTGGGCGTCGCGGCGCGCACGACGTTCGCGCTGGAGTTCGCGCGCGACGCGCTGCCGGACGTGTATGCCTCGGCCGATGCGTTTCTGTTCACGAGCGGGAGTGAGACGCAGGGCCTCGTGCTGGTCGAGGCGCTGGCCGCGCGCGTCCCGGTCGTGGCGGTGGACACGCCGCAGACGCGCGACGTCTTGGCTGGCGCGGGGTTCGTCGTACCCGGCAACGCGTCGGCGCTGGCGGCGGCGCTCCGGGCGACGCTCGGCGGTCACGGATGCGACCCGGATGAGGGCTCGCGAGTCGCCCTGCGCTACGATGGCGCGCTACTCGGCGACCGGGTGATCGCGCTCTACGAGAGCTTGCTCGGCGCGGCTCCCCTGCCTCGGCTGGCGGTCCACGGTTGACATCGAACGTACGTTCGATGTATCATAGGCCGGAGGCTGATGATGAGTCGAACGCGAGGGAAAGCGCCACCGATCGTGGTCACCGTCGGCTTCGCTGCCGGAAACGGCGGCGACGGAGTGGCCTACGCGGCGCTGCGCACGGTGCAGGGGTCGGAATCGATCGTCAGGGTTGGGTTCCGGTGCCGGCCGCTCGCGGCGCTGCGGGGTCGCGACATCGCCTATGCGGCCCTCGCGGCCGTGGCCGAGGACCTGCTACGGCGCGATCTGCGGGACGTCGCGTTCCGGATCGACGACGCGGAATTGCCGGTCGATCTCTCGGCCCGGCGCGCCCTGCCCGCCGCGCTGACGGTTCCCTACGTCACCTTACGCTGCAAGCTCAACCGCTTCCGCGGCGCAACCGTCGCGTCCGCCGATGGAGCGTCGCGTGACTTCACCGCGCGCGCTCGCGCCGAAGTCTCGCTCAACGTCGCCGCTTGACCACGGATCGTCGTATGGGCCGCGATCGCCGCGTGAGCCCGGAGCGGCGCGCCGGCTGCGCCGCTTGCGGCGCGCCGAGCTGCCCCACGACACCGTCGAGTTAGCGAATTTCCTGCTGGGTTGCGCGATCGTCAGCGACCTCGCGCCCGGGCGCACGGCGGCGCGCATCGTCGA
>Ga0116229_10005043_pt1 | contig 21623 bp, 18 predicted proteins | sample S1TSphgellanicum_3_FD_87313 | JGI IMG/M metagenome (GOLD analysis project Ga0116229, IMG submission 87313) | Host-associated microbial communities from peat moss isolated from Minnesota, USA - S1T2_Fc - Sphagnum magellanicum MG | ecosystem: Host-associated > Plants > Peat moss > Unclassified...
CACCGAACTAGGTTGCTTCATATCGCATTCTTGGTCTCTCTTGAGGAGGAGTGCATCAGCTTGGTTTCATGGTGTTTGGACTTGTAGTGTAGAAGTTTTTGAATATTGAATGATTTCTTCACTAAAAATTAAATTAAATTGTAACTAAAAATTTCGGAAGAATTGGAATGTGCCTTTGGTGTCGGTGGAAAGACCTTGATGAGCAGGATTAATGGAATTTATTTGGTATGATTTGGATTCAGAATGTGGGAGACATTGATTTTTAAGTGATTTCTACCATTGAAAATTCAAATAAATTCCAAAAACTAGGTTTTGGAAGGAAAAATTAGTTGAAAATGGGTAACACTTGGGCCAACGGCACATGCCACATTTATATGTTTTTAAGTTTTGATTTGGTTTACAAATTCAAATTTACATATTTATTTACATTTAATTTATTTTTATGTTTTAATTAAATTATTTTTATAACATCTTTATATCCAAATGTCAAAACATTACACTAATTTGAATATTTTGATTTGAGAAATGGAGGTTGTATAAATCCAAAAAACCATTCTCAGAATTGCACAACAAGGTTCTCTTATACTAAAAGAATTTGAAATCAAAGGTTCCTTTCAAAATCAAGAACAGAACAAACACCAATTTAGTTAAGTTTTATTGTACTATTATTGTTTGGGGTGTTAGTTTTAGTGGTCTTTTTTAATGAATTTTGTGATCCAACCAAAGTGGTGATCATCTATAAGAAGATGTAGCGAAAGTGGAGATCATTCAAATAAAGCAACTATTTCAACTTCTAACAATCAAAACCCTAAAAGTTCACTGCATTCTTTAAAAACAATATTTGACTTTTTGCCAAATTTTGCAATCAAAAAATGCTACCATTGCTATGAACTAGTTCAGTTTGTCCATTTCTAGAAAAATATATTTTGCACTAAAGATTCATCTAAGCTATATATCATTAGGGGTAAGACTCTCTCACATTTCTCTTTAGGGTCTCCAAGGCTTCTTCCATCTTGGATACTAAACTTTCATCACATTCCACAATTCTACAATTTGCCTCTATGTTATAAACTCCTTGGCATTTTGCATGTTATCATGGGGTAAGTGTTTGGGCACCTTTCTCTTATCTCCAATACATAATTTCTTGTGTCATGTGACATTTTTTTACTCATGCCATCACTTGATCCTCAAGTGACATAAATTGCCACAATGCCCCACTGGGTTGCTTGTAGTCATCTCACTCCAACGAATTGTGTGTTCAGAACCTTCTCTATACTCTTCCCTCATGCCTACTAAGTTTAGTACTAAAACTTGAACCATAATCCAGCAAGAAAGGGAAGTTTGATGATGACCTTGTAATGCCAACATATTTGATAGGAACATAAGGCAGTAGCTAAAGACCTCTAGTGCCCCTCAAGTGTAATAGGCTACATCAAGGGAGCAATCATGGCCAAGGAAAAAATAGAATTCTAGAAAGGCAAAAAGGTTTAACACAAAGGCACCAGATGCTCAAATCAGTTCAAATTGCATCAAATAGAAAGAAACTTAGGTGAGCAAATTGGAGGCTTTAATGAGCATAGTAGAGGTTTGAATGAGCAAAATGGAGGCATGAATGAGACGATTGGTTGCTTAAGTGAGCAAAATGTTGGATTGAGCTGGCACATAGGCAACATGGTTGCATCGGTGGATGACCATGATGTGAAAGATCGTGACGTTGATTAGTAAGATGTTGACATTGATGTTAATGTGCTAAAATGTAATTTGCAAAAAAGAAATAAGGATGTAGCAAAGCAATTGTAGCCAAGTCTAGCATCCCCTAATGGTTGAGTCCACGGTTCTAAAGGATTGAAAGGGCAATCAAATCATTTATCATGACAGTTGTGAAACCTCTAAAAATGTGAGTGAAGTGTCAAAGCAACTAAACCATAACTGTAATGGTGATGGGTTAAAATCCTTGATGCTTACTATATATCCTTGTGGAAAATATTATTCCTCTTAATGTAATGAGTAATATTGGGCAACAAGAATTTTGGCAAGCTCATAAGGCCATTTTTAGGTGGGTTTTCCTAGTTTGCCTTACCCTTCTTTTAAAGAATTGGATCAAAGATTCTATTTTTCTTTCATCATTTGTTTGGTGCATCTATGTAGAGGAGGGAAAACACATGGGATCATGGATCAAGTTGGGATCATACTGTTTGTTTTAAATGTATATGAAGCAAACTATTTTGCCTTTCAAGGTATTTAATTGTGACAGGTTTGTTGTGGTTTTATGCTTCAATCCTAGATATTCAATTCCATTTTGTTGTTGCATGATTCATTTGGGAGACATAAGTGTCTTGAATGTACACATGATGTTCGTAAAGTTATGACTGTTGTGTTTAAATATTGAGTAATAGGTGAATGACAATAACCAATTGTGCATCTTCCATACTTCCTTCATGGCTTTCCACAATTTTGTGTTTTACTAAAAACCTATATTGCAAGTGTCAATATACTAAAATGCAACATTCTTATGTGTAGGCAACAAAAGATGTTTTTAATGTAAGTATATGAACTTCATCGGTTGATGGAAGTTTAGAAGCAGATTGCATGTGTCTAGATTTAACACTGGAAGTTGGCAAGGAAGAGATGGAGGAACAAGAACAATGATAGGAAAACTAATGGCCAGTGCCTAAACCTATGTTTATTACTCCAATTCCACCATAGGTGCCTGAGTTATTTGCCAAATGCATAGATGATGATGGCATCAAGGAATAGGACAATATTGGGCCAGTGATCACAGAGGCCCTTCAACTCATGTATCTAGTTCTTATTCCCACCTACATGGTTTAATTCTTTCCAGGACAGCCTTAGCAAGTAGCACCTTATGCACCCAATGAATGGACTCCACAAATTGGACCATTTTACATGTACCTCCCATATCCACCCCCATAAACCCTTGCATATGGGTTTCGTATTATGATACACCCATCAATGGTGATGTATGAGCAAAGTGGGGGAATGTAGCATGCTCAAATGCCACCATGATAACATCTAATATTTCTTCACTCTTTTGGTATGTTTGGACCTGAAGCAACATGGTATAATGCACCACATGTTTTTGTTATCGAATTTGCATAGTAAGGAGTCCCAGTTAGTTCCTCAAAATACATGCATCCCCCTAGCCAAGGGGAATCTTTAGGTGCATCTGAGAAGATGCATGCAAACATTCCCAACAATAAATAAAGGGGTGGTTAGTCTCACAAGGTTGGTCAAGGCCAAAATGATGGATGGGTAAAAGGTTGGAAAATGTACCTTGTGGAGTTTCGTATGAAGGACAATGCACAAGGTGAGCAACAAAAACATGAACAACTTCAAGAGCAAGACAAATTGGGAGGAATGAGGCACATTGAAAATCATTATGAAAAAACATTAAAGTGGGCCCATGAAAGCACCATATCTGATCCTTCACCAAATTTCCCACAATTGCCTATGCCCAACAATAATAAGCTTCAAGGAAGTGTGATTAAAGTAGTTCCATGAGTGACTTTGGCAACACCAAAATCAATAGCTAGTAATCTATTATCCATTCAATAAGGAAGACAACAATACTAAGGCTTATGAAGGTTGGTGGTTCATTATGGAATACAATAGAAACAACATGATAGTGTCTTAAGGTTTAGGTGTGCCAAGGAAAAAAGTTTTTTTTGTTCAATATGTGTTCATGTTTATTCAAATTACTATGTGGCAAAAAGCTTGTGTGAATGTAGGTGATTTGAATTGAGTTGCAAAGACACATTGTGCTAAGTTTGACACATATGCTTTCAACAAAGAAATTGTGTGCGATGGATGTCTAGTGTGTACTACATTAGTAAGGTTAAGTCCTTAGCTAATTGGTTGCCACCACCATGTTTGCAAAGGTAGGAATCTTACTATGTTTTGGAAGTTGAGATGGAATGACAAACAATCCTTCAAGCTTTCTTTGAAGTATGGCATATTGAATGTTAATGTTTCAATGTGCAACTTTGTAAGACTTATGGAAAACAACTTAGTATTTTAGTATTACAAATTCCAATTCCAATTTTGTTACTTAAGGTTTTGATTTAACGTTTGTTCAATTGCTTATGTTTGCCTTATGCTTCTTTGATATGGGGGTAGCGATGCATACAAAGGTCCATATCCAAACAATTAGAAGTCAATTTTATAATGTTTCATGGTTGTTACTTCTATCTTGTCTATGTATCGTATTAATTATCGGCCAATAATAAATGTGTCCCAACCATTGGTATCCAAGAATTATACTAAATTTGAAGATGTATTGTGCATGTGGTAGGTAGCTTCAAAGCATTGTGGATTGTTGCAAAAGTGGGATCATGGTTCTATTTCCTCAGCCTACTACAAACAAGTGCATAAATTTCCTACTTTCAAATATCCCAATTAAACCTTAATTAGGTTATCATGTACCTTGGTTTCCCATGCATATTCTGTCTACATGGTTTTAGGTCAACTTAACATAGTCACAGTGAACCTCTGCTCTTATAGTTTAATTATGGAGTGAATTCAAGCATTGTATTTACTTGAACCTTCGAGTCCATTCTTTTTAAAATACACCCTTCAACAGAACCCCACACCTCCATTTTTTAATTTGTTCATGCAAATCCTTAAACATCAATTTTTTTTTACCATGTTTGTGATGATAAAACTTATTGGATTTTTGCCCCAAAAATAGCAAACTTGGTTAAAATTACATTAGAAAAACACATTTTCCGAGTATTTCCCAAATTTTATTGTTGAAAAAATTGAATATTCCTTGAAAAAAAACATTGGTTCAAATCAATTGAGCTGCAAAACATTTCTACATGCTTAAATATAAAGGTAAATCCCTAATTAATTTAAGTTTTGATTAGGGATTAGGGTTCAATTAGGGGAACAAATTAGGGTTTCCTTATGGGGCTTATGGGTGAAACTTTACTTTGAAGGTTTTAGCATCATTATAAAATGTTCATTTACACTCCATCTCCACCCATAACTTTCATTGATATCATATTTAAAGTTTATGTTTGTAGGAATTGCTGCTTAGAATTTGTGTGGTTTTTTGTGGGAATCAAGGTTGGGAAACATGGACTTAGATTTGGAAGGAGGGGTTGGTTGGGTTGTGAACTAGGTCATGTTTGTTGTTCATCAGGCAGTTGCCCAACTCCAAACATACATGGATGAGCTCAAGGGACAAAGGGCTACTCTACAGACCAGCATTCAATCACAAAACTTGAAGGTGTGAGAATGCAAAAATATCCTAGAAAAGGCCATCATCAAGCAATCAAAGGAAAAGGAACATCTTGAAGCACGTGGTTTTGTAAGAGATGAAATCCAAACAACAATTGCAACCTTTAGAGCTAAGATGTTGGATCATGCTTGGTTAGGGGAACTTGACTTTCTTGTAGTCACAAAACTTTGGCTCCCACATGCAATTAACTTGTGGGAGGTTGCTGAAGCAAAGTACCAACAAGTGGAGGCATCCATTTAACAAGCCCAAGATCTTGTGAAGAAATCCTGGAGCCTTACCATGGAAGAGTTGGAGTACGTAAGTTTGTGGTCCAAGCTACACGGTCTAAACAACTTAATTTTAACAACATCCAAACGGTTAGATGATGAAGCAAAACACCACATGAAAATGCTTACCTATTCTAAAGACAATAACCATTGGCAAGTCATGGCTTCCTACCCTAACCCAACCAAGCATTTTCCCATATAGACATTAGAACCATAATCATTGTTAATCGCCCCTTGCCTAATCTATGGGTGTTTTTTCCAAAATTTAGACATTTTAGTATCGTCATGTTTGTGTATGTACCATTGTTGGTGCATATAATTTTAGACAAAGATCTTTGTAGCATGCGCCTAGAAATCTTGTGGCAAGTTGTTTGATCCTAAGTGGGCTAAGAATGTTGACCTGGAGTTTAAGCTACCCATGGGTGGTCACCTAGATGCCAAGCAAGAAGGTTTTTTTCATGTTAAAGGTAAAGATAGTTCCTCACCTTCCCAAAATGTGTTTGAATTCAAAAATTTGGGGTGTTGGTAGTCTAATGTTTAGATTCTAGAACTCATCATTTGAATGTTTGATGTAAATGCTGATGAGACAACCCCTTGAATGTAAGCATCTGATGATGCACTTGGGTGAAAATCAAAACCTAGGTGTTGAGTCTAATAAATTGTGAGGTTGAAGAATAGTTCATTGTCCCTAACTCCCATGGATGGATACCCATGGTGTACACTAGGGTTGTTGATACAGTAGATTGTGAGCCCTAATGACACATTCATGTGCGGTGGTCTCAATTTTCAAGAATTGCATCATTGATATTAGGGTGTGATAAAATTATTAGGGGTTTTTAGCGATTTCATGTTAGAATGAAGAATGATGGGTGCGCATGGTTGCATTGGGGGGTTGTTTTTGTTTCAGAATTTGATTATTTTCTTGAACTAAAGCCAGTAATCATAGTTTTAAAACTTCAATTACATGACTGGGGGTGAGAAGTTTGTAGAGGGTTAGGGTTAAAAGTAAACAACAAAATTTGTAATGTTTGGCAAAATGTTGGTTTCGTTTTGGTATTTAGTGGATAGTCGCGTAAGCAAGGATGATTTGAGATTCTTGAAGCAATTGAAAGATGTCAATGAAAGGTCCAACGGATATAGAATAATTTTCAAACATTATAAGCATGTAGGATTAATTCCAGATAACATAACAATTAAAATGAGTAGAGTGATAGGTGGTAATTGCAACATGGATTTCACGATGAACAAATTTTTTTTTTAGGTTATGGAAAAATTTAAGGAGTTATAAATACATGTTGAGTCCTAGGTTATGCCACAATGTTAGTTCATAATTGTAGGAAATCTAAGATGTGTTGGATGGTGTGAACTAAGTAATCCACCTTGTTATTAGAAGGTAATTAACGAATCAAACTGCACAACCAATGATAATGTCCAACATTAGGATTTGAAGACCATGCAAAAATTGAGGTGTCTTTAATTTGGTAAAAATTTGCGTAAACAATTTTTGGTTCATTGCTAGAAACGAGGTTAACCTGTAACAAAATCACCAAGGTATGAGAGTTCGAATAAATTCGATAATATCAAGCTTGAAGGGGTTTGATTTTGAGACGAGGGAACAGTTCTTGCGGTTCAAAATATTCATCATGAGGGTGCAGGATTATTATCAAATTAAAAGATAATTTTTGGGGCGATTCTTTGTTCATTTGTGTGGCTTAAGGCTTGTAAGACATAGTCATGCACGATGCTATGAATTTAAGGAAAACAAAAAATATTCAATCAAAATCAACTTGGCGATGAAGGTGTGGAAGACTTAGTACTTCGAGATGCGTGATTATAGTCTATAGGTCAAGGAAAAAGAAAGAAAGATGCGAAATAATGGTCTAGAACCATGGTAAAACAAAACCTTAAAATCAATGGAAAAAAAGGTTTAAATAAATTTTTTTGGGGTGAAAAGTGGAAGGAGGTGAAAATGATGTTTCCCCTTCTGCTTCCAAAGGCAACCAAACATGGAACATTCCAAAGGCCACCAACCTTAAAACCTTCCATTGGCCACCAAGCAAGATGTTTCCCCATTGGCCTCCAAGCATTAGATTCATTTCAAGGGCCACCAAGTATGGAACATTCCAAGGGCCACTAAACTTAGAACCTTCCATTGACCACCAAGTTGTGGTCTTTTTTCGCCTCCTTCTTTCCTTCTTTTTTTAAAGCGCAAATTTGGATCACTTGTTTATCTATTTTCAGATGTAATTTTCAATTTGAATATTTAAACTTGTTCCTACAACTTTCCTTGGGAGGAGAAGAATGATTGATCCCAGTAGATGGTGAAGAAGGAGAATAAATTGGATCATAGTAGTACTTTTGAAAGAATGAAAATGAGTAGGGGTATATTTGGAACTTAAAATCTTAAAGAAATATCATAAAACATTTCAGGTTTTGTAGCATAATTTTTTTAAAACTTAGTTGTAAAGCTTAAGATTTGGTAAGCAGATGCGCCTTGTAGCTAACTTTTTAATGAACTAATACAAGCTAGATTTGGATAACATATGTGATGGCAACAATGTTTTGAGTGATTGGAGGTCTACTGTTAAGTTGAACATTATGTTGGCTCCTTAGAAGTTGGTTTAAGTGGGTGTAGTTTAACATAAAATTCTAGGATTTGGAGAGTTTGAACTTTGAAAATATATCTATCAATTCCAAATCATAAATGATGCATAGGAAATAAACTATTTTTTTTCAACTACAAACATAATTTAATATCTAGAAATACATTTTGCATTTTTCCTTCACCAATAGAATATGTACCTCCAAGTATAATCACCTCATAGAATCGATAGTAGAGGGATGGAAAGTCACCTCACATAGACAGTTGTATTGTTACAAGAAGTTTTGGATATATGCTTGTAGTAGTTTTAGTGGGCATCAATCTACATTACATGTGCAATCCATAATACTCTATTTATTTAGCAAGTTTTGCTAGAATGAATATAATGACACCAAAGATTTTTGTTTAATACTATAATTGGGTCTTGACTTTGTTAATATATTTGGTTGTTAAGATCAAAAAGAGTATGGATACTAAAATTTGGGTGTGGAAAAAGATAGTTGAATTTAGTACTAGTAAACTTTTGGATTCCTTAAAATCTAAATATTGCAATTGATTCATCCAAGGGAGGTTTTTGTGTTGGATGTGATGGAGGTTACATCCTGGGAGTTGTGAACGCTCAAGTAGATTTGGAGCATTTGGAGTATTTACGATCCTTTGATCACGAACACATAGATTTTCTCCATAAGTCATGAAAGGAATTTGTATCCAAGTTGGTTGTTGGTTGAAAATTGTTATTCCGCTAGTTTTTTCACAAACATATTTACATAGTAAAATGTTGAGAACCACCAATCTCCTCCTTTTGAAACTTCCTCTTATTACATTTTAGCTTAAGAAGGCGAGATGTGAGATCTGGAAACCAAAAGGAAATTTGTTAAGGTACACAAGTTAGAGGTGTAGATCTTCATCTTGTATCTTTTACCACAAAATTTAGGAACGACCAATTACTAATTTGACCCAATACTTGGACTTGTAAACATATGCACAAATGGAATAAATGGGAAGAAAAGACTCATAAGGAGAGTTTTGATTGTGCAAAAGAAAGTATGTCAGGTTAAACTTTTGTCATGCTGCCTGAGATGTAATACAAACAATAAAAGGACTTGTTTCATATTTGTTTCAAATAAACACCAATCGCTATCAACAAAAAACCATTCATTAAAATGTGGTCTATTTAGCAGGAAAGCGTTAGAAGAATTCAAGAGAGGAACATTGCATGTGATGGTTGCATTCAATGCACTTACCCATGGCATGGATGTTGAAAACATTGCCAATGTCATGAATTATGATGTTCCTATTTATGTGAAAACCTATCTTCACTATGTGGGTCACATTGCAAGAGCAGGGCAAGGTGGGTCGTGCTTTCATTCTCATGGTCAAAAAGGACGTATGTTTTCCCTAAACTAGGACCCTAGTAGTCCTTGAATGTTTTGGGAGGTTCTTGCAACCAATATAGGAAATTTGATTGTTATTCTGGTATATCCTTCAGTTGTGAACAAAAAATGTGTTTGATTTATGAATCATCATTGGGTGGATGGTAGGCTCACCACTTTAAAATGGAACTGTTCAACAAATTGGAGGATGGCATTTGCAAAGACTATGAACTTCCAACCTCTTTCATCAATGTGATTTTACCACATTTCATTGCAAGTATAATAATAACCACTACTTACATTAAAAGTCAACTTGATGACGTGTTTAATCCTTCCATCCCATAAGTAGATTATGATATTACAATAATTAACATATGTCTTTTGAGTGCTAATCGACATCAAGATTGAGTCTTCATGATGCTTTTGGAAATGTGATAAAAATTCAAGTGTGTGTTTAACAACTCATGGGTGTGTTTGATTGATGTTTCATTCTAGAGAGTCTCATGACTTCACCCTCACATAGTATTTGCCTCAAGATATTTCTTATGCGGACAAGATTGAGTGTATTTTGTCAACCAATCTATACAATATTGAAACATACCTAAGTGGGTTGTCAAGTCAAGTGGATGGCCAATGTGAGGGTTGGGTTGAGTGGTATTTCCCAATATGGTTGATATTTGGAATCCTGCTTTGTAGCTCACAAGTGTTTTGAGGAGGAGGCCCCTAGGAAAGACATTGACATCTTGATTAATGAAGGTCAAGATTTGACTACCAAGAACACAATTCCAAAAACTGCACAAACTAAATAATCAGTAATATAGTAAATTATGCATATCATTAATTGGCTTCCCTTTTCATCATCATTGTGGACAAAACATGGTTGATGAAGAAGATTACTACTAACATTGTAGGTAAGTTTATTGACTTTACAGCTTGAAGATAGCTTGTGAGAGGAGATTTAAAGATGTTGCAACTTGTGAATAATCAACTACCAGAACAAATCACCAAATTTGCCAATTTTAGTTGATGCATGAAGCTGATACTTACATTTCTTTCATATGAAACCCTCTTTCACCTATGGGAAAGTGTGAAATCAAACTTGTGTTTCAAAGTGGACCCATCTTCAAAGCTCCAATCCTTTCCTGTTTCTTGCATGTAAGTCATGTGATTTTGGAAATTCCAAATTCCACTAGTTGGATTGTCAATCTTATGACCTTTAGTCTTGCCAATGCCATTGCCATTGCCACATATTCCAAGTCTTGTTCTTTTGACCACAATGCAACTTCATTGATTGGTGTTTTCATAGGTTTAGTCTCATATCACTAAGCACCATGATAATGTTGTAAAGGTCTCATCAAGGATCTATCAAGGTTCCACATATGCATCATTTTTGAAGCCAACAAATTATAATTGAAATGCAATTCTAGATAAATTTGCATAATAAGCCACATTGCCTAATCTGTAATTTCAAAAAATATTGTTTTTTGGTTAATGTTGTGTTATACAAAGCACTACTTTAAGGTAGCAAATAGAACCTGGCAAGTGATGGAACTACAAAAATTGAAGGGACCAGGAGTCTAATCAATTGTCGTGAGAGTAAACAAGCAAGCAAGCACTAGTGTGCTTGTCATACAATAGTGCATTGATAGTTCCTCTTGTTTTCCAATTTAATGAGCACCACCACCCTGTTAGTAGACATTAGAATTTTTAAACAATAAGTCATATGGAACATTTGTCAATAAATTGGAACAACATGGCATCATCATTCATTTATTCACTCATTTGAAGCATGCAATGTCAATGGTTTTTATCATAGTTCATCTGCACAAAAGTTTTATTTTGAATATATAAAACAAAAATACAAAGGCTCCCATCAACTACAATGGAAATCCACATACATTGAAGATTAAGAAAAAGAAAGCTTTGAGATTACAACCTATCCAATACCCAATCATGAATGGATCCAATTTTACAAATTTGCGACAAGCTTCATGAGCTTGAGATGCACATCATGGCTTTACTTTTGTGAATTACAACAAGGAACTAGTCCACTTCAAACCTAAAACCCCATGGATAATTAAAAAAAATTCAAAAGAGTCCAGGAATTCTAAAGTACATACATAAAAATATGTGTTCATAAATAAGGTGCCCCCATTACCATAAGTCCCATTAGTCTAATCATAAGTACTTATAGTCATATTTGTAGTCATGTAGTCATAAAATTGACCATAGTCCCAAAAATGGTTGTGACTAAAGACAAAATATGACTACATGACTAGGTCTCGACAAGGTAAGGTAGATAACTGGTTGTTACCTGGTAAAACAATAAAAGTTAGTGGTAAAGGGCGAAGGGAAGGCAACAGGTAAAGTAGCGGGTAGAGTAAAGGTAAACGAATGGATTACCCAATTACCTGGTAATTATAGGTAACTGGATAAATTATTTATTATGCCCCCAGTGCTTTAATGGAGTCCACCATCAGTCCGCACGGAGTCCACCATTAGGCTTGAGTCTGCCATAGAGTCCACCCCGCCACGGTCTTCCGCTGCGGTGCTGAGGGAACTAAAAAGTACAATGTCGAGCAACAGTGATCCTATTGTGAGCGTGGTCGTCGCCAAGGACGCTGCTATCGTCGTTGCGTCCGATGACAGTGACGGCGACATGCAGGCGGCCATGCATTATGTCGCCAAGTCAAAGCGGAAGCGCTAAAAACACCAGTTTCCGTGGGATTATGTCAATGATTGGTAGGACGGCAACTCCGCCAAGCATTGCGGAAAGCGCCAGTGCACGGTGTGTCACAAGTGGTACTTCGGATCGACCAATGCGTCAGGCTGGAAAGCCCACATGAAGAGCGCGCACAGCATCACTGACAGCGACACCGCGTTGTCTGCCCTGTCCTGCAAGGTCATATTCCAGTCGACGTTCAGTAGCAAGCCCGTGTTTCCGGAACCCGTTCTGCACAAGTACGAGAATGTCGTCGTGGACTACGTCGTCGAAGGTGGCGTCACCCTACGTGCGGTTAGCGATGTTTGTTTCAAAAAGTTTGTTGTCTCGTTGACAAATGGATACAAATCACCGTCGACTCGAACAATCTTACGTTGGATCGTCGAGTTGTACCGCATCTTAGAGCCATTGTTGGCGGCATTTCTATGCAGCCTGGACGTCGCCATCTCTCTGATGCTGGACGGTTGGTCGAACCACAACCTAAAGGGCTTCTACATTGTCACTGCGCACTGGGTCAACGTCACTTCTCTGACCAACAAGAACATTCTTTTAACGATCCTTGACGTCAACTGCGAGATTGGCGTCAATAAGCGCGTTTAGGTTGCCTTGTTCGAGTACCTGAAGCGCCTGGGCCGGGATGTCATGACACGCCTGCTCAACGTCGTCAGCAACAATGGGTCAGACGCGACGGTTGCTATCACGCAGCTTTTCCAACTGGTATTACCTTCATCGATTACGAGCAGATGCGCAAGGTCAACCACGTCCGGTGCGCCAACCACTCCATCCAGCTCGTTGTGCTCAAGGTGTTAACGTTCATTAAAGAGCCCACCGAACAGCTACGGGATGCGCTATCAGAATCCGCTGCAACAAAGTCATGCGGTAGTAGTATCGCGTCGAAGTTGCGGCAGTTGGGCTTGCCAGCAAGGATCCGACGCACCAGAACTCGCCCACGTGCTGGAACTCGATTCATGAGATGTGCGCCGACGCTTCTGGCAAGCGCGTTGTTTTGGACAGCATCATGGACTAGTACACGGCCGACATTGGCCACGATGCTCTCCCTGACCTGGAATGGCATGCCATCGACGGCATGTCAACGTTCCTTCCCGCGCCGCGCTAGGTCATGGAGAGCCTCGCGGCCGATCACAAGCCGACGTTCGACTTGATGCCGATGTCCGTCTCTCTGCTCTTGAAGCATTGCGATGATAGGAAGCAGCAGCTGCAGGAGATCAATGGCAAGTTGACGACGATCAGAATGAAGGCGGAGCTTGAGAAGTACAGGAGCAAGCTGGTGCAAGAACTGACGATCATTGTAGCATACCTGAACCTGCAGATCCCCAAGCCGACTGACCCAGCGGAGCTAAAGTTCATCGTCGATCTCGTTTGCAATTCGCTGCAGCGCCGCTACTTGGCCGAGGTGAGCTCTCACTAGAACATTGAGCACGAAGCGACCAGCAACTTGCTTTTCGCTGCGATGTTTCAGCTGAAACGCGACGTCGGTGGCAATGGCGACAAGGTCGACCAGTATTTGTCGATCGGCGTCGTCTAGTCATCGAGGTTCATCGACGTCTTGTCGTCGTGGTTGGCCCAGAAGGAATCGCTGTCGGGCCACTACCAGATGGCCATGGACTACCACAGAACACCGACGATGTCGACGCCATCAAAGCGGGTCAACAGCGCCACCGGTCGTGAATTCACATGCACCCGACAGTCGTTGTCGTCGTTGGTGTTCATCATGACAATGTGCCTGCGTTCGTGGATGAATGCCGGTATCCTCAAAGTGCCAGCGAATTGAGCGCAGGCAATGGCTGCCCTCGGATAGGACAGCGCCAACAACGTGGAGTCGATCGTCCAGGAGCTTGAGGAGGAGTAGGAGGATTGGGACGAAGAGATCCTTGACGATGGTGTCGTTCAGATGCTCCACAACCGGTTTGCCGACCTGGTCTTTGAGTGCCAAGAACTTTGAGAGCTGAAGATGAAAGTACTGAAAAGAGAGGGAAAAGCCATCAAATGTTCAGATTGTTGAAAACAGTTGAGCAGCAAGGTTGTGAGACCGTGCTGTGAATTGAATCAATCAACAGTCAAATTTCCAACTTTCTCACATGAATTGCTGAAGGTTGCAACATAATAGAGAAGAAGCTCAAGGAATTGTTACAGATGTAGAGATCAATTGTACATTCCTGCCTTGTTTTCTTCCTCCTCTCGTACAATCACTGCTCCTGCAGAATTCAGGCAATTTGTGATCTCGTGAATTTTTCCTCTAGTGCCATCAGATCCCCCTCAACCCACCCACAACATTTGGTTTTAAGATCTTTCAGCTGGCAATGTTTGTTTGATCCATGTGAACTCTGTACGAGATCAGAGCTCCTCTTCAATTTACATCTTGGCCCATCAAAATCTCTTGTTATTACAATGTCTAATAATCCTGCATAATGATCCCTTTCTGCAGCTCTAGCTGGCAGCTAAAAAAACCCACTTAGTCCAACAACTTGCTGCACCCCAAAAGATGAAAGGCCTAGTACCACAAGAAGACATGATCTGCATAAGCTCCTAGATCTCCGTCTCTGCAAGGGGTAAAAGAAAACAACCAATTATAATATTAGCAAAATGGGTTTTAGAATCTGGCTGCAAAACACTTTACTTCTCCAACAAACTTCTTGAATGTCCTCCACAACAAAAGATGAGCTACATGAATCCAACAACTGTAATAACAACAACAACAAACCTTGAATGAATTTGTTGCAAATTCGGACATGGTGTTTTGCGACACCGAGCGCTGCTCTAACAATGGTTAAGTGTTTTGTCTTTTTCTCTCTCCCACACGACGTACACCAGTGAGTCTTATTCTCTCAAGTCGATCTTTGAGTAAAATGTCCCACAGAATACGATTCGAACATTTTACTGGGTAATTACCTGGTTGAAGGGGTAGGGAAAGGTAAAGGTAAAGGTAGGCGTGGGCAAATCGGTTAAGGGTAATGGTAAGGTAAAGGTAGGAGACAATGTATTACATGTTAACCTTTTACCCTACCTTGCTGAGGCTTATACATGACTACATTATGATAGTAGTCGCAAGTTGTCTTAATCATCAAAACCATGTTTTGGCGTAGTGCATTAATCACAATAGTTATAACCCCAAGGCTCACTACTGCAATAAAAACATGCATGGGAAGGCACATAATTTTTCACCTTGAGTTTCCCATTGTGTAGTATGCACAAGTTTATGATAATTTAACTTAGGAATTTTGCTTGCTCATTAGATTGTTACTTGATGGTTTAGAAAAAAATTCATTCAAATTATGGATGAAAGTTTCCACTTGGATGAAAGTCAAAAAAATTTTTTAAAAAAAACCTTGGATGGATGGAATATTCCAATTATGGATGAAAATACTTCCAAATGGATGAAAAAATAAATATATAAAATTTTAGTATGTTTTGATTAGTGCCAAAATTGTCCCCTAAGTTTGGAAAATATTTTTAAAAATGAAAAAATAAATGGGAGGTCTAGATTGGACCCCCCAAACTCCACTATCCCTAGCCTCCTTTAGGCTTTGCAAACTTCCAAACCTACCAAATTTGGCAAGTTTAGGGGACCTTCATGGCGATGGCACTGTGGAGCTCCATGTTGTTGCTACCATCGCCCCCCTTCTTTTTAAAAAAAAAATCCCTTCTTTTTTTTTCCTTTTTTCCTCCCTTTCTTCTTCTTTTTGTTGTTGTTGCCACCACATTACAATGACAATGATGATGAAAACAACATGGAGAAAAGTTCTTCACCCCTCTTTTTTTCAGGTTGAAATTATAATTATGTCATTAACGACGATGATGAGTAAGGGATGGAAGGTGTCATGGATGCCAATGTTATGGAGTTCATTCATTTGAATGATCATCCATGACTTGTAATAAACTCGAACTTAATTTTAATTTAGTTTTAGTTCACTTTTAATTAATTTTTAGTTAAATTTTATTTCACTTTCACTTAATTCATAGTTGGTTCACCTCCAATTGACTATTAGTTCATTCTTAGTTAAGTCTTAATTCATTTTTAGTTAACTTTTAATTATTTTTAGTTAAGTTTTAGCAAGTCCGAATTAACTCCTAATTAAGTCCTAGTTAACCCCCAATTACATCATAATTAACTCTTGGTTAACTATAATTAACTCTTAGTTGACTCCTAATTAAGTCATAGTTAACTTTCATTTAAGTTTTCGTTAACTCATAGTTGACTCTTAATTAGGAAGGTTTTAAAAAAGCTTTTTTACTTGATGCACACATAAAAACCTCTTTGGAAGCTTGCTTCAACTAGGTCCCTAATGGGGTATAAATAGAAGTAGGACCCTTCATTTTTTTCAATTTGTTCATCACCAACCTTAAACACGATATTACGCCATAACCTTGTCATGTTCTTTTCATGTTCATGTTTGCATATGTTAACATAATAAAAATTTGTTTCCATGTTGGTCTTGCACATTTCGTGTTCTTGTTTTGTGTTATTGTGTTCTTATTTTTGAATCACATAATCTTGTTTTGTTATTTGTTTGAAAGTTAGATTTAAACCTTTATTTTAGCCTTTGTTCTTGTGAATCTTTGTGTTTTTGACAATGGGTGCCCCTTTTTTTCTTGGTGAGTTAGTGTTGAAGGTCAAGCAACCAAAAGTTTGAGCTCCTAGCAATGGTGGTGGTGGATTTGACTCCTATTGGTTGTTATTGCTAGTTGTTACACCTACCAAAAGGAGGTATAAAAAAAAATCAAAAAAAAGGGAGAGAGAAAACAAAAGAAATAAGAGGGCCCCTACTATTGTAATAGGGCTTTCTTTAAGTTTTTGATAATCTTGTTTTCTTTTCATTCAAGTTCTAGGGTACTTAAGCCTCGTTTTGGGTTCAATTCTCAAAGGAATTTCACAACGAAAACAAACCAAAAAACATTGTTTTCACGGAGTCAGTTTTTTCAAACCAATAATGCCCCCCCAAATACAATAGAAACTCCCATACACTAACACACAAAACAAAAATTTCTATGCAAAACACAAAACCAAAACCCAATGTTAAACTTGTTAAATTTAGTTACAACACACTAAACAAATTAGACCCTTTTTTGGTGATTCAAAATGAACTCATTTGCAACACACATGAATCCAAGCCTAAAAACATAAAACATGAATGCAAACATAAACACCATGTGAAAATGAAAACTTGTACAAACATTAAAAAAACTTGCAAAACTTACCACATAATGTTTTGGAATTTCAAATCACCAAAAAAAATTTGAAATCACAAAACTTGGGTTTTATGGTAATCCACAAGTTATTTGAACCTATTTAGATTTGAATTGGTTCACATTGGAACCAATTCACAACTAAACTACACATTAAACTAGATTAATGTAGAATCAAACTAAATTAAACATAATTAATCTAGGGATGAAAGCACAGTAATGTGTACAATTAAAAGTACTTGCAAGTCTACTTGTCAAGTGAAGAAAAAATAGGACCAAAACCCATCACAAGATTGTTATACATTCAATTTTTTTAGTTGAATGATAAATAACAATATACTTTTTCATTATTACGCATTAATTTTAAAATTTTGTATTGTAAAAGTAGGTTTCAAATAAACTTTTAAAAAATGCAAATAACTTTTAAAACCTACTTTCTATAGTGTAAGATTTGATTCAAGTATTTGTCATGTATATTCTACTAAAGAGAAATTACATTTTTTTTTGGGTGATGCCTTTGAATATACAATGATCTTTATGCTATAATTTCATACATGTATATTTCACAAAAACATACATGTATATTCCACCCTATGTTATTTTTTATGTTTTAGGTTACTTTTGACTATTCACATTTTTACTAATGCATGGGCCAACATTGTGACCAAAAATCCATATTGGATTAGCATTTATGTGACACAAACCAATGACATTGAAACACCATTTTGGTTGCAACAAAAACAAACACACATACATCTAGTTTTCCCAATTGCATAATTCATTTGTTTAATAATTATAAACCATCTCAAGTTAATTAAGTTCAATATATAGCAAATTGGGTCCAAAACATAGGTTCCCAATTCAACTATGAACGCAATGTATGCACTACATAGTGAATTGGGTCCATTGCATAATGACCCAGTTCTATTACAATAGAATCAATGAACTATGTTATGAAATGGGTCCACAACATAATGATCTTGTTCACCTTTTATGGATTGAGATCTAAGGCTAGGTAAAGTTATTTCACTATGAAGACCCCATAGTGATTTAAGCTAATGAATTGTGCCCACATTTGTATTATTGTCGATACAAGTTTGAAGTACAAGCTTGTTCCATAGCCTTGTTCTATTCCTTTTGTGTTTATTTTTTCATATTTTATCCAAATAAATATTTGTCTGCATTTTTGTTTTGCACACTTTGTGTTCTTATATTTAGCCTCTTGTGAATTTGTTTTTGTTTTTAGGTTCCATGTTTTGATTTAGATTTAGGTTTGTGTTTCCATCATTTGTTTTCTTAGTTTTTGTGCTCATGATAGTTGTCACGTGTGACTAAAATGTAATTAGTCAACAAAGTCAAACATGGTTGACTACAATCATATTTATGGTGTGTACATTCTAGTGTATAGATGTTCATCTTATAATTAATTTGCAATTATAGTACAATTCCCTAGTTTTCTAATGTGACATTTTATCGATTAATTCCCCATATTTCCATAGGATAATTATAATATAGTTATATATTAATTATTTTGTAGCTTTAGTTGTAAGGAAGTTTAGTTGCTACGGACATAATTTTTCATAATATTACCATGGTACAATGATGGACAATTGAAATGGTAGTTGCAAAAAATTGTTGATTTGAACACAAGTCACAAACACATGGGTTAGTATGGACACGATAATTCCTTGTGTACTATTGTTTGAATTGAGTGACCATATTTTGATTGTTTGCATGATACAAGATTGATTCAATCTTTCAAAGGGTTCAATGAAAATGGATTAAATCTCAACTTAATCAAAACCCCATTAAAGTAATGACCAAAATTCGATCAATTCTCGGAAAACGGCTAGATACTATGGACAAAGTGTAACCCTTGTCTAGGCGAATAAGAACATTACTAAATTGTGGTTGCCCTTGTTCAAAGAGCAAGCACCCCTATCCAAGGAATGATCATAATTCGGTTGTTCCATAAATAGGGGTTTTGATTTCCATTTAAATATCCTTTTAGGTATTTAATGATTTGTAAGGCCTTGGTTGACATGTTCATTGCCATGCTACATCGAACAACTAAATTTCAATTGCTTTGAAAATGATGGGAAGACATGGTCACCATTAGCATGATAATTTTTTTATTTTAACCAAATCAAGTTTAAGTATAAATGGGATGTTAACATTTCATTTTGTCATATGTTTTTAACCTCTCTTTTTTATCATAATTGGTTTTTAAACTTTAGTAGTTTTTTGCAATCAATGCGCAAAATTTGGGTGGAGTTCAAGAAATTGGAAATAAGGGTGTGCATGGGAGGTTTTCCCTTTATTTGAATCAAAGTTACCCTTGCTTGATTACCTTAACCTTACAAAACCAAGGTTGTTATTGGCAATTATTGTTTGGGAAGTGAATGTTGTTAGGTGATGGTACCAAAGGTGTGTGGGTAGCTTAGGGCAACATGTTTGAATCAATGTTCAAGTGCCTTCAATGTTGTAATATAATTTTGCACTTTTTTAATAATATAATAATTTTTTTATTAAACAACACATCGTGACTTGTTTTCAAATTTCAATTGGACACATGTCAACAATAAATTGGGTTGAAACTACATGTATTTATATTGTAGTTTATTATGAAATAAACTTAAAACAATCACATGATATTGTTTGTTTTATTGATAGTTATCATGTTTCTACACACCATAAGGTGAAAATACCAAATTTCATAATTTCAATTTTTCAATTTGGTGACCCAGACTAAGTCAATTGTATTGTTGAAGATGTTTATGGTGTTTGTAGTTCCAATGGACATTATTATAGTCGCTATGGCATGGTCCATGCCAATTGTGATCATGGTGGACAACATGATTACGCATGGAATGACCTTTACAATTATGTCCATGGATGTGATTACATGTTATTTTGACAAGTTCATGTTGATTATAGACACGGTAGTTGAAAATGTAATTATATATGCCATGTTTTCATGTAATGTTTATAACGACATCATTTTTCACAATTATATAATTCTTTCATCATGGTAAGTCTACCTTAATGTCATTTCTTTTCATATTTGTTAGAAGATTGTTCCTTGTGAATGTTTACACATTTAATCCATTCATGTTTATTTGGGTACCCAAATGTCATTTTATTTTCATCTTTTATGATAACTCAAACCTCACAACTATTTACAAATTTCACCCATTACATTATGTTTTTAATGTCAATTGTTTTTTATTTAAATAACACTATTTTTCACAAATGTTTTCACATCTCACCCATGTTACAAATTAAGTTTACCTTCACATTGTTGTTTCTTTTCATGTTTTTAAAAGTTAAAATGCATTCAAATTATAAGGTGCAAGGTGATTACACAACAATAATTATATTCTCTCGGAAGATTATTGGTTCATAAAATGGTGCATATTTTCTTTTTAAGTGCATTTTGTGAAATAAACAAAGCTTCAAAATTATACTTTCAAACCTTCACATTCATTATGTATTCCCACCATTCTATCACATGAACAACTATTGGTAAAAATAATACACATTTATAGTTAGATTAAAATCATATCCTATGTAAAATAAATAAATGAAAAAGTTATTTAAAGTAAGCTGAATTGATCTTGATAGGTTAGAATTATTGGTAGTCCAAGTTTGATTTCATGTCTTTTATTTTTTGTTTTTTTCATGTGTTCCCTTTTTTTTTGCTTCTTCTCATGTATTTGATATATTTTTTGTTTTTGCACCTTGATCTTGTTGGAAAGCTATTGCAAGTGAAAACAACATCAACAAAGGACTAACTAAACATTGAGAACTTAGGCCAAAGCATGAAGAAAAGCCCTTTTTGAATATGTTGACAAGAAGTTGAAGACAAAGAGAAACGTGGGCAAACACAAATTTTGTTGATAGGAGATGAAAAAGAAGAAGGATGATCCAAGGAAGAAAAAGGAAGATGAGAGGAAAATATGTTCCCATTTGCTATTGTTGAATTTCGTGGATAGGTGGTTAAAGGAAGAGAAATAGAAGAGGAAAGGAGTTTGTGTTTAGGTCAGCCATCATTGAATTTCACAAACACGAGATGAAAAAAATTAAAATAAATATCAAATGAGAAAAAAAAAGTCTATTGACAAACAAAATACAAAGAAGAAGGATGGTCAAAGGAAGAAGAAAAGAGTTTGTTCACTAATAAGAGGCAAGA
>Ga0116229_10005044_pt1 | contig 21623 bp, 23 predicted proteins | sample S1TSphgellanicum_3_FD_87313 | JGI IMG/M metagenome (GOLD analysis project Ga0116229, IMG submission 87313) | Host-associated microbial communities from peat moss isolated from Minnesota, USA - S1T2_Fc - Sphagnum magellanicum MG | ecosystem: Host-associated > Plants > Peat moss > Unclassified...
GTGAAAAAAATGTTGATTCCAACTAGCCCTAAACCCACCCAACATCCCTCGTGTTTAAATCTTTCAATGGGTTCCATTCAATTTATTCTCATTTTTGTATGAACTCAAACATCCATCGAATACAACATTTGTTTTGTTATACCTTTTTCGCACACTTCTCATTTGTTTTATGCATTCAAATATTTCCCCATGATATCTAGAAAAATAGTAACAATTTCACCATTGATGGTCTTGCCCTAATAATGATTGGTGTTTTTTAATTGTAGGATTGGGTGCAACATGCACCAAACATATAATTTCAATATCTTCCTCCTCCTCCTCTTCTTCTTCTCATCATAATAATGGTTTCCATTGATGTCTACATGATCTCTCCAAAGAGAAAAAATGGATGATGTTTTTAAATTGTACGATTGGGTGTAACATGCACCAAAATATGATTTTAATGTCTTCTTCTTCTTCCTCTCGTAATATTGGTTTCCATTGATGTCTACATGATTCCAAAGAGAAAAAATGGAGGTTGTTTTTTAATTGTATGCTTGTAAATGAAAAGAAACTCACATCCAATTTGGTCATAAAGCAACATGACATTAAAAAATGTTGCAGAAGTCTTCCCAATGAAACCTCTCCTCCCTTCTCCCCGTCAATCCATGTTGCAAAAAACTCATAGATTAGGAGATCAAACCAAATTTCTAAGTAAGTCTTTGAATAGAGATAAAAATCCTTGTAGAGTGGGTTTTAAAACTCTATAGGTCAAAAAGTATTGTTGTGAATAATAAGGTCATATTGGTTGTTGGGTTGCACCCTTTTTCTTTTTTTAAAATTTTTTTCTTAATTTTTTTTAAGAGTTAATATTTTTTACCTTTTAATGTTTAATATTTTAATATTTCCAATTTTGGTTTGGGGTGGCTAACCACAGTGGCAATCATCCACAACAGGATTTGGCTATAGGCTAGAGAGGAAAGTAGAAAACTGTAAGAACACTCCTATTATATTCTGGCCACCTGCTAAAACCCATTGTCTAAATATGGCGATTTTCAGAATTTTTTTCCTCAAAATCTGGCAATGTCTAGTAAATATGGCAAATTGAGAGGTTTTTTACCTTGAAATATGGCAAATTTGGTGAATTTTCTCGAAAAGTTCTTTGGGTCACCAAGTTCAAATAACTGGTTCCAGTTGGTAACCAAAATATGAAAAGCATTCTTTATTATATAAAAAAAGAAATTTACTTTCATGTTAGCCCAAGTTTGGATACAATTCCTTGTTCATGATTGCCAGTTTTGGCTACATCACATTATTGAAAAATTAAATTAAATTGCATAATGGATCATTGCCTTTTTTTTAACTACACCCTCTTATGGAAGATCATCACTTTGGGTAGATCACAAAATTCTTAAATAAAAATACACAGCCCCCCTTCCCCCAAAAGGTTTTTTTTCATAAAAATGTGATATAAAAGATTTTCCCAGAAATGGGGAAAAAAATGGTCAAATTTAGTTCGCCTATTTACTTTTTTCCAACCCCCCACCCAAAAAAAACTAAAACTGGGACTGCAAATAGGTAGGTGGGAGATTACTAATAGCAAAGCACTTGGACCAATCATTATGATCGGCCAGTCAGAAACACGGAGCACCAGTCAGTCAGTCAGTCAGATCATATTTATTACAGTCTTCTCTCTCGCAGGTCTTAGAATTTCCTGTGCCTTTCACGAGCTAGCAGTAAATCAGATCATATTTATTACACTCTTCTCTCTCTCGCAGGTGTTAGGATTCAGTGTGTGCCTTTCTTTCACCAGCCTCGGCTATGCAAAAACTATGCAAAAATGCTGGGCCAAAACCATTTTGCTGATCCAAACCCACTCCCCTGTTTTGACCTGTCTTCATCCAACTTCAATAGCCAAAATTTAAGAAAAATCGCCAGATTTCTATACATGGTTCAAGTAGGTAGTAGCCAAATGTAGAAGTTCTTTTTTTTTAAAATTTTGCTTTCACATTTAGCTGGTAGCCAAATCTGGCTAAATCTTTCTGTGAACCATTGCCATTTTGGCTACATTATAATGTTGACTCCCCCCAAAAAATAGTTTAGGCTATTTCCTTCCATGAAAAATTCCTTTGTATTATGGGGTTTTTTTAGGTAATTCATTATGGTTCATATTTTTCGTATTGAATTTTTCGGAAAATTCATTCACAAGTAAGAAAACCACTCAAGCCAGTAACAAATGGACAATAAATAAATAAAAATTACATTCATATTTAGCTGGTACCCAAATCTGGCTAAGTCTTTCCTGTTGACCATTGCCAATTTGGCTAAATTATAATATTGACCCAAAAAATATCGATTTGGGCTAAAAAGAATTTCCCATCAAAATTTTCTTTGTATAGTTGGAAATCATATTTTTCAGGTGGAAATTTGGCGAAAATTCACCAGTAAGAAAAAGAAAAAGAACTCTTTCACATTTAGCTGGTAGCCAAATCTGGCTAAATCTTTCTTTCCTGTGGACCGTCATCGCCAATTTCGCTAAATGATAATATTGACCGCAAAAATATTGATTTGGGCTATTTGTTGTTTTCCCATGATTTTTTTCTTTCACATTTAGCTGGTAGCCAAATCTGGCTAAATCTTTCTTTCCTGTGGACTTTACTTTACTTTACTTTTACTTTTTATTTAACGCCAGTTGTGGACCATCATCGCCAATTTCGCTAAATGATAATATTGACCCCAAAAAAATTGATTTGGGCTTCTTTTTTTCTTCCGTGAAAAATTATCTTTCTTCGTAGGTATAGCCTAGTTGGAAATCGTATTTTTCAGGTGGGAAATTATTTGGCGAAAATGGACTCAAAATGTGGCGAAAACCAGTCTCAACCGGCAGAGTCCTTCAATAAAGGCCAGTAACAAAAAGACAAAAGCAAAACCCCTTCCCCCCCCCCCCAAACCCTAATTTGTCTCTGTCTTGTGCAGAGGCAGCAGCAGCAGGAGCAGCGTGGTTGCTGTCTGACTGCGCTGACACTTGCGCGTACGCTCCTCGCTGCCTTCCTGCACTTGCTGAGCTGCGCAAGAACCTCCTGCAGCCTCCTACTGCTGCTAACAGCAACAACTACACGCAACGACCCACCAAAGAAGACGCGCCCACACACACAACAAAAAAGGAAAAAACCCAAACAAACAAACAAACAAAATGTATTAATGAAAATCTCTTCTTCTTCTTTTTAGTTTTAGTTTTTGTCTTTTTTTTTTACCCACCAGCAGCAGCAGCAGCAACAGAAAACACTCTCAATTGCACTGCCAACAATTTCCAGCAAGTAGTGTGGTTGAAGAAGCAAGCTTGCTTTGCAGGCAAACAGGCACAGGGAGAGACACAGAGAGAGAGAGAGAGAGAGAGAGAGAGAGAGAAGAGATTGTGGAAGAAGGATGCTTGCTTGCTTGCTCGTTTGCTTGTTTGCAGGGAAGTTTAGAGATTTTGTTAGTATCTATCTTAGAGCCTTGTATGTTTGTAATGTGGTGTGAGGAGCATTGCTGCTTGCTGTCAGTATGTGCTGTGAAGGATCTGTAAAGCTGGGGAAAGAATTAGTGGTGGTAACTGGAGAAGGAGAAGGAGGCACAGGATTAGGAGGATTGGGAGGAGGAGAGAAACGGTAGTTGTTTTTTGGTACATGTAATGCCTGCTGGCAATGCAATGCGCGGGATTGTGGATCGGATAGCCACTTACTTCTTGTTGTTGTTGTGACGGATATTTATTGCCCCGGAGTTGTGGATCTTGAGCTCCAAAAGCTTGAGATCTTGAGATCTTTGGTTGGTTTTAGTCCAGAGATAGAAAGAAGCTGCTGGCGAAGAAGAACAAGAACAATAAGAGGAGGAGGGAGAAGCATCGCATCGATGGAAGGGCAGCAAATGGAAAGAGGAAGAAGAAGCAGCAGCAGCAGTTAGGACCCATTTCCCCCTCCGAGACATGGAACAGAAGAAGAAAGCCTCGGAAGAAGGTTCATCAAGCTTGCTTGCATGTTCTTCGTCAAGCTTCTCATTGTTGTTGTTGTTGTTGTTTTTCTTTTGTTGGGTAGGACCTTTTTTGTGGGAATTTCTTGTACCATCTAGCTGTAGAAGAAATCCTCCTTCCCTCCCTGCCTCCCTCGCTGATCATCATGATGAGAGCCACACTGGCAAAAGGGTTTTCCGGGGAGAGACAGGAGAGGACGAGAGGACCCTACAAACTGGAAAATAGATTCTCAGGGCTTTTCTTCCTTGCAAAACCCAAATGCTGCAACAAAAGCAAATGATGTCTTGCAGCAAGGCTTTCTGGGTCATCTGCAAGTCCGGTCCAGTAGGAACACACACATACACACTAGTGTGATGATACTCTTGTCAGAAAGAAAGTTCTCATTGTCCAGCTCCAGAATGTTTGTTCCTCAGAAGTCCATCCTCCAGATAGCTAATGGTCTTCCAATTGAATGAATATTCAATCAATGGTGATGATGTGCTTCATGATGGTTTCTTCTTCTTAGTGATTGTCTCTGAACCTACATTGTTTGTTTTCTCATGCTCGATGTGTTTGTCTTGAATAAATCCAGATTTTCTGGGGAGAATCAAACACAAGTTTGTGCGCTCTTTGAGTGAATCAGAGCAACAAGGAGGAGATCTGATGGAGGAGGCAGCTACAGGTACAGAAGATAGATATGAGTTCAGTATGGATCGTGCAAGCTCATGTCTGAGTATGGATGGTTTGAATTTAGATCTGTTAGGGGATGAAGCTTCAAGTTTCCGTCTTGTACATAGAGGAGAAGAAGAAGATGGCGGTGGCGGCACTAATAGTTCAGGAGGTTCTTCTCCTCTTGGCTGGCCTTTGGGGAAGAGGGAGAGACTTAGTGCAGATCCTTCACCCTCTTCATCCAACTTAGCAAGTGGAAGGCACACTTACATGCGGGAACAGAAAATGGAGAAGAGAGTTACACAACTCACAGGTTTGCGCCTTTCACCACCCACTGCTTCTTCTTCTCCTTCTACCTTTGGAAACTTGAATTTCTAAATATCTGTGAATTCCATCCAAGTCGCTTGATTATCTGCTGGATGTTCTAACACCTGTTGGGAATTGGGTTTGCATGTTATTATAAAAGAGGTGGAGATGATGAAAGAGAAGTTCGCAAAGCTGTTGTTGGGAGAAGATATGTCTGGTGGTGCTAAAGGCGTCTGCACAGCTATGGCCATTTCAAATGCCATCACTAACCTCTCAGGTTAGACTTCTTTTTGTCTGTGGTAAAAATAATACCCCATATATCTGAGCAGCTTCTGTTGATTGAATGATGGCATATGTGAATCATTGTATCTGCAATTTTCTTTCTGTACACTTGTATGTCTACAACACCCACCCTTAATACACCCTTTTTTTGTTTATCTGTCAATTGTGTGATAGATAGCATAGACTAAAATGGTTGTCCTTTGATGATGATCAGCAGTTAAGAGTGTTCTTTTGATTTGGATGCAGCTTCTGTCTTTGGGCAGCTCTGGAGATTAGAACCCTTCACTCCAGAGCAACGTGCAATGTGGCAGAGAGAAATGAAATGGCTTCTCTCCGTCAGTGATCATATCATGGAGCTTGTCCCTTCATGGCAAACTTTTCCAGATGGTAGTACTTTGGAGGTTAGGATGACTCACAGTTTCGGGTTCTTTTTGGGTGTCCTGCTCTAGTATCTCATGCTTGTCTATGCTGCAAAGGTCACAATCTGTAAAGAGAGTGCAAAAATGCATGGTGGTCAGGTCCCAGTTATACACAAGGTACAAATTCTTACAGCGAGACTCTGATGGGTGATGGGATGCAGGTGATGATCAGCAGGCCACGTTCAGATATTCACTTGAACTTGCCAGTTTTGCGGAAGCTGGACAACATGCTGCTTGTATGTCTTCATAACTCTCAAAACTGGCAGCTTTTTCTAGTAAAGTCTTTAATCCATTGAGTCTGTTTTGAGTGATCCTCTATATTTCACCCCTGCCATGACAGATTTTTTTTTCCCCTGACAAATTTTGTTGACAAAAAACTTGGGAGGTTTTTGTTTTTCTAGTGTAAATTTGACTAATTTTTTGCTAATTTTTTTGAAATGTTCACCAAATTTTTAACATTGCCATTTTAAAAAATAGAAATCCTGGCTGTGATTAGTTAATGAAGCTGAAGATGAATAAAAACAAGTTTTAAAAGCTTGGAAGTTTTTCATTCCTTGACATGGACTCCTTTAAGTGGCCCATTAAGTCACAAAGGGATTGACTTGTCTACACCTTTTGCAATGTGTCTCATGCTGCCAGGACACTTTGGACAGCTTCCATGAAACAGAGTTTTGGTACGTTGATCGTGGAATTGCCGTGGCTGAGAAACACAACCGCCAGGGTTCAAGGGATTCTTGTCAAAGACAGCAGGAGAAATGGTGGTTACCAACTCCCCAGGTACCAGTCAATGGCCTGAGTGAAGAGTCACGGAAGAGATTGCATCATCAAAGGGATGCCACCAGTCGAATCCTCAAAGCAGCGATGGCAATTAATACCCGTGTTTTGTCTCAAATGGAGGTTCCACAAATCTACTTGAATTCTCTTCCCAAGGTACAGATCTACCATTAGTTGGTACATCTCTCTCTCTCCGTACATCAGAGACCAATGTGGTTTGTGACAAGGTCTCATAACATTTTATCAGTATTCTTTCTATTATTCTACATTCCCTTAAAACTTTCTGTTCAGGTTGACTCGAATCTGATGAGTGATAATCCTGATACTATGAAGCTATGGAAGATGCATTGATAGTGTCTGATCCTGTCACTTGATTTGTGCAGAATGGGAGGTCAAGCCTTGGAGATGTACTATACCGAAGCCTATGTTCTGACAACTTCTCCACTGAAGTATTCCTATCCAAACTTGATACTTCAGATGAGCACAATATACTAGATGTAGCAAACCGATTAGAGACGGCAATCCTTGTATGGGGTCAGCAGACTCGCTTGAGAAATGCACGGTTGTGGGCCAAAGAAAAGAAATTCAATGCAAAGTCATCATGGGGAAAGATGAGGGAGTTTGTGGGTGACGTCGACAGAAGGCTGCTCCTAGCAGATAGAGTGGAGCGTGTGCTAGTTGGCTTGAAACAACAGGTCCCAGGACTGCCACAGACTTCCCTGGACACCAACAAAATCCTATTCAACAGGGTACAAATCTCTAAGAACTTCTGCAAGTATACCAATAGTCTGTGTTGGTGGGATTCATAGCTATATATATTTGTTTATTTTTCTTCTGTTGCAAAAAATGCTGAATGATATCTAGCAGATCATAAACCATGACAAAAACTCTTTGCTGGACTTGGTGCAGGATGTTGGGCAATCAATATTGGAGAGCTATTCACGAGTGCTTGAAAGTTTGGCTTTCAACATCATTGCACGAATTGATGATGTTTTGTATGCTGATGACCTTGTCATACGCTTCCTAGCTGTGGAAGGAAGAGATTGCATTACGAAAACCTCGCATCTCTGTCCTGATAGATCAGATGATTCTTGTACCATGCAGTTAACTGCTGTCAGCACTCCTTACGACACTCCTTTAGTTTCTCATAGTGCATCTCCGACTAGTCCCCACATGACCCCAAGCCCACCTCATGAGAACATACGAGAGACTACTGGATCAGTATTATTATTCCCTTCATTTGACAAAGCCTCATCAGATTACACAGACAGTAGAAGAGAATTGCCAGAGGGAAAGAGGAAACAACTAGAATCTGAAAGGGTGGTGGTGGTGAAGCTTCTTCCTTCAGAGACCAAATGCTGGACTTATGCAGGCAACCTTGAGAACCGTAATCCTCTTCACAGCCCACTAGGGCGTGATTAGATGGTATTTCAGCTAGGTCTCTAGTATTTTCCACACTGTAATTTAACAATCCTGTGCTCACCCACCCTCACCCCACCCAAGGTTACTTCACATACAAGTTAAAGCTAGCAGTGGCTTCAAGCATGCAATTGTAATGAGATAGGAAATCATAATACATATATTATGCTATTATTCTTTTCTTCTGGTCATTTCCTATTTAGACATGTTCATTGCTCAAATTATATCTGCTGGACAACTGATGCTTCTCTTAAAAGATCCACAATGAGGATTCTTAATCTGAGAAATGTATTTTTTCCTGACATGGTTTTGCCTAGCTGGTTATAGGAGAGTTCTCCTTATACTTCTCTTTATGACAGCTAGATGCAATTCTGCATTCAGCAAAAAGATGCTTGTGTAGTATATAGTATATACTGATTTTGTCCATGATCTTTGGAAGGAGGAATGCACAAACAACCATAAACCCCAATCATGAGACTCATGGGACTCTTGAGCAGTCCCATCAATGAAAAGGGCTCCCTCTTGTGCATAGCCACCAAGTATAAACTCAACTTCATGTTGTAATTGCAAAACATGTTTATCATGGGTCCCTCAGGCAAAACAACTCCATGACTGCAACTGCTCCAACAAATACTGCCTCAACAACACCAAGGAAACAGCTGCACTGGAACCAATGTAATATGATAATCCATTGCAATATAGTTACTAGGCGTTCTAGTTTGGAAAGGTAAACAACTACTAACCGCATAGTAATACTCCTCCTGGAGTGGCTCCAAAACCATTGTGTCAGGCAGGGTGCAACAAGTCTCCACAAGACTGGCGTGCACATGCCCTTGAAGCCTTGACCTCACATCCACTCTAACCACACGCATATCATAAGGAAGCAGAAGAGCATGCAGTACATGATAAAAGAAGCATCAATTGCCATTGAAACAGAAACCTGGTGTCAACTGTTACACCCTGTCTGTCCATAAAACCATTGTCAGCAGCAATTTTCATAAGCTCGTTTATGTTTGTAATTTGTCACTGCATCCCTACAATTCTCATCTGTGATATCATGTTACTCCTCTTCACCAATGAATGCATCTGATTTGCAATCTGAATGATGAACTAAGCATACTTTACAATTCAATTTTTGTTACAGTAGATGGACTAGAAAGCAGAGTCAAAAGTTTGCTAAAGACTTGAAGCTTTCTTTGTTGGAGGCAAATAACAAATCAGGAACTCAAATTGAATAGGACTTGTCGCTTATACCAATTTGTAGTCATGTAATTGAATAGAACTAATCATTGATCCATGTTTTTGGCATAGTACAGATCCATGGGTGTCTAAAGTTCAAATGGTACCTACTTTGCACAATACAATTCTTCTTCATGTCAGACACCATCACAATTGTCACTTACATAAGACTTGTTGACTGTGTAATTATGTAATTAAATAGAACTCCTCACTTTGTTGATGCCAATTCATAGTCATGTAGTCAAATAGGCCCATGTTATAGATCCATGTTTTTGGCATTGTGTACATACGCACATGTCTGTAGTTCACATGGTACCTACTTTGTGCAATACAATTCTTCTCTTTGTTAGACATCACCACAATCATCAATTACAGCAAGTGAATTGGAGAAGGATACAATCCAAGTGGGAAGGATGCAATCCAAGTTTGGTGATCAGTGCAGTGGAAAAGACAACCTGGAAGCTTTGATTAGGTTTGCATAATACAGTCAATCAAAATGGTGTGAAGACATCAAATCTGCAATAGACGAGCATTTGAGAAGCTTGAAAGGGGTAACATTAATTGGCTATGAGCTCAAATAGGCCCCATGAAATTGAGCATCTTCTTTCTTTCCACCTAAGCACACTATGTTCCCATCTCTCTTCTGGACTGTCAGGTCATGGATCTCACCTCTCCAAACAATTTGTGACAAAGTAGAGAAATCCATCTGCATATCTGTCCATAGCCTGAATTCATTTCAAGCTGGATGCAACACCAAAAAAACAGATAGAAACAAAAACACTGCTCAGTGCATGTGCATTGCCTACTCTCCATTCACCTATTCTCCATTCCATGCATCCGAACTTCCTGTTCTTTGATCATATGCATCCACAATGTTGAGGAAAGGCTGGTTGGAGGAGGTTGGTTGTTCACATGGAATCTGCAAAAAGGAGCTGATCTCTTGGACAAGCCACTCCTTTTCATTTGTTTTGAGGTCCATTCCAAACTTGTGCGTTTTTACACCCTCCACCAGCATGCACGCTGTCATCAACTGACCATCTTGTTTCTTCTGTCCAGCAGCCCCCATAAACCAGATCAAGTAGAGCAAAGTCTGTTTTGGTCAACATGAGAGAAGGAGGAGCTTGTTGCATGCATGAAACCCATATCAGTCAAAGTCCAATTGGGTGAACATTTAAAAGCAAGCCACAAATTCTACTCAATGCTGGCATGACACAAATGTGATAATATAATCTTGACAATGGGACTTATCACTCCACCCCAACTGCAATCAAAAGAAAGCAGGTATAGCAGTCTGCATGGGAACGCACCCCCTCTACAACAATACCAACAGAGCTGATGTCATCTAATTGTCCAACAACTTGATGCTTCCAGAAACTGCCACCCACCGTCCACTCAATGGAAAACTCAGATTCCTCGAATTGTAATTTGGCTTCTACAGTGAGACTGGATAGGGTGGTCTTCACAAGTCTGCAGTGCACAAAAAACACCACTTTCACTGAGTTGAATGTAGGAGAAATGAGAGAACACCAAGCTGTGACAAATGTTTGGCTGACATGACTTGAAGCAACCTGATGGTGCCAATCCCACAACTCATCTTTTGTTGCTGAGAATAACAAGACATGGATTGGGGATAATTGCTGGAACTCTGAGGGAGGCCCTCTTTGGAATGCAGTAATGGCTACAACAGCCATTTACACTAAATCTTCACCTACAACAACACATGTTCACTTACGAACAGGAAAGGAATGTACCTAATGCCCACAAACCAGAATGGGAGAGAGAACAAGGTGAACAGCAATGGGGCCCCTCCTACTATTGCTGTTCGTGTCCAAAAGGTGAGAAACACATTCCATGCCTGGCACAAGTGGTAATCTCCTTAGGCTAGACATAGATATCAGCAGTCTAATGGTAGGAGACTGCAATAAAACCTGGCATGGCACCATATCAAAAAAACACTGCTACAAAAGAGAAAAGTACCAACCAGCCTACACAATCTAATAATTTTAATCTTGAAGCAAATATTGCAGATGCTGCACCTAATAAAAGTCCCTGAGGTCATTTGGTTTCCAACACTAGGACTTATGTTCAAACTCCTTGTCACAGAAGAAAGTAACAGATATAGACAGCATGAGACATTTCAATTTCCAGGGTAGCACATACCACAGCAAAGGAACCAGTTCCAGCAGTTTCAGCAGTGAGCCCTGCAGGTGGGATGACAATTACTAGCTTGGAATCTGTTTTCTTAAGCTCCTGCCAATCAAGGACAACAGATCCACTTCAACTCTTATGAAGCACCAACTGCTATGATCACCACAGCCCGATGCAAAAGGATATAACCTATTAGCAGATGGGTAAATCTGATCAAATTGCTCCCAAGTAGATTCCCTAGATGACATCTGGAAATAAGAAACCCTGCAATCAACCTTCCACAAAGATCCCAGCTCTTTTTCCATGTCATATCTTTCTTCATCCAGACTTGTCTTGAGTTCTATGAAAACAAATCTTCCACGTTCTAAATCTCATATTCCAGATCCTTCTTGCACACACTGTGACTGCTCATGCAAAATGGTATGCTGTATTGTCTTCACAGCTGTTGTGTGGCAGCTGGAATTAGCCATATGATCTCATCCCATTTCAAACTAGTACTCTATACACTTACTGAGTTTGCCACCAGATGTGTCATGCCACAGAAGAAAATGAGACCAAAGTTCATAACCCTGATTTCAACTCTATTTCCACTTATTCATAAGCAGAGTTGATATTACTAGCTACTCACCACTTCTGTCCCTGCAGGCTGTTGAGCTGTTTTCAGTTGCCAAGCATTGCCAGGAGATTTTTGTGATACACTGGACCGCATCCACGTACTTCCTTCTCCTTTGAGAGCATTTATTGCCTCTTCTGCTGACTATATAGGCAAAACATAACGACACAGTATGACCAGTTGAGCAGCATATAACCCCAGTACCCACTGTGCTGAAAAAAGGACCTGGGTTACCTGAAACCGATCTTCTGGTGCAGGCTCCAGAAGCTGTTCTATAATATCACCAAGATGAGGCGTCACGTTCACCAAATGTCGAAACACCACCTTCAAGCGCTTCTGTCACAAGAAACTACAGCATTGTAAACTTGCAAAACTTGGAAGAGAACATGTGGGGGAAAATGGAGAAATTTGTGATGGGAAACAGTTGGAAAGAACCTGCCTGTGGGAAAGATGAAGGGGAGCATCCAGACACAACATAAAGCAATGTGGCACCAAGTCCATAGAGATCAGTTTGCGGCCCTGCTCGATTTTGGAACTGCTCTGGAGCCATGTAACCATACTGTCTGTCCAGAAAACAACCAAGAGAATTCAGCAAGGTCCTCTTACCAACCTGGCAGCAATGTAAATAGACTACTTCCGACACAGAGTAAGCATGTCATATATAGGATTAGCACACTATTCACAGATCCATGGTGCTAGCAGCTCCCAATACTGGTGGTGAGCAAAGGCCTTGAAATGATATTTGATCAGCAGGCTTACCAACCAATTCACATCAGAGGACCCATACATGATTCCAATTGAACATGTGGGAGACATGCCAAGACAATTACCTTCTAGAACATATTCCAGTTTGAGGAAAAGAAGGGAAGAATGGGGTGTGGGGCAGAGGACAATATCGTGATCAGTCCAATGAGTATTTGGGGGAGGAAGTGCTTAATCTAATAGTGCAGCTGACATTGAAACAAATGGTTCATTGTCCTTAACAGATTTCCTCTGGAAAACTCATCATAAGTGTCAAGTTTTGTATATTGCCCAGACATTACACCCCAGTAATGCTAGAGCATCAGGGTTCAACCTCGCAACTGGCAGGTGAAGACTCTGGACACAATATCACTTTGGAATTCAAACTAAATCATGGAACCCTTGCTTGGTTTCTGAAGGTAGGGTTTAGGGTGTAATGCATAATGTTGTCGGAATTGATAGAGAGAGAATACAGCACCGTGCCAACAACAGTGCTGCCTATCTGCATTGCAGATGCTGCATCTTGCACTGCTCCAAAATCCACCAACTTCACCTTCCCAGATGCTTCATCCAAAACTATGTTCTCCGGCTGTCACATGGTAAAGGCAGCCATTAGTAAGTTGAAGCTGCAGTAGACAAACTCTTGCTTCTCATTAGATTGTCCTCAAGTTCATTTGTATAGCATCACATTTCTTTATTTCTCTGAATCTAGTACTTCCTGTGTCTTATAGATTAAGCTTAAGAATCCCTCACTCAAATGCATCTGCCCTCAGAAACAAACCCTTCATCAATTGAAAAAGCCTACATCCAGTAGTTAACATAAACTAGCTGTTTCCAAATTAGCAGTGACAATATCTTCACAATTTTCTGGGAAGGCACCAACAGAGACTATCCCCTCCAATGTGGACATCTTAATTTGGGTAAAGAATGGGATGGTTAGAATGCCTGCAACACATGGAAAGGAGTGAAGCACTTGTTAAGCTGCTTCCCAAGGCAATCAATGGCCCTGGATTACATTCACCTCCGATTGCAAAGGTGAAGATGGAAGTGTGTCCATTGTCAAGTTATGTGGGATACACGATGGGCTCATGAGACTAATGGGCATGGAGATGATGGAGGTCACCCATGGAGGGTTTAAGAGCACAAAGGACTATCTAATGGAAGCTCCAAACTTTGCAAGTCCACAAGAAAATTCAGGACTTCACTAAACAACAGAAAGAAAAACATCAGAGAGGAGGACATCTACAAACTCACACACTATGTCAAAACCAGTTGGAGGCTGCCAATTACTTTGATATCTCTGTGATAAACAGGGGGGCGCAAGCTCCCGAGGTATTGCAACACATCCAGGACCTGTGATAACAACAACTAGTCCATTGGATGACAACAACAAGTTCTTCCAAGACATATTTTCTTTAAGAGGTATGATTCACCCTCAGCAATGCAAAAAAATTGGATAACTGTAGCATGTGCATTGGAGATGCATCATAATTAGATCAAGGAAAATGTGGAACAAAAAATTAACATTTCAACTTCAAAGGTGGATGAAAACCTCAATTGCAATACGCTTGACTTCCTCTTCTGGCACACGCCAGCCACTCTCCACCAGGTCTTTCAAGGACCGACCCTTGGCTACCCTTTGCACTATGTAAAAACCACAGTCTGAGGGACTGTCAATCTATGATGGACAAAACAAAGTGGGAACAGTTTCTGTCAGTATAACTCAAAAGCACTCTCTCCATAGAAAAGAAAGTTCCAGAACAAGCTCCCACAGTTTCTGTCAGTATAAGTCAACAGCACTCTCTCCATAGAATACAAAGTTCCAGAACAAACTGTCCAAGGATGAACCTGAAAGTAGTCGATGTACTCTGGTATGCTGGGATACCTCAAGGACTTGAGCACCTTTGCCTCTCTCTCAAACAGTTCCAGATCCTGCAAAAGAAGTCTCACAGACTAGTCAAAGTGCACAGCAAAACCCATTCTCCTTTGTAGCGTCCCCTTTTGTGGTCTGGGAACCCATGAAGAATCACAATTACCACATTTTGCTATCCAGCAGATAACAATCACCCACGAAACATATCTATGAGATTGCAGAGAAAACTCAGCAACTTCAAAGGTAAATGACAAGATGAGTGGGGTCATAGCATCATGAAAGTATCCATCACAAAGTGTCAGACCATCAGCTCCATTAGGAATAGCCATGACAAGCTGCCTCATGACTCCCCACTGACTTCATCAGATCACAACAGGGGCTATAGATAAAGCATATACCAATCTGCCCAAAATCTCAGATAAACTGTTACATAAACATCTGTGTCCTAAGTTTGTGTTGCATTCCTGGAAGCCTAATCATGTTTGAGGCCAGTCAAAAGAACAAGCACCCAGGAAGCGCAGCACAGCATTCACAAACCATAAACCCTGAACCACATGATTGCAAGCCCCAGTTTGTTTCAGACAAGAACATACCTTCCAACCTCTCATGTTGCGCAGTGACAGTGCTTTCAAAGCAACCACCTCTCCATCTGGTGTTTTGGCCTCATAGGTGGTGCCTGCACCACCTTGTCCCAGCACCCCAACTATTGTATACTTGCCAGCAACAATATCACCTTCATGGTGGAATGCGCTCAAGTGAGAGTTCTTGTTGAACCATGCTTCTTTATCCTCAAAAGCTTCATCTCTGCAACGTCCATGGAGATTTTATATGCATTCCAACAAAGGCTACAAATTAGGGTTCTGCCTCTTCTGAAGACAACATCTGGTGTGGCATCATCCTATTGAAGAATTCCACTTTCTTTTTCCTGGTGCACAACAAGAACCATCAATTATCAAAGAATCTAACCATGTCTTTGCCTCTTTCATACTAAAGCTCAAATGGCAACTAGGAGTGATGGATGCCATACCCTGACTGTCTTGCATAAACTGGCATGTTGAGGACATCTAAAACAGCAGAGCCAGTCTTGGTGTTAATACAGAAAGTCTTGCAGTCGAGCTGCAAAAATTTCATCTTTGCAGAACGGAGTTGCTGTAGAAGACATGATGAGCGGATACACCATACAGGCGGACACACCACCATACCGCTGGAGCCCATACTAGAATACAGATTGCGAAAAATGGATACATCTGCTTGGGATATACGAGGGATAACAAAAGAACTAACAAAGATCTGGAGGCTCCAAAAGATGATGCAATTTCAAAGCCTTCGATTTCAGCAGCTGATTTGATGCAAATCACGGTTTAGGGTTTAGGGTTTAGTGTACAAAATTGACAAAAGGAGGTCGCAATTTTATTTTGTGGAAAAGCAAAACGGACGGAGGTAGTGTAAGTGGTATGGCACCAGAGCTAAGGAGCTAGCGTGTGTGAAGAACTCACCAAGCGTTCGGCGACATGAAACACGCCATGGAGACAAATTGCAAAGCAACAAATGAAAACAATGGCTCCTGGCAGCAAGAGGTTCGTTGACCCTGCCTGCCAAGCCAAGGATATTGTGTTTAGATTCATTATAGAGTACTAGTGGGTACCTGTGACCTTCAGGCACTGTGAAGTTTTTCGGTGTCTTTAAACTTGGTTCATGTTTTAGTTTTTTTTAGAAACTTTTATCTTTTCTTTTTTTTTAAAATGTGTTTTTTGTTTTTATTATTATTTTGTATAATAAAAATAAAGTGTTTCTTTTTCATTTTTATATTTTTGTTTATTTGGATGCAAGTTTGAAGTTTGGAGAAAGAAGATACACTTCATTCTTTTTCAAGTAGGGTTTTTTTTCAATATTTTTTCTTAATGTTTTTCTTCAGACATTGTGAAATGCCCCAATTTTTTTAAATCGTATTTATTTCAAAAAAGCATTATATTTCAAATAGCTACACATCGTGAATGTAATTTCTCGCGGAGCCATTTAAGAGATGCATGTAGCCTCAAAGGAGGGCTTCTTCGTACACAACATTGCGCATAAGGCCAATCCGGCCATGCATAGTGTCTAGCAATTGAACTTTGATATTCGCTGGTGCCTTGGCGCGTGAAAAGGCAACATAAAATTGGCCATGCAAAAAAATGTCATCTACGAGATATCTACGAGATGAAGGCTAACATGAGAGAGGGTCTGCCCTTGAGACTTGTTAATAGTCATCACATAGGCTAGCTACAAAGGAAATTGCTTCCTTGCAAATGTAAATGGCAAACCACTGTTATCGGAAATGAACTTAATGCGCGGGATAAAGGCCACATTACCAGCCCCTTTGCCTGTGATGATCTCAGCCTCAACGACTCGCATTGTGAAACGTCGAATAATTAGGCGTGTCCCATTGCATAGCCCAGCTGATGGGTCGAGATTACGAAACAGCATCATTGGTGCGCCAATCTTGAACGACAGTTTGTGTGAAAGCATGCCACTAACTTCCAAAGTGTTCAGGAACTTGAAAGGGTATGTGTTTACCACTTCCATGTCCTTTGCGAAATCCGCACTAAGGAAGTCAACTTGTGCGCCTGTAATGTAACTTAAAACCATCACGTTTATTAGCGAAACCTCCTTGTTGCGAGGAACCAAAATTGCACGTTCACGCGAATACTCGTTTATGACCTGGCCTTCGTGTAGTTAAGGGTAGATGGCCACAGCCATGGCTCACGTGTCTGTAGGAGGGAGTTTCATCATGTCTGGACATTTGATGTAGTCTTCATCGATGGTTTCTAACTCGTTGTTGCCAAGACAAAGAAGCCAATTTGCAAAAATGCGATTCCCAAGATCAGGGTGAAAACAATGGCATCATTGGCTCGCATATTTTTCAAAAGACGAAATACTTCAACAGATTCCCATAGGTAAGACTTCTTGATTGATGCAGAGGCAATGTCTGCATGGGATCCCCGGGGGGTGACTGGAAGGACCTAGCGAAAGTCCTCTGAAATGACGAAAACAATGCCGCCAAAGGGCTCATTCCTGTCTATAATGTCACGCAAAGTTCGATCCACCGCTTCAAAAGCGAGCTTATTAGTCATAGGAGCTTGATCCCAAAGGATGAGTTTCGTTTTACGGATTAGTGCCGCTAAATCATTCTGTTTACGGATATAGCAAAAGGACGTACGGTCGAATGCGATCGAGATCTTCAGGTATGAATGGGTCGTTCGCCCTCCTGAGAGCAAAAGTGCAATAATGCCTGAAGAGGTGATAGTAAGTGCAATATCGCCACACAAACGCACAACATTCAAAATCAAGTTTTCGGTGTAGGTTTTACCCGTTCCACCAGGGCCATTGATAAAGATGACTTTAGCGTGATGTGCCGCAGCATATGCATTGATTATGACATCATAGGCTACATGTTGCCCATCATTGAGGCTCTCAATGGCCATAGCCACCTCGGCTTGCAAGACCTCGACATTGTAGTTGCGCTCCACCTCAAACAAGTGATTGGTCTCTAATCAATCAAAGGCAACAGAGGGGGCAGGAAGGTCAAATTCCTCGAGAGTTTTGTTAAATTTGGCAAGCGCATCCTGTAAGAAATGCAATGCCCAACTCTCAATTTGCTCAATGGACGATTCTACTATACCGCGACGTTGCAATGCTACCTTGCAATCATCGCAAATGTGCTCCTTATACTTGTCCTAGAGCATGCGCAGCTCACCTGGAACGCTAAAAGCCAAGATGGTCACAAACAGAGATCACAATTGTGCACCTATTTGCATGCCAACTATTTCTTCTAAGCAGGCATTCCACTCGTCATCTGAGTCATACAAACCAAGCACAATGCACACTGATTTGAATGTGTCATGGACAACACCGTTAATTGTGCAAAGAACTTCAAAAGAAACAGCACCTTTGACCTTCATTAACAATGTATGCAAGAAATAAAGTTCACCAACAGAAGGACTGACGAAGTAAAGGCGCCCGACAGAGCACCCTCTCTATCGGATGGTCCATTTTTTTGTCCCATTGGTCCATGTAAACACAGAGGGAAAATCCATGTATGTGATTTTTTTGGTCAAGGGGTAATCAATATTGGCTTGGAAATATTCGGTGAGCGTTGTTTTCTGGTTTTGCTCGCTATTAATAGTTTCAAAAATACTGGCATTATCATTGTACACGACCTTATGCATTCCAAGCTCATGCACGGCAAGGCGTCTGATAGACGATGTCCCTTCATGCATTCTAAAAGAAAAAAGACGCCACGATGCCTCGGAAGCAGAAACATAACGTCCTTCAAGGTATGCTTTAATTTCATCGTGGTTTTGCCCTTCACCATTAAAAACAACCACATGCGCATTGTTCTCCTGACCATGCCTATTCGCTTGCCTTTCGACAATGGCAATAGCACGGTCAGAACCCTTGTACACATACTTGTACAGGTACTTAACAGCAGATATGGACGAACATATCTCCACGTTATGTGCGCGTGGTACTTGGTTGCCAGGTGAAGATTATACAGGACAATCCACCGGTTATCCACCACACGCTGTATCTTTGGATCTACAAAAATGCGGGTTTAACGGTGCCAGTACTCGGGGTACCCGTCAACATCACAGCGCGTTTCTTCATTAAAGGAACGCGGGTACCTTTTCTTGCACTTTCCCTGCTCCATGCATTATGCGTTGAGAAAATCTGGACCACATGGCCCATGCACCATGCACGAAGTGATCGTCTCGTACGCCTCAGGATGGTGTATCGAATCTGGAATCTTGGCTAATACCATTGAATCGAAGTCCTCGGCGGTGCACAATTTTGACGCTTCATTTAAAATGAGCAAAATGTGTGCGTGGGGCAAGCCTCTTTTTTGAAATTCGATGACCCAAATTTTAGCAATCACATTGCCAAGAACACCGTCTTTGATGTCCCTCAAAAAGGTGTTAAGTTTCAAATTGAAAACGCAAGTTACTAATTGTGGGCGATCCTTGGCAGTCTGCCCCAGGAGAAGCCATCTATAATCTCTTTCCATTTAGGATTACAGGTAAATGTGACAAAAAGGTCCGGCTTACCAAATTTGCGGACCCTGGCCATGGCATCCTAGTATAGTTGGCCCATGGCGCGCTCACCACCCTGGAATGATGACGAGAGAATCATCTTCTGCTCGACGTCATTCCCAAGAACGTTGCCAGCATTCAATGCATCTTGAAGACCATTGTACAGGTCGCAACGCAATTATCGTTGGTTCTCGCGAATAAACTTCAAGCGGTTTTGTTCAATACATGCATATGTGTCAACAATGAATTGTTGCAAAAGCCTTCCGGCTTGTAAAATCCATTCCTCGTTGACACAATGTTGTAGCATGTATGCATAAAATTAAAGCATGGTGACACGCACAGAACCGCTTTTACCACCTACTGTATTCTTGTCATCCTAGATGAACACAGAACCATCCCATTGAAATCCATTCAATGGGATGCCATCATGCCATCTGTTGCGTCCATCTGGGAAGAGAAGGACGTAGTGCAGTGGCGTGTATGCACTATGCAGGGGAGAGACACGCTGAAAATAACCATTAGTCGAATGCACAATAATGTCACGTGCGTCTACTTCATCCACATCACCCCCAACCATCAATGCACCAACTTCGTCAATAGTTGGCGCATTATAACGTCGCAAATTAATGCGGCAATCGTTCACCAAACAAAGACTTAGCTCAATAGCCCCACCTTGGAGCCATTCCGCGGCCATTTGGTAGATGATGGCATAGGGGTTGCATGCATGTAACATCGTTTACAACGACTGCATGGTGTCCCTATTCAGGCCACCAAAATTGCCCATCCGGCCATCAAGCTCGGCATGCGAATCACTAATGTATAGTTGGGCGAATTTTCGCACCTCGCCAGGTTGAAGAAGTAAACTCCCCATCCTATGGTAAAACTCACCGCGAAGATGATAAGTATAATTGCCAGGTTGGGCAACATTGATATCCAGGTTGGCCCCCATAGATGTGAAGGCTAATGCACTGTTGTAAGAACGGATGTGCTAACGAAAATCTTTTGCATTCGTTTCTTTACCTATAAAGAGTCACCTGAGTGGCTCTGGTGGGGGTGCCAACGGGGGTAACGTCACTTTACCTTGCGCGCAGCACAGTGTAAATTATAGATTGGCGCAAGAACTTGATACGGCACGTTCTTCCAAAAAGTGTAAGGCGCCACACTTGCCACACACAGTGGTCATTTCACCTAAAGTGTGGCGAAGACCACGATGGCTGCCATCAAATTCATGGCGCGCCAAAGGTATCATTTGAGTCCCACCTTGGTTTATGCGATCTAATTCACACCGGGCACTACGTGCTTGACGGTCAATGTTTCGAATTTCTTGGCGACACTCTTTCGGCAATTGCTCACGCTGGCCTTGGTGAGCATGAGGATCCGTGTTATGCATTTCATGTTGCCTATCAGAATGCAAAAGTGTCAGGGTGTTAACACGCCTAACATTTTTTTAAGCAATTTGCGCATCGTTGCACGCAGTTCTTTGAACTACCCGCCAATTGGCATTCGTTGCATTTTGCGCATCGTTGCGCGTAGTTCTCTGAACTGCTCGTTGGTTGGCATCCGCTGTAATCTGGGCATCGCTGCGTGCAACTCTCTGAGCTGCTCGCCAGCTGTCATCTACTGCAATTTGCGCATCGCTATGCACAGCTCTTTGAGTTGCCCACCGGCTAGCATCCGCAACAATTTGCGCATCACTACACGCAGCTCTATGAATTGCCCGCCGGTTGGCATCTACCACACGTTGCTTCTCAAATCGAGTAGCGTGCCTCTCCTGAGCAAGACGATTCCGACAAATGCATGGGTCCTCCAAAGGGGCCTCCTTTTCCTCTTCATTCATTGGTTTAATGAGAGTTGTTGTGTTGAAGCGGGGGGAGATAGGTGAAGAGGTCCGTTCAAAGCAAAGTTGGCTGCAATGAACTCACATTGCGTCCCCTTTCCAGATGTCGGAACTCTAGAAATCATAATCCTCAAGGCCTCCATTCCTGCCGAGGCCTAAACTAATTTTGCCAAAGGAAAAAAAAAAACCCAATAAGTCGAAATATTATAATGTTGTAGCAGCAGCAACGCTTTGGAATTCTTACTGGAAAACAACGAAAATAGAATTGTA
>Ga0116229_10005046_pt1 | contig 21619 bp, 18 predicted proteins | sample S1TSphgellanicum_3_FD_87313 | JGI IMG/M metagenome (GOLD analysis project Ga0116229, IMG submission 87313) | Host-associated microbial communities from peat moss isolated from Minnesota, USA - S1T2_Fc - Sphagnum magellanicum MG | ecosystem: Host-associated > Plants > Peat moss > Unclassified...
GGGCACATTTGAATTTTAAAAATAATTGATGGGTAAAAATGGACAAAATGGACTTTGATACATAACACTTTAGTCTTTTGCTTATTTGATCATTTTGCTTGCAAAATGGGTTTACAGACTAGTTTACCATAAAGTTATGGCATGTGTCCACTGTTGATGGTTTGCCCCAAACTTGAGCATGTGTAGGTTTTACACTTGAAAATTTTCCTGTGACCTGCGCTTTTCAAGCGTTACAGAATTGATGTATTTGGTCATTGTTTGATAATGCACAACCTGAGTTAGCAGATATAATTGGGGTCGTTAGAGCTGGAACTAGTGAAATTTTTGTGGTTGAAATTCGCCATTTTGCTAAAAAAAAAGTCCCAAGCAACATGGTCAAGGGAACTTTTTGGAAAAATTCTAAAAAAATTTGTCACAATTTGAGGAAGAAGAGAGTTATGAAATAGTCAAAAAAAAAAAATCTGAAGGATTTGGGTAGATTTCTAGCTTTCTTCTTTTCAAATCTCCATTTTTAGTTAATAGGTTCTATTGGTTCGTTGACATGTAAGATTGCCATAATTTTTACTTCTTTATTTTTCTTGTAACCAGATCTGACTAAATCCTCTTGTGGCTGATCGCCCAGTTTTGATGCCACATGAGAAAATTGAAAAAAGAAACTCTGGTTGGAACCTCTGAATGTGTCAGCAAAAAAAACTTATTGGCCATTTGAAGTCTTACCCAAGTAAAGTGGCCCATTTGAGAACTTCCCTTAGGCGTACATACAATATTAAGACAACAAAAATGGTTTGCTGGCATGTGTGCTGTGGCATGTTGTACTCACTGGTCATGCCTGTACTGGAGTTGGGCATACATTTAGAGAAATGGGTAACTCTCTTGGTACAATCCTCTTCCCACTGAGCTCTTATTTTCTCCCCGGTCCATGGCAAACCTAATATAAAAAAATATAGGACTGATGCAAGTTTGTGAGCCTCACACAGTCCATCAGCCCATGATATAGATATCTGTAAGTTATCGAAACTATCTCGGATGTACTTTATAAAAAACCTATAATATTGTAGGACTCCAAACTCAGTAGAGTCCATTGTAATATGGCAGGGTCTCGTTGATTATGGGAGACTGGAGTGGCAAGAGACTGTTAAGAGGCAGCCTGACCAGGAGATTAAAACCCTTGAAAACTTTGACAGAGTCCAGGCTCCAGATCACGTCGTCTGTGCGCATGATGGCAAAAGAAAATAAGATGCTACTATCAACTATCTAGTAGCGGGACTGATACTTGGTAGCGAGTGTGATTCCGATTGATCATTATGGGGTCCCCTCCTCGTTTTGCTTTTTCTTTGTGTACATTTTCCAAGGGAATCTCTCCATTTGTTGTATTACAAAAGAAAGGAGAAAGAGTTAATCTACCAACTTGGGTGGTTCACCTTGTGACCACTTGGTATGAGAAAGGACGAAAGAAGCTATATTTTATAGGAGCTTTCCAGTAGGAGCTAGAAAACCGCAAAGAGTAGAAACAAAAATGAAAAGGAAAAAGAACGGAAAAGATGTTTTTACAAATCTGATATTGTGTGCAACTTTCTAATTGAATAAATAATAAGTACCCCCAGTTTATAATGGGGGTATTAGTGAAGGTTGAAAATGGTGACAAATAGTTTTGGGAATAGAAGTTTCATGCAGCCAATGGGAAGGCTCAGCATGCCCTCAAAGTGCCTTTTTCTTTTTTAAAGTTCTGGGGCAGGGGAGAGTGCAAGAGGAGGATCTTTTTCATCTTTCTTTTGTTCCCAACAGGTTCCCAATGTGTTCCCCAAGGGTGTTCCCAATCGCACCTTGCTTTAATCCCATATGTTTTGCCCAAAGTCCTCCCCTTCTCACCTATATAGGTGGGCCAAAGGGGGAGGCACTTCATCTATGCATAGAATCTTCTATTTTGGGGAGCCTTCATAGTTTCAGTTTTTTTTGCCATGGGCTAATCAAATTCAACAAAAAAATGTTGGACTTGTGAAAGGTATAGTTTAGGCCAAAAATGGTGATGAACTCTTTTGGGAAGAGAAATTTCATGCATCCAATGTGAAGGCCCAAGCACGCACTCAATGTGCCTTGCATTTTTTCCTTTTTAGTTAAGCGGGGGAAGGGGGGTTTGGAGGAGGATTTGTTACAGAATTCCCTGGTTCCCACTATGTTCCCCTTAGTTCCCATATGGTTCCCATCAGGTTCTCATTATGTTCGCCAAGTTTTCAATGTATTGCCCAACATGTTCTCCATATACCTCACCTTGAACCCATATGCTTTGGCAAATGTTGTACCCATTTCACATATATAGGTGAGCCAAATGGCAGCAAATAATTAGAATAGCCTTGAAGTAGATGAAATATTAAAATTTTCAACTTTCTTTATTTAAAACTTAGTTATGCATTTTCCACTTCCAATGTAAAAATAATTTTGAACACAATTTCATCAATCATTTTCATAAATATTTTTTACCTACTTTTAGTACATTAAAGTTTTTCAAACTTTTGAGGGTTTGAAGGCGAGCAAATCAGTGCAACAGATGGTTTTAGCTAGTAATCAAGCTTCCAGCTCTGCAGCTCCTTCTACCTTTTTGCAAATCCAGTCTGTGGCTACGATGTGTGCGTGTGTTTATTTTCTTCTTTTTCATGTGCTTTTCTTTCAACTACTTCTTCGACCTTCTTCATAGCTACCAAGCAAGCAAGCTCTGCCTTTCTTTTAACACTTTTTTTATTGTCTGACCAAGCTTGCTTTCAGTTGAGTACAGTGTTTTTACCCTCCATTTAAGCAACTCTTTGAAGTACCCAATTGAAGATTTTAGGTGTCTGGAAACTCTTTGAAAAACACCCAACTGGGGAGAGTTTAAATATCTAGCAACTCTGTGGAAAATCCAATTGGGAAATTTTAGATATTTGGCAACTGTTTGAAAAACCCAATTGGGAGATTTTAGATATCAAGCAACTCTTTGAAATATCCACTTGGGAGATTTCAAATATCTGGCAAGTCTCTGAAAAACCGAATTGCAAGGTTTTAAATATCTAGCAACTCTTTGAAAAACCTAATTGCAAGATTTTAGATATCTTGCAACTGTTTGAGAAACCCAGTTGGGAGATTTTAGATATGTGGCAACTCTTTCAAATACCCAAGTGGGAGATTTTAGATATCTGGCAACTCTTTTGAAAAACTCAATTGGAGATTTCAAATATCTGGCAACTATTTGCAAAATCCAATTGGGAGATTTCAGATGTTTGGCAACTCTTTGAAAAACCCAATTGGGAGATTTTAGATATCTGTGTGAACGTGCCATGATTCACACAGATATTTATACAAACTTGGAATCATGGCATGACTTAAAAAATAGAATTAGAGACAAAAATTTTGCTAAATTGCAACTGCTAAAACAAACAGAAAGTTTTGCATAACAGATTCTAAATATATTAATTATTTGGCAAACATTTGCTGAATCCATTCAGTGACTATGATATATATGTTCAAGTTCCCGATAATGCTTTCCTCATGCTTTAATTATGGGTAGAGCACATGAGTTTAGAACATTTGCAAAATGTGAGCTGACGCACTCCCAAGTCCCTTGTTGAACCCACTTGAGGGTCCAACTATGTAGAGTTGCGGAAAGTTGGGACTTGAGGGTCGCTCCCAACTTCCAGCACTAAAAAGGGGTAGAGGGGCATGCTAAAAGTCCCGAGATTAGACTAGGAAGAGGGACTAGATTATCAAGCTCGAATCTGCATCTAAAACCAACCACAAGAGGGTTAGTTAGCATTTGGGAACACCTTTGGGTGTTAGGACAAGCCACGGGCACTTTCACGCACAAGATTCACCACGGCCTGGACTCGGGGGAGCCACCACCTTCCCCCATATAGTATTCTTTGCAGCTCTCTGCCAAGGCTACATCCAAATGACACTTTTTCCCGGGACTCCCAAGGAGGAGTCCCGAAACTATCCCGAATTGGAGTCCCAGGACTTTGGGCGCTCATAACTCCTTGCCCCAAACTCAGATCGAGATGAGGTCTAAACCAAAGTTTTAGCTCTTGTCAAGAGCTTTCCAACGCCATGTTGCACTCCTTCAGGCGACGTCAGGAAGAGGTCGATTCTCAACTTTTAGTGGTTGGGAGTCAAACTGGCAGTTTGACTCCTAGCCCTTCTTTTGCCCATAACTTGGGCTGCATATGTTCAAATGGTCAATGCGAGGCCATTTTGGGCATCTACACTTCAAGACCTTTCCATTGATAGAAAAGACGCACCAATGCAAGGAAATTTGACCCCTCAAATCGTCTTCTGAGTTTTCGGGAGTCTCGGAGGACTCCATTTTCCCACTTTTGGGAGTGTGAGTTACATTCTCACACTTGGCTCCAAAGTGGGGTTGCGACACTCTCCCCCATTAGAAGAAAAGGTCAATGTCGTCATTGACACTTAGACTTTTTCCTTTGTACAATTGTAATTGCTTTCTTTTTGGATCCTTGGCCATTTGCCGACTTTTACGGCTTGGACCTTGTCTCAAGCTAACTTAGGCGTCCCCAAGATTCCAACACTTTCTTGACAAGTCCAAGAGGGTCTTGTAGAAAACCCTCTTCCAATGTTTCGTCAAAAGAGGATTAAACTAGCCTAATTTGACGAAGCTACTCATTTGGGAGAAACTTTTTCATTCTTCCCCTCATGAGGAACTTAAGTCAAGTCTACTCTTGACCTAAGCTAACTTTACATGACTCCTTTTCCTATCTTGCGCCTTGGTCACAACAACCAAGCCTTAACTAAAAGGTTTGCTTATCAAGGTACGAGAAGCAACACTTGGGTTTGCCAAACCCAAGTCCCAAACTACATTTAAAGTATGCGAGCGGTGTCATGACTTCCCGCGTTGGCCACACTACCAACCAACGCTTTGGGATGCACTTAAGGCATGTGCATGTTCCCGCAAGCTCACCTTGCTTGCCTCTTCTCTCGGGGCCAAGTTTCCTCAACCCTAAGGTAGGAGTCCGATTTTGATTTGGGCCTACGCGAAATAGTTCCATTTGTCCCATGCCATTTGACAACTATATTTGCCTTATACAAATTTTTCATGATATAATCTCTTGGAAGTTTTAAAGCCTTTATTTCACTTGCAACTTGATGTGGTACATTTTATGTGACACTCTGCCCCACTAAAAGAAAGGTGATGTCCTCATCACATTCTACGTCTTTTTTCTTTGCCAGTCTACTGTGGAATTCTTCTATGGCTTCTTGGGCATGTTCCATATCAGATTCATTCACCTAAGAAGCTTCTATCGAATGGTATCCTTTCCACTTAACTAGGTATTCCTGCTTTCGTCCTTTTAGTTGTCTTGACTTGAGCATGGCCTCCACCTCAAACTCTGGTTCATTATGAACCAAGCCTGGTGGGGGCCTTGAGGTGTGCTCTCGGTTAAGCCTTGAAGCATCACGGGCGACCGGCTTCAAGAAAGAAACATGAAATGTGGGATGAACTCTAAGATTTTCCAGTAATTCTAACTTAAAAGTGTCGGAAAGTTTCTTTTCCAACACTTTGAATGGGCTCGCATATGGGCCCAAGAACTTATGATTTAATCCTTCAAGTAATTGGAAGTTCTTGATGTTCAACCACACCTCATTTCCCACTTGAAACTTCACCTTTCGTCGGGACTTGTCTGCAAAATCCTTGTACCTTTTATGCGCCTTTTCCAAGTTAGCCTTTGCCAACTCCCAAAAGCGCCGCCTTTCTTCATCAAGTTGTGTGACCATTGGCACTTCTTCACTTGCATCACTTGGAGGTTATCCTTGTGCTGCCCAAGTTATGGGCACAATTGGTGACTTGCCCGTCACCATTTGGAATGGGGTGGATCCGGTTGTGGAGTGTGCGGAGTTGTTGTAACAAAACTTGGCCAACTCCAAATGGTCCACCCAATCTTGTTGATCCGCCGCCACATAATTCTTTAGGAATTGTTGGATCACCAAGTTCACCCTTTCGGTTTGCCCATCGGTTTGGGGATGGAATGAAATGCTCATTTTGAGTTTCAACCCCATTCTCTTCCACAAGGCCCGCCAAAACTTACTTGTAAACTTCGAGTCTTGATCCGACACTATGTCCTTTGGGAGGCCATGATGCTTGAAAATGTGGGAGAAGAACAACCTCCCCGTCTCTTGAGCCGTGGCTTCATTTTTTGTGGGGATGAAGTGTGCCATTTTGCTAAATCAATCCACCACAACCATGATGGCATCAAACCCTTTTGAAGGGGGCAAACTTACCATGAAGTCCATTAACACACTTTCCCACAACCCTTCGGGAATTGGCAAGGGTTGCAACAAACCTGCTTGCTTCTTGTTAAGGGTCCGATTTTGTTAACAAGTTAAACAAGTCTTCACATACTCCTCCACATCAAGCTTCAAGTTGGGCCAATAGTAAGACTTCTTTAGGAATGTTGTGGTGCGCTTTGCACCACCATGGCCAGCAAACGGTCCATCGTGACATTCCTTCAAAAGTGTGTCCCTAATTTTCCCTTTCGGTACATAGAGTCGATTTTGCTTGTACCATAATAATCCATTTCGCAAATGGAAGTGGGACTTGGCTCTGTTTTGGATGCTTCGCCTTGCCTCCTTGGCAAAAGCATCCCGGCGACTTGTTAGTCTAACTTCCTTTTGAAGTTCTGACTCTCCCACATACACCACTCTAAGTTGGTGTTTCCGGCTCAAGGCATCGGGTACTATGTTCTCCTTTCCCGGTTTGTGCTGAATGTCCACATCGAACAAGGCCAATGTGTCTTGCCACCTTACTTGTTTTGATGACAACTTGGGTTGAGTGGAGAAATACTTCAAGGTCACATTGTCGGTCCACACCATTACATCTTTGGAACCTATGTAATGGCCCCAAGTCTTGAGGCAATGTATAACCGCCCACATTTCCTTCTTGTGGGTTGGCCACCTTCGCTTCGTCTCACTCAACTTCTTGCTTTCAAAGGCCACATGTTTTCCATCTTACACTATGACACCTCCAATTGCAAAGTCGGAGGCATCGGAATGGATCTCAAACTCTTTGTCAAAGTCGGGCAACTTCAACATCGACACCTTCACCAAAATGCCCTTCAATGTTCCAAAGGCTTCTCGCATGCTTCATCCCAATCATAAGTGACGGCGGACTTCTTCAAAAGGTTTGTCAAAGGGGCCACTATCTTCGCAAAGTTCTTGATGAACTTGCGATAATATGAAACCAATCTTAAAAAGGATCTCAAGGCAGGAACTGACTTGGCTGGCTCCCAATCCAAAATTGCCTTGACCTTGTGGTCATCCATCATCAAACCTTCTTGAGTTATCCTATGTCCAAGAAAATCCACTTTCGTCACCCCAAATTCGCACTTCTCAAGTTTGGCATACAACTTGTTTTCTCTGAGCCTTTGGACACGTTGCGAAGGTGCTCCGCATGCTCCTCCAAGGAGTTACTATAGATTAAAATGTCATCTATGTAGACAACTACAAAATCATCAAGCCATTCACGGAAAATGTCATTCATGAGAGTGCAAAATGTGGCGAGTGCATTGGTGAGCCCAAAGGGCATCACCAAGAAATCATATGAGCCATACCTTGTGCGACAAATGGTCTTTTTTTCGTCCCCTTCCGCGATCCTTATTTGGTAATACCCCGAACGTAAATCAATTCTACTAAAAACCTTAGCTCCCGAGAGACGATCAAATAGATCATTGATGCGAAGTAAAGGATACCAATTTTTCACCGTTGCCTTGTTAAGTGCTCTATAATCAACACACATCCTCAAGGTCCCATCCTTCTTGTGAACAAAAAGGACGAGTGCCCCGCCCCATATGGTGATTTGCTTGGTTTGATATACCCTTTTGTGAGGAGTTCTTCGAGTTGAACCTTAAGCTCTTTCAACTCCTCATGGCTCATTCTATACGGGGCTTTGGCGGGAAGTGCTATGTCGCAACCCTAGCTTTAGGCTCGCAACCAAGGCAAAGGGGTTACAAGGTTGCGGGCCAAGAAAGAGGAAGCCCGAGAGTCAAAGCAAAAACATTGCAAAGGTGCAAGCCAAGAGGAAGCCCAAGAGTCAAAGCAAAGGCATTGCAAGGGTGCGAGCCAAGAGGAAGCCCAAGAGTCACATCACATACTCCCGCGAGTGTAAAAAAGTGTGAAGGAGTGTGAGGGAGTGAACACTCACACTCCCAAGGCAACTCCCACTTTGGGAGATGGAGTCCCGATGGACTTCCAAAACTTCAAAGAGCGATTTGAGGGGTCAAAACTCAATGGCTTGTGGCGTTCTTTATATCATTGAAAAGCTCTTAGAACGTAGATGTCTAAAGTGAGCTTGCATTGTTCATTTGGACATCTGAAACGTAAGTTAAGGCCAAAAGAAGGGCCGGGAGTCAAATTGACAATTTGACTCCCGACCACTAAAAGTCGGGAATCAACCTCTTCTCGACATCCGATTCTAGAGTGCGACACGACGTTGAAAAGCTCTCAAAGACAGCTACAACTTTGGTTGAGACCTTGTCTTGATTGGACTATGCAGTCAGGAGATATGAGTTCCCAAAGTCCTAGGACTCCAACCTGGGACAATTTCGGGACTCCAACTTGGGAGTCCTGGGAAAAAGAGCCATTTGGATGTAGCCTCCATGGAGAGCTGCAGAATATACTATAAGGGGGAAGGTGGTGGCTTCCCCCAAGTCCGGGCCGTGGTGAGTCTTGTGTGTCCGTGTTGCCCGTGGCTCGTTTTAGCACCAAGGGTGCTCCAACTATGCACTAACCACTTTGTGTGGGTTGTGTGCAGGCCCGTGTGAGTGAGTGAAACTTGTCAACTCTTCCTAGTCCCATCCCAGAGCTCCAACACGCCCCTCTACCCCTCAAAGTGTTGTGAGCTAGGGAGCGTGCTCCGACTCCTCCCTCTTCCGTTGTTTTCTACTTGGGCTCACATTTGAGTCCTCTAAGGAGTTGGGAATGCGTCACATTACCTAGAATGAAAAGGACAGGGACACCCAAAAGCTTGACGAGATGTAGCTAGTAGTCAATCTTCTTCTAACCCTCATGATAGAGATAAAGACCGTACTTCTGTTTGGAGGAAGAGGAGGATGCAATAGTGATGGGAATCGAGAATGGAATATGAGTCGGGTACATATATGTCGTGACGCATCCATTCAACAAGGGCTTGTACAACTTATGGCAGCAAGAAAAACTAAAACCTAGGACTAAATCTTCTGCTATTACCACCGTCATTGCGATAACATGGTAACGATTGCAAATTGCATGGGAGTTTATAAAAAGTCCAAGTTCTTTTGCTGACATTGTTAAGCCATGTGTACAAGTTCTATTTGACGAGTCTACCAAAGTGAGGGCTTTTTTGTTTTGTTTTGTTTAAGTGATGGATTAGTCAAAGACATTCGTCACCAAAAAGAAAAAAAAGTTTTGACTATCACCCCAAATTATTTAATATTGATCACATTGGCATATCTATATATAATATTGAGCTACTCCCACTTTTTGCATCATGTTTATTTACTTATTTACTTACAATTTAGTGTCATTAAGTGGGCCAAACAACGTTCGAGCCAGAACCCAATTGACATTAAGTCTGATGAAGCAATTCAGATCTAACCCTCTGACATTGCACTAAGAATCTAGCAAGGATGCCTTGTTGCTGACAGCTTAGCAATTTAACCAAAGGTGTGATGGCAATTAGTGGCAATGAACTTCTAAACGTCTCTCGAACACTTTGATAAGCAGGGCAAACCAACAAGAAGTGGTACTCATCCTCAATTGCACCCAAGTTGCATAATTTGCAATAACGCTGTTGCACCGGCACCTTCACTAACTTGACTTGCTTTCCTAGCTCAATCTGCAGCTTATGATTCACACAATGAAAACGTGCCAAGCTTCTCCTAAGCTATGCATTGTCTACCCTAGAAAGGTATTTTTTGTACCCATACTATGCTGAGCTATTCAACCCTAGATAGGCTCTCACCTTGCTGGAATCAGTTGCAGCCACTTGATGGTGTACAATGTATTGCCTTTCAGCCAACTGCTTGAGGCGAACACATGGTGGCAGCTAATCACTATCAATGCACAAATTATACATCGATAGTCATTCATCTACTTGTGTTTGCCAGTAAGCAGGCAATTAGTTCTTTCTACCCACAGCACTCTGGTTCCCAAGTAAGACTTTTCGACTGGTTGCAAGCAACTGCAGCTATACATCATAAGCTAGCCTGAGCATGCGATGTAAGTCTACCTCAGAACTAACACGTGAAAGAAAGTGCATGGTCTGTTGCCACCAAAATATTTCTAGGGGAAACCTGTCGAACTTTGCCAGCACGACGTAATTGGATGTCGTGGTGCTAACCCCCAACGACGACTTTAGAAAAGCCCGATGAACCACCTCTATCTGTTCATGTGCCATGTGGTCTAACCATACTTCACACCCATAACTAAGCATTGGTTTGATTAGTGCATCAAACAGCCGGCATTGTAATGCTGGGTCAAAGATGCATAGCTATGCGCATCTGCGCTGCAATGCAAAAACTACCTTTTTCCTGACATTGCTAACCGCTATATTGCCACTTGCATACCTTTTGTGCCATGCAGCTCAACACCTAAATACTTGAAAAAGTTTAGTTGCTCTATAGCTTCGCCCTCATACTAAAAAGCCTGACACACAGACTTGCGTGCGTCAAACACGACAACCTTGGTTTTCTTGACATTCATAATCAACTGACGCTCATAGCAAAAAGCTTGCAAGACATCCAGTTGCTTTTACAATCCAACAGGAGTGTGTGACATGAGAGCTAAGTCGTTTACATACAAAAGCAAGCAAATAGCTAGTTGTCCCAAAATTGGTGGTGTGTCACCCTCTAAAGCATTTAGCCGGTTTTCTAGGCCATTTATGAAGAGGCCAAAAAGAGCAGGCTAAGGGGGCATCCTTGTTTCACTCCGATGCGGCAGAGGAAAGTGGGCGTGAGCCCCTCCTCTGGATGGTGCAGGCAGGCTTGGTCTTGATGGTACATGGAGCACAAACACTCCAGTATCCGCCCACTGATGCCAAGTCCCTCCAGCACCTGCCACAACAGGTCCCTTGGTATTGTATAAAAGGTTTTTTTGAAGTTCACAAAACAAGCGTATAGCTTCTTTTTCTGAAATCTGGCTTGTTTGGTCAAAGTGCGAAGAATAAACAAACTATCTATTGTCCTAAAGTCCTTTCGAAAACCAACCTGTCCTTTTGCATGTAAATCATTGGTCTCCACCCATTTATTAATGCGGGATTCAAGAATCATTGCAAACACCTTGGCTAAGACTGGTCCTACTATGATCCCCATGTAATTGTCAAATTAACTACAGTCACCCCCTTTGTATAGTGCATGTATGATCCCAACAGAGAGTGATTCACAATAGCCTTCGCGCATAATTTTGTTAAAAGCAATCAATAATGGTTACTGCAGGGTAACAGCCGCATCCAAAAGGAATTCTGGTTTGATGCCATCAATGCTTGTAGCTTTGTGTCATTTTAGCTATTTGAACACTTGTTGTACTTTAACTAGTGTGATGTCAACATTCAACTGTTCGCAATCAATACCATTAGGTGGAAAGGAGACCACCTGGGCTTGAATAACGGCTCTTGTCACAACTCCTGTTGTGGCTAATGCCGCCGGAGGCTGGAGTAATTGCTGGAAGCCATCCCTGAGCGTTTCGTTAGTGATGCCATTGACACCCTTAGCGCGTTTGCGGTACCGCTTCCAAAATGTTATAGGATCCGCCTTCGCTAAACCACATAACTATTTAGCCTTAAGCACATCATAAGCACGTTTTTTCCTTTTGTACAACTGTTTCATTTGCTTAAATCTCACCTACCTATCTGGATGCGCATGTGACAATTTAGCAAACTGGCTTTCGGTTTGGCGACATTCTGTGTCAAACCAGGGTTTGTGGATGTGCTTTATTGTTTTTCCTAAGGCCACTTGTCTATTTCCAAACACTTCTTTTGCAGATTGTGTGATGCACTGTTGTAACAGATTGACTGTTGTTTGTACGTCAGATGCATCAAGTACATTTGAGCTTGCCCAGACATCGATGTTATGTTGTACATTCTTGCTAAACTCGGTTGCTTTGGTAGTGTCATATTTGAAACGTGGTAGGTTTTTGATTGCCTTTTGCTGAACAGGAGGGGGTTGCCACTACTATGTGATTGTAAGTACCAATGGTCTATGATCAGAGTGCGCATCTTTGTGACCTGAGTATTTTTCATCGCAGTTAACTTCTAAGTGCTTGACACCCTCTAATTGGTCAGTTGTCGTAAGAAAATAGTCCACAGTGCTAAAACCTTTATTGGATAGGCATGTGTACTCCCTTGATATGTCTCCTGGTGTGCGGCCATTGAGGATAAACAGCCCAGTAGTTCTACAGAAATCAAGGAAGTCATGATGCCAGCCAGCCGTGACGGTGTCGCGGTTCTGGCCCTCCAGCATATTGTTGGGCAAGGTGTCCTCAATGGCTTGTGGCACCAGCAACACATCTGCTAGTTGACTGCAATCAATGAAATCATTGTTTGTGCTTGTCCTTGCATTGAAATCCCCAACAAGAAGCACACTGCCTAAGCTCATGGCTTCTCCAACCTCTTGGCATATGTGTTCAAATAGGTTGCTATCCACATATGGCGAGCCTTGTGGAGCAGCATATACTATGCACAGGAACAAAGGCCTTTGGAAAGCATTGCCCAAGCGTAGCCAAATCCTAATCCCATCCCTTGTAATCTTCCAAACAGCAGTACTATTTGCCCATGTTTCCCTGACTAGTACCGCAATGCCTCCACTATGTTTTCGAATGACACCTTGTGGAGTCACAGGCCTGGCAACATCAAAACAACAGAACCCCAGTAAGACCGGGAATGTATCGCCCAAGAAGTGATGTGTTTCTGTCAATCCCCAAGTAATGCACTCGAGGCAAAGAACAACAAGGGCTTCCCAATCTTGCATTTTGTTTTTCACATACTCTTCAACTTTCTAGGCCTTTTTTTTCTTTCCATGTTGCATCCAAGGCCATGTTCACTTTGACAAGAAATTGATGTTTAACATATTCAACCAATGCTTGGAATTCTTCATCCATAGTGGCCAAATTTCGCATGCATTTGATGCACATAATGATGGTATTCTTCACACTATTGCTACATTGGTTTAGTTTTTGACCCAACACACAACAAGTCAAAAATTACAACATTTCAAAGATATATAAAGAATGCAAAGTGCAATTAAAAGTTAAGGTTTTATGTTCATTTACTAATTATGTAAAGCTCTAGTTGCTATATGAAAAAATGAAGACATATTCAACCCAATCCTCCCATTTGCTGTTTTCAAATTGTCTGTATTGTGCTAGTTGAGCTTTGAATTCGTCGATTATGTCCTTTGCCCAATTGTAATGTCGTAACATTTATGGCATCAACACAAACAAAACAAGAATTCTTTTCAAAAAAGGTGGAGAAAGGGGAGGTGGATGCCATGTCGTTACCACTTTTTAATTTGTTTCCAAACATGTTATAAACAGTGCTGATGTTCACCATCAATTTCATCCATATGGAATTTTGTCAAGTTTAGGTTAGAATTTATAGATTTTGGCACTATTCTCCAAGAGATTGTGTTAGCTAACCCATCTACTGTAGACTCATAAATCTATACAAATGGGATGTTACAAGGTATCCCTATAACTTGTCCCCCATCTTCTTCCACAAAGATTTCACTTGTAACTATAGTAACAACTTGTCCATCCAATGTTTGGTCTTCAACTAGGGATATAGAATTTGGTGTTGATGTCTCACCATTCTTCTATTTAATAATGTCATTAAATAATATTACAACATCCCCATCCACCTTCTAATTTGTGGTCAAAAATGATGTCTTCTAAATTTCCTAGCATTAGACCCAAACTTTTGCCTCTTCAACCTCTCCTTGTTAGATCCAATAGCCAACTCAACACCCTTAAAGATCCATTTATGCATAGTTGAACTTCTTTTCTACTTGACGTCAACAATGGCATCTTCATTTAATGTGTTAGTTGCAACCCTAAACTTACAATGTTTTGCATCAAACCTAGCAAGGGGCTATAATCCAACAAGTGTTTTGAGATGACACACCTACATAATATATTCCACTATTGCAAGTTTCCCATCTTGCTCCTCATTAAATTTGCCTAGGTTTTTAAAAGCAAATGAGAAGAACGTTTTTCACCAATTAGCATCTATTTCAACTTCTTTGTTTCTTGCATAAATTTGAAATTAGAATAGACAGGCAATTGCAATTGTTTAAATGAATCTTAATAGAAAGGTGCATTTTTGCAACTTTTGTGTCGATGTTTTGAAATTCACAACTTGTTATGCCATTCTCCACCATGATATATATGGACATCTTATTGTCCTTTCATTACTTTCTCACTGTCGATGGGTGTAACCTAACATAAGGACATTTTTTTGTTAGTGTATAAATCATGTAAATGGAAATTCAACATGAAAATTTTGACAAACAAAAACTTTGTTACCTAGATAGCCATAGACTTCAATTTGAGCTCATTGTAGAGTTTTGGAGTCACAAACTACTCAATGCATTTCTCATATCCCAAGTTGACAAAGTAGCCTACTAACCCCTCAACATATTCTATTGTTGATCGAGCTTCAAGTTTTCCAACATTTTGTTTTTAGCCATTGGAAAACTTGACATCCATATTAATAGTAGTAACAAATTTTAAAAACAGATTACCAACATGGGTACTAATGGTCTACCAATTCCAACAACAATATTGGGCTCCAATCATCAATGTAACCTAGCACAACAACCTCTTTTTGTTGTTTCTTTATTTCTAAACAACTAAAAAATGGCAAGATGAACAACCATCTTTCTCTAATGAATGATCAAGATGATGTTGTAACATCATCTTGATGTTTGTAGTTTTTTTATTAACAATTTGTTGTTGCAGCAGGTTTCTTTGTTGAAGATTTCCATGTCATCCATGAGTGCCCTAGTAAAACATTGTTCGATATACAAGGGCACTTCCTCAAATATTTTGTAGCCATGGATTCTAACAAAAAACAAAAAGCTTACTTGAGCATTAATTTCAAGCTTGAAAGTTACAAGTTTTGCACTCTAGTTCTGGCTCCACACCCTTTGCCGAAATTGCTTTCAATAATTCAACCAACACTTTAAAAAATTTAATGTATACAAGTTGAACTCTCCTAAAGACAAAAGCCAAATTATGGTAAAGCTAATGATGATTGTGTGAAGCTTGTACAACAATGGCAATGGAGATGGTACACAAGCAAAGAACTGTTACGTTGCATTAGGGTTTAGGTTCCAAGGCTTGTAGTAAATTTGGGCTTTACAGTAGTCTCAATGTGTGGGAATAGGGTTCGTTATGTGATAAGCTCATGGGATGGTGGATAATCTGCATCCAATGGATGTCATAGCAAGGGGTCGGGTATTACGCGGGATAGACTCGTAACATGCCTACATGGCTGAGAATGGGGATCATGGTTAGGGGAGTTTGCCTGTTTTGCTGACGTCATGCAGTGCTGGCAGTACTTTTGTACCGGTCGCAACCGATTTCTTTGGCCGATTTAATATTTTCCCCCAGGCTGACACTCAGTTTACCACCAAAATTCATGGTCTTTTTACTTTCATTGCCCATTGAATGTTAATGTACTTTTTTGCAGGTTTTTTTTTAATCTCACCCTGTGTCTGACCAAACTCAGGGTTCTGGTGCTGTGTTTTTCTTACTTTACCGATGACTCTATTAAATGAAAAAAACAGAGGAACTTGAAACATTGACTACTAAGTCCAGTGTGAACAAAAAGCAACTATCAAGCCGGTTAACCAAAATGATTGTTTCAAGCACACTTTGCCTTCTGTGAAGTGGCCCTCAGGAAAAAGGAAAGACATGATGACACTCATTTACCACCAAAATTCATGGTTTTCTTACTTTCATTGCCCATTGTATGCTAATGTACTTTTTTGCAAGTTTTTAAAATCTCACCCTGTGTATGACCAAACTCAGGGTTCTGGTGCTGTGTCTTTTTTACTATACCAATAACTATATTAAATGAAAAAAACAGAGGAACTTGAGATATTGATTACTAAGTCCAGTGTGAACCAAAACGCAAAAATCAAACCCGTTGACCAAAATAACTGTTTCAACGACACTTCGCCTTTTGTGAAGTGTGAACAAACCATCAACGGAGGTGTCTATGATGGCGGTCAGACCTTTCGAGCTTGTAATGGACATCACTTTGAGGCCAAATTGATGTCCACTATCGGCCCCTGCATAACATGGCCATCAATTGGGCCCCAAATAAGTCCATTGCTGGCTCGGAACGTGCATAAGATACGGCCCCAAAGGTGTCTGGGATTCCAAATGTAGCTAAGAACAATAACAGAAGCATGTGCTCCCATACCAAAGATGCTAAGTTGTGGAACAAGTGACCGAATCCCCAGCTTTATTGCAAGATGAAAAGAAGAGACAAGGGGGTGGGAGAGACAAAACAACAACAAAAAGACAAAAGTGTGGTTAGGGGATCTTGTGCCACATTGTTTAATTTTCTGAGGGAATTTTTGTTACTTCATGAGAAAAGAAAAGGAGGGTGAGGAACAGAGCTTTTCTTTCTCCAAATTTGTGAAGTAGGTGGGTTGGGGATCTTCCTCATGATGACTTCACTAAATTTGGCAACTGTGTTCCAATTTTAGTGTCAGCTGTTGGTTGATGCAAATAATGAAAATGCATAGATGAAGATTTGATGATATTTAAAACCGCACTCAAATTAGAACACAGGTTCTAAATTTTCAAGAACCAAAACTTGGGTTCAATTTGATTCATGTGTGGAAGGGGAACCAGATCCAAGTTTCATTTTTTTCTTCAAAGTTAGGAAGTAGATGAAATGGCGATTTTTCACGAGAGGATTTGCCAAATTTGGCAAAAGGCAAAAGAGGGAAGTAGAAAAAGTCAGGATTGCCTTTATAAACTAGCTGGTGATGTGACAAGTTGAGCGCATTTTTTCCCAAAACAAACCATTTGTACTTCCACACCAGTGTTTTTTTTTTCTGTGGCAAATTTTCACAACTTGGCAACCAAAAACAGGGAGGCTGCAAAAGGTACAAAGAGGTTTTTTTGGGGGAAAAGGGGCCCAAGTCATCACATTACAAGGTAAAAAAAAGTGCTCACATTTAGACACTAGGCCACAACATTTCGCTAGTTTATAAGGGGGATCCTAACTTTTGCTACTTCCCTCTTTTACCTCTGGCCAAATTTAGTGAAGTCCTCATGTGGAATATCCCCAACCCACCTACTTCACAGATTTGGAAAAAAAAATTCTCTGTTCTGCACCCTCATTTTCTTTTCTCTTAAATTTACAAAAATTCTCTCACAAAAGAAAACAATGTGACATAAGACCCCCAAAAATACCCTTTTGCCCATTTTTATTTAATTTTTGGTTTTGTGTTCTCTCCTGCGGCTGCCCCCCTTTCCCTTTTTTTTTTTCCTCTTTCTTTATTTTTTCATTCACTGGTAGCCTGCCTAGCTCTAGCTAGCTCTACCTAGTAGCAAGAGCAGTTAGGAAAGCGTGCCTAAAAATTGTTTGTCCATAACATATAGAAAGGGTAATGAGGTCCAAAATGAAAATGTCTCCAAATAAGTTTATAATGGTGGTATTAGCCCAGGCCAAAAGTGATGATAAACAGTTTTGAAAATAGAAAATTTCATGCAGCCAATGGAAAGGTTCAGCATGCACTCAAAGTGCCTTGATTTTTTTTCTTTCAGATTTTGGGTTGGGTGGAGAGGGCTTTTTTCATGTTCTCTTCAAGTTCTCAATGAGTTCCCATCATGTTGCCAATGTGTTCCCCAAAGGTGTTCCCAACAACACATCGCTTTCATTCCATATGTTTTGCCCAAATTCCTCCCCTTCTCACGTATATAGCTGGGACAAAGGAGGAGGCACTCCATCTTTCCATAGAATCTTTTATTTTGCGGAACTTCCATAGTTTCAACTTTTTTTTGCAATGGGCCAATCAAATTGACTCATTGCAAAAAAAAAGTTGTACTTGTGAGGCACCCCAACTAATGAAACAGGATAAGTACCCCCAACTATGTCCATTGACTGCACACCTTGTACTGAGACCCTGGAAAGTTCTACAGTGGGTGTTAAATGTCCTTCATCTAACACTGGTATGGAGTCTGGACACTGGAGATGCTAGCTCATTAGTTCCATTTTGCGCATTCGTGACAATTCCAACATTGAAAAGTGAAGCATGGCTTCCTATGCTACCACTTCGGACTACTTACCGATTTCATCAATTGGCCATGCAATTCTACAATTGGATTCAGGGTCCACACTTATCAGTATGTGCCTCACTTATGTACTTTGAACTACTTACCGATTTTGTCAATGGCCCCTCATGTGTAATGGAATCATTTAAGTCTTGCAATTTGCAACATTTGATCCAAATCATGGGCCTCAAAGGTTCTTTTTGTAGATAAGACATCTATCCCATTCCAAAAGAAAACTGTGCCTGAAATACAACCTCACAAAAGTTGGAGGAAAATATCCTGGCACATCAAGTATATAGTCCTATGTGGACAAATTAAGCAAACTAACATGATACAAATACCCAAAATTTAAATAGTTCTTGTTAGTGGATGTCCCAACAAACTGGTCAGAGAATGCATCAAACTAATATTGATCAAAAAACACCATTATTCTCTCATATAATTAGTTTTAGCTATATCATTTATTTACATTTAGGGTTTGCTCACCGTTTTTGCAGGAGCGCCCCATTGTTTATGGTGTCCAAAGAGTAGATGGAGCCCTCCTCTTGGCACATCTATTGCACTAAAAATCGGCAAAGATGAATTGGAGGCAAGAAAGTTACATGCCCCCCAAGTAGGGGGATCATTTTTGCATAAAATTTTCAACCCAACAGCTCATAGCCTATTTCTGATCCCCTCAAAAAAATCTTTAAATATTACTTTATTACCTTTAGAGTTACAAGAATATGTTTTTTGTGAATGTCATTGATTAACTCCTTCAACTGGATTTTAAACATTCGAGTTACCAAATCTGGTCGATCTTGAGGTTGTTGTCTGAGTAAGAATGCTCTCTTAATTTCAAGCCATTGGGGATTGCAAGTGAATGTAACAAACGCATCAGGTAGCAGGCCCATCTGCATATTGCCATGGCATCTTGATAATTCTGGACCATGTGACGTCGACCTCCTGTGAAAGAAGATGGTAGAATGATTTCTGTCCAATGGCAGCAGCGTTATTGTCACTTGCAGCGATGGCATCCTAAAGGCCTTGATAAAGATCCGCACGAAGTTTTTTTGATTCAGGCGCAAATAGTTCAAGCGGTTTTGTTCGATAACTGCATAAGCATCCACAATGTATTGATGCCTTAATTGATCACCTCGAAGCAACGCAATGCTATCAGTGTCTTGATGTTGAAGTCGATAACCGTAAAATTCGGCCATTGTTTCATTGCAATGTTTTCTTTGAAGTTCAGCTTTTTCTGCATGGTCTTCATCCAAATCTGCATCAGCAATAACACCATTGAGTGGAATATTCGGATGCCATCCATCCTCACCATAATGAAATAGCAACAGATAATGTAGAGCCATGTATCCCACATGTAGTTCGGAAATGCGTTGACACGGGCCAGCTTACTAAGCAATGACGATGTCACATTTGTCTACAACCTGAGAACCATCTCCTACCATCAATGCAGCGACTTCATTGGCTGTTGGCACATTATATCGGCGGGCATCCTTTGTTCGTGAGGCGATGAGACGCAATTTCAGATCCATGGGAGCACCTTCTATTGCCATCATGTCCCTTGCCATTTTGAACGGTTCGACATAGGGATTGATATTGTACATCATGGTCAACAACCGATCCAACGTCGTTGGATCAAGCGATGGCATAACAGCATGGCGGTTTTGATGTTCGCATTTCATATCATGAATGTACAGTTGTGTAAACAGTGAACGTTGTCCTTCGGTAGGACATAAGGATCCGATTTTGTTATAAAGCTCACCTTGGATGCGAAAGCAGTATGATCCAGTGCCTCCTGTTACTGACTCATCAACTTTGGCACTGAGTGAAGTGAATGCCAACACCAAATTGTACATGCGAATTTAATCTCGAAATTTGACGGCACTACCATTTTTGCTAGTTAAAAGAACTTCCAGCTCTTGAAGTGTTGTAGGAAGACTCGGCAACAGAACTTTGCCATTCTCACAACATAGAAAAAATTGTGGGTTGTTATAGCTCAACTTTGCCAATCATTCTTTGATCCACATTTTTGCGTTGTAGAATCCACATATTGTGTCCATTTTTCCACAATCCCATTGTCCCGGGGCTAACGCATTTTCGGCTCCAAATAATTGTAATGCATCATTGCTAAGAGAAGGCTATGCACGTGCTGCCGCTTGTTGTACGGTTCGCTGTTCTCAACATAGACGAATACTTTGCTCTTTCGACATTTCAGATGGCCCAGCTGACTTTGTACGTCGCTTGGCATGTCATTTTCTTTGTAGGCGACTACGACATTCATGTGCAGATTTTGACGTGTCTTAATTGAATGCTACTGGAACATCAATGTGGAACAAGATTTTCCAAAGAATCAGTTTGCTCGTCATTCTGCTGAGCTTCTAGGTGTTGTCAAAGGGCCGCCAAAGTAGCCAAAACACTACCATGCTGCATAATGAGTGCAGGCATACGTTCTTGTATGTCTTCCGACATTGTGGACAATATATGTTAAGTTTGTTGCTAATATTGATATCAAAATCTTGGGGGGGGAGGGTGGTCTCTCCTGCACTCTCGTCTGCTAGTGCTGTGTCTATATGTATACCTTTTTTGGTGTATTTGTTACCCTGCCTGTTAGCTAGACTGTTTGTTTTTTTTGCTTCAAACTCACCCTGTTACGATCAGTCTTCCCCTTGTTTACACAAAACACTCCTTATGTGACCATAGAAACTGGGTCAAACTTATCCAAATATATCTTCACGGACAACCTCATCCTAGCCCACATCAATAACACGAAAACACTATCAACGTTTTTGCAAAAAAGTGAAATTAAAAATTAAAAATGAAAAAAGAAGTGATTTTGAGGGGAAAATTAGTAAATAGTAATACTATTCTAAAATTTGGATCACATAAGGTATTAATCTTTTTGAAAAATTTAGACTCATGAGTTAACAATTTCATTGTCAAAGTAATACCCTTGGTTACCAATTTACTTGGGTTTTTTTTATGCATAAAGGTCAAAATATATGTAGCAGCAGTGGAGGCGCTTAGGAAAAAGGAAAGACAAGATGAAACTCAGTTTACCACCAAAGTTGAGTTTCATCCCTAGGTTTTGGGAGGTAGGAATGATGGCTACATAGGTACCTACTTACTCATCTACCTACCTACTTGTTGGGCCCTGGCCATGGCTGGAATTAGCTTCAACTCTGCCAAAAATTGTTGTTATTATAAATTCCAATTCAAGAGAATAACGACACAGGCCATAATGGTCCAGTGTCAAGGACTTTAAGCTTTTTGAAAACACCCAAGTGATCAAACTTGTATATTGGGTGGGATCCACACTGGATCA
>Ga0116229_10005047_pt1 | contig 21618 bp, 24 predicted proteins | sample S1TSphgellanicum_3_FD_87313 | JGI IMG/M metagenome (GOLD analysis project Ga0116229, IMG submission 87313) | Host-associated microbial communities from peat moss isolated from Minnesota, USA - S1T2_Fc - Sphagnum magellanicum MG | ecosystem: Host-associated > Plants > Peat moss > Unclassified...
CCATCAGTGCGAGCAGCCCGAGCGAGAGCGAAACGATGCCCGCGATGTCGAGCGGGCCGCGCGTGTTCCCGGCCGAGCGCGGCACGTGCTTGCGCGCGAGCGCGATCACGATGATCGCGAGCGGGACGTTCGCCGCGAAGATCCAGTGCCACGACAAGAAGTGCGTCAGCAGGCCGCCGACCGTCGGCCCGATGACCGCCGCGAGCCCCCAGGTCGCCGCGACGAGTCCGAGCGCCGCGCCGCGCCGTTCGACCGGGACGCGGTCCGCGATCGCCGCTGTCGCGACGGGAAAGATGCCGCCTGCCCCGATCGCTTGGATCGCCCGCGCGGTCAGAAAGATCCCGAACGACGGCGCGAAGATCGCGAGCAGCGAGCCCGCTCCGAAGATCGCGACGCACAAGATGTAGATCGGCTGCCGTCCGTTGCGGTCGGCGAGCTTCGACATGATCGGGATGCTGACGACGTTCGCGAGCAGATAGAGCGTGAAGATCCACGAGACCTCGCGCGCGCCGACGCCGAACGCGTGCGCCAGCGCCGGCAGCGCCGGCGAGAGCACGCCCAGATCGAGCGCGCCGGCGAACACGCCCAGGCCGAGCGTCAAGAGCAGCGGTAGTGTGGAACGGTCGAGTTTGTGACCCGCGACGGTTTGCGTCGAACCGCTCGCGGTCGCGTCGGGATTCAGCGTTTGCATCGGCCGGTCAGTTGCTTGTACGCCGCGGCTTAGAGCCGCGTCACCTTGTCCGCGACCATGGCCAGACACATGAGCGCAAGGTAGGCGAGCGAATATTTGAAGAGACCACGCGAGCTGCGTTTCGTCGCGTCGCCGAGCAACTTCCAAGCATCGCGCAAGAAGATCGCACCGAGCACGGCCGCCGCGCCGAAGAACAGCGGTCCCATCACGTGCAGCGGGTAGAGCGCGAGCGACATCGCGACCATCAAGATCGAATAGAACAGGATCTCGCGTTTCGTGCGGTCGGTCCCGTAGACGTTGGGGAACATCGGAATGTTTGCTTTGTCGTAATCGATGTTCGTCATCAGCGCCAGCGCCCAGAAGTGCGGCGGCGTCCAGAGAAAGATCAGCGCGAAGAGTCCGAGCGCGGGGCTGCCGATCTGGTGCGTGACCGCTGCCCAGCCGACGAGCGGCGGAACCGCGCCGGCCGCGCCGCCGATCACGATGTTCAGCGGCGTTGCGCGCTTGAGCCACATCGTGTACACGAGCACATAGAATGCGTTGCCGCCGAGCGCGAGCCACGCCGCGAGCGGATTCACGAGCAGATAGAGGATCGCGAACGACACGATCGCGAGGGCCGACGCGTAGACGAGCGCGGCCGTGATGCCGATCCGGCCGGCGGCGACGGGCCGGTGCGCGGTGCGCTTCATCATACCGTCGATGTCGCGATCCCAGACGCAGTTGAACGCGCCCCCGGACGCCGACGCGAGCGCACCCCCGAGGATGGTCCAGAGCGTCAAGAGCAGCGGCGGAAAGCCGCGCTGCGCCATCAGCATCGCCGCGTAGGTCGTGATCAAGAGCAGCACGATGATGCGCGGCTTGGTCAGTTCGAGATAGTTCTCGAGCGTTGCGCGCCAGCCGGTGGAGAGTCCAGGGACGGTGCCGTCGACGCGCGAGAGCGTGCTGCTGAGCGGCATCAGATATTCGTCGCACGGGCCGGCGCCGGTACCGACCGGCGCGCACGGCTGCGCGCCCCCATGCGTGCCGTGCCATCGAGTGCCGCGATCAGCACGGTGCTCACGTAGGCGATGAACGTTGCGACCGCGTTCGCCGCGTGCGCTTCGCGCAGTTCGGTCGGCAACGCCCAGGCCACATTCGCGATCCCGAGCAGAATTTGCAACACGACGAGCGTGTACCCGACAAATGCGGCGATGCGCACCCGCGGCGTGGTCGCGATCGCCGCCCAATACACGGCGATCGTGGCGAGCACGAAGACGATGCCGGCCGCGAACCGGTGCACCATCTGTGCCGCTTCGCCGGCCGTGACCCCGAACCACGAGCCGTCGCAGGCGGGGAACGTCAGGCAGGCCAGGCCGTCGCCCGAAGAACTCACATATGCTCCGGCGCACATCGCCACGAACGCCGCGGCGGCCGTACCGCACAACAGCGGGAAGAGCCCGCTCTGCGTTCCGGGTCGCACGCCCGCCGGCGGCTCGAGGATCGCGAGCATCGCGAGCGCGGTTAGTCCAGCGAGGAAAAGCATCGCGGTCGCCCAGTGCCAGACGACCGACGGCGGATTATTGGCCAAGAACACCGTCGCGCCGCCGAGCACGACTTGGACCGCGAACGTTGCCGCGATAAGTGCGAGGACGGGACGGATGAACGCAATGCGCGTGCGCGCTTGCCAGCCCGTCCAGAGCGCACCGATCACGATGAAGCCTTCAAGGAAGGCCACCAGCCGGTGCGACCACTCCAGCACCACGCCGCCGCGGAGAACGGGAACGAGTTGGCCGTGGCAAAGCGGCCAATCGGGGCAGGTCAGGCCGGCGCCGTTGATCCGCACCCAGCTTCCGAGCACGGCGAGCGCAAATGCCGCGAGGACCGCTGCGAGCGCGAAGGGGCGAAACATCGACCTCAAGGCTAAACCACGCGCATGCGAGGGGCAACGACGTTGGTCAACACCCGGTCGTCGCGCCCAGGCTGTGATCGGCGGCGACGCCTTCATCGATGGTGACCAGCTTCTCGCGTTCGACGAAATCCGCAGCAACCGACCGGAAGGCTTTATCGACCGAATTATTCTGCTCGACCGTGGTCGGCGCACTGCTGGAAGCCGGGTTCGCAAATTGGGCGGTCCCCGTGCGCGCCGTTACGTTACTCGCGATGAGCGCGTCGTCGCCGGCCTTTTCCGCTCGGCCTTGCTGCACTAGAAGGAGGCGCTGCGCGTCGACCGCCATCAGCCGCTGACGAGCGAGCGCGCCGCCGAGCGCATCCGCAAACGCCTTGAGTTCCGTCTTGCGCGGCTCGGGCGAATCGGCGGCAAGCGCGCGCAGCCGTCGTACCTCGGCTTCGCCGTCGAGCGCCGTCATGTGCAGCTTCGCCGCGGCTTTTTCGAAATCGCGGTACAGAAAGTGCCGCTTGAGATCGGTTACGCCGTCCATGTCCGTGGTCGCGAGGCTGACGATCAGGTTGTGAAGATCGCTGTCGTTGCTCAGCGCGGCGTCGATCGCGCTATTCGCGTGCACGACGATCGTCGAACACACGCTCGTTCGCACGCGCCCGATCTCCTTGAGCGGGGTGGGCGCCTCGGAGGCGGACGGCTCGGGCTGCGCGGCACCGAGCGTCGCCAACGCCGTCGCGAAGGTGCAGAAACGGACCAGCGTCGATTCGCGGAACCAGAGGGTACGCATGGTCCGTTCCGACTTCCGTCGCAGGTGCGGGGTATCCTCGATGTTGCCCGTCGAAGGGCGCTTGTCGATGCGCCGACTCCTCGCCGCCCTCGTACTCTTCATCGCGCTCACCGGTTGCCGTGAAGTCCGTGTCAAATCGTACACGAGCGGAACCACCACCGTCTTGGGTCCGCCGCAACTGGTCGTGATCCGCGATGCCGATGTACTGCAGCGGTACGGCATCAAAGCGCCCGTCCGCTTCACCAAAGAGTTCGGCGTTCTGCTGCTCATGGGGACGCACACGCAGACCGGCTGGAGTCAGCTCAACGAGTCGATCCGCGCGAACATCGACCGCGTGCGGATCGTTCAATTTGAGCGGGGCCCGCTCGATGGCGGCGAACCAACCCGGGAATACCGTACGTACATGCTGTGGATCGTCCCCAACTCCGTGTACCGATCCGGCTCGGTCGTCGACGCCGTGACCCCCTCCGGCGACCTCATCGCCACCACGACGCTTCGTTAAGGCTCCCACCGCTATGGTCGATACCGACTAGGATGACCGCAACCGCCCTTTCGCGCTTCGACGCGACGTTGACGCGCCTGGGCGTCGTGCTCGCGCCCGACGGTAGCCCCGCCGAAGTCGAAGGCGTGCTCAATCCCGCCGGCGTGCGCGATCGCGACGGCCGCTATCTTCTGTATCCGCGCTGCGTGGCGGCGGGCAATGTGTCGCGCGTGGGCCGTGCGCTCGGCACGCCCGGCGCGACGGACCTGCCGGCGTTCGTGCGCGACGGCTTCGCGCTCGAACCCGAGGCGCCGTACGAACTGCGCGCGCCCTCGAGCGGCGGGATGGGCTGCGAAGATCCGCGTGTCACGTTCGTTCCGGTGCTCGACCGGTTTGTGATGTGTTACACCGCGTTCGGTCCCGCGGGCCCGCGCGTCGCGATCGCGCTCTCGCACGATGCGCACACGTGGGAACGTCTTGGGCTCGTCGATTTTTCTGGTGCCGGTTCGGCGACCGGCGATGACAAGGATGCAGCGTTCTTCCCCGAGCCCGTGTACTCACCGAACGGTGTCCTCTCGCTGGCGTTCTATCATCGCCCGATGCTCCACATCTCGGCGGTCGACGGACGTAGCGCGGTGCCGCGCATCCTCGAAATGTCGCCGCACGATCGCGAATCGACGCGGATCGCCTACGTGCCGCTCGAAGCGGTCCAGCGCGACATCGCCAACCTTTTGACGGTGACGGAGAGCGCGATCGTGCTCGCGCCGGACGGCCCGTGGGGCCGGATCAAAACCGGCGGCGGCACGCCCCCCGTGCGCATCGAAGAAGGCTGGTTCTCGCTCTATCACGGCGTCGACGCGCTCGAAGTCGACGGTCGCTACGTGATGACCTACAGCGCGGGCTTCGTCGTGCACGACATCGATCGCCCGCACATCGTCCGCTATCGGTCGCACGCGCCGGTGCTGGTACCGGAGGGTCGCGACGAACTGCACGGCGTGGTCAGCAACGTCGTCTTCCCGACGGCGATCGATACGCTCGGCGAGCGCCGCTTCGACGTATTTTACGGGATGGCGGACGCGCGTATCGGATGCGTGCGGCTCGAACTCGCGCCGGCGCGCAGCGCGGCCGACGAAACCGCCGCTTAGCACACCGCCGCTCTGGCGGTTCATCCTGATCGCGGCGATCATCGTGATCGTCGCCGGCAGCGCGATCGTCGCGCAGCGTCAGGCCTCCGTGGACATCCACGTTTCCGCGACGCCCGTCGGGACGCCGACGCCGACCGTCGCGTCGGGACCGGCGGACCGGGCGGTTCCGCGGCCGCGGCAGACGTTCACCGCGTCGGCGCCCTGGGTCTTGAGCGCGCTCACCGACTGCTTCATCGAAAGCGATCGCCTTAGCGGACCGCTCGCAAAAGTCCGGCCCATGTTTCCGCCGGAGAGCGAGCGCGTTCTGCCGGGCACGCAATTCGAACACGGGCCATGCCGGGTCGAAGTTCATCCCGATTCCATCATCGTCGTGCGCGGCACGGATCGCATGCGCGTCCCGCACGGCAAGCTCTATCGCAGCGCCGACCACCTCATCCTCGTCAGCATCGACGGCACAACTGGCGACGTGCGAACGTACTAAAACCCGAAATGCCACCATGTCATCCTGAGGCTCTCGAAGGATGGGCGCGCCAATCAGCGTTATCTCCTGCCCATCCTTCGAGAGCCTCAGGATGACACGGTGGCCGCTCAGGATGACACGGTGGCCGCTCAGGGTGACACGTTGGCCGCTCAGATGACATGGTGGCCGCTCAGGATGACACGGTGGCCGCTCAGGATGATATCGAGGGCTTAGGGTGACGCGGCTACGATCTTCGGTTCCGGTAACGGGACGACGCCGAGAAATAATGCGAGGACGAGAATCAGCGCGGCAACGATTCCGGCGGGTGTGAGTGATTCGCCGAGGACGAAATAGGCGCCGAGTAGTCCGAAGAGCAGTGAGCCGTAGGCGGAGACGATGCTGCCGGTGGTTGCGCCGAGCGTACGCAGCGCGAAGGTTTGCGCGGTTTGCGCGAAGATGGTGAGGCCAGCGATCATGATGCCGAAAAACCAGACGAGCACGCTCGCGTTCGCGACGACCGGCTGCGCGATCGCAGCTTCGCGGCCGAGCGCGAGACCACCGGCGAGCAGCAGCGCCATCCCGAGCGAACAGTAGAATCCGGCCACGAACAGCGGTGCGTACGGGCGATCGCGGCCGAGGATGCGCAGCACGACCGAAATGACGGAGAAACTCACGACCATCACGAGAATGCACGCGTCACCGTGCAGCGTCGAACCGTTCGCCGAGCGCGTGGTCGTGAGCAGCACGGTGCCGGCGATGCCGAGCGCGAGCGCGACGAGGCGAATCGGAGCGAGCCGCTCGCGCAGCGCGATCGCGCTGAAGACGGCCGTGAAGGGCGGGATCAGCGCGAAGATCAGCACGACGTGCGCGGCGCTCGTCTCGTGCGCGCCGAAGGCGAAGATGCCGATCGTCCCCGGACCGATGCAGAGCGCGAGCAGCGCGAAGAGCGGCCAGTCGCGGCGCGCTACGCCGCCGCGCGGCCGGTTGAAGAACGCCATCGATGCAAAGAAGGGAAGCGACCACGCGCTGCGCGCGACGACGAGGCCGAGCGCGTCGAAGTGCGCGCTCTCGGGCCGGAAGAGCACCTTTGACGCGACCGCGTTGAGGCCCCAGAAGACCGTCGCGAGGATGAGCGCGACGAACGCAGAGATGCGCGCGGCCTTTGGCGAAGATTCACGGGTCATGGATCTACGCGAGGAGGTCGCGAAGCGCCGGACGTTTGCGATCATCTCGCATCCGGACGCCGGTAAGACGACGCTGACCGAAAAACTGCTGCTCTACGGCGGAGCGATCAATTCCGCCGGTCAAGTCGCCGCGCGCCGCCGCGCGCGTGCTGCGACGTCGGACTGGATGGAGCTCGAGCGGGAACGCGGGATCTCGATCACCTCGACCGTCCTGCAATTCCCTTATCACGGCTGTACGCTCAATCTCCTGGACACGCCGGGCCACCAAGACTTCGGCGAAGACACGTATCGGACGCTGTTGGCGGCCGATAGCGCCGTCATGTTGCTCGACGCCGCTAAGGGCGTAGAACCGCAGACGCGGAAGTTGTTTGCGATCTGCCGCGCGCGCCGCATCCCGCTCTTCACGTTCATCAACAAGATGGACCGTCCGGCGCTCGATCCGCTCGCACTGCTCGACGAACTCGAGAACGTGCTCGGTATCGGCGCCTACCCGATCAACTGGCCGCTCGGAAACGGCCCATCGTTCCGCGGCGTGTACGACCGCACGACGCGCGAGATCCACACGTTCGAACGCACCGAACACGGCGCGAAAAAAGCTCCCGTGTCGGTCGCCGACGTCCACGATCCCAAAATCGCCGCGCTCGTCGACGAAGCCACCTATCGCGAATTCATCGATCAGCTCGAGTTGCTCGAGGGCGCGGGCTCGGCGTTCGATCGCGACGCGATGTTGCGCGGCGACGCGACGCCCGTCTTCTTCGGCAGCGCGGCGAACAATTTCGGCGTCGAGCTGTTCCTCGATGAGTTCGTGCGGATGGGGCCGCCGCCGACCGCGCGCGTCGACGTCGAACACGAGACGATCGATCCGAGCTCGCCGGTGTTCTCCGCCTTCGTTTTCAAGATCCAGGCGAACATGGATCCGCGCCACCGCGACCGGATCGCGTTCGCGCGCGTCTGCTCGGGGAAGTTCGAGCGCGATATGACGGTCCGCAACATGCGCACCGGCAAGGACGTGCGCCTCACGCGCGCGATGAAGCTCTTCGCTTCGGATCGCGAGTCGGTCGACGAGGCCTATGCGGGCGACGTCGTGGGCCTCGCGAACCCCGGGTCGTTTGCGATCGGCGACAGCCTTTGCGAGGGCAAGGAAATCGTGTACGAGCCGATCCCCGCGTTCGAGCCGGAACATTTTGCACTGGTCCGCAGTACGGACACCGGAGCGTACAAGTCGTTCCAGAAGGGCATCGCGCAGTTGCGCGAAGAGGGAGCCATTCAGGTGATGTACGCCTACGGCCAGACCCGCACCGAACCTATCCTCGCCGCCGTCGGACAACTGCAGTTCGAGGTCGTCAAGTACCGGCTCGAATCGGAGTACAACGTGAAAACCGTCTTTACCACGCTCCCCTACGGCCTCGCGCGCCGCGTGCGCCCCTCGAGCGGCTCGGGACAGGCTGATCCCGCAACGCTCGGCACGGCGCAGCTGCCGTCGAACGGCAAGCTCGTCGAGGATTGGGACGGCAACCCGCTCGCCCTCTTTGAAAGCGAATGGAGCATGAAGCTCGCGCAAGATTGGAACCCGTCGCTGAGGTTCGAACCGTTCACCGGCGGCGACCTCGTGGAAGCGGCACCCTGATGCGCCCCCAACCGACCGGCGGAGGCGGGGCGGCCGTCGCAGCGGCAGGTCCGGGCTTGCCGCCGAATCAGCGTCGCCTGATCGTCTACGTGCTCGTCGCGATCGTCGCGATCGTGCTGGTGCGCGGGCTGTTCTTCCATGAGAACAAATACGAGAAGCTGGCGCGCGAAGTCACGGTCGGCCTCCAACAGAACGACTTCGCCGCCGTCGAGAAATACCAGAATGCCGAAACGGCGACCGAGTTGAACCGCGGGATCGTCGGCCGTGCGGCCGATCAACTCGCACCGCTCGGGAAGATCAAAAGCGTCAAAGAGATCACCGATAGCAAGGCGCCGCCGCGCGGTCACGAATTCACGGTAACCTTCGATCACGGTACGGTGGACGAAAAGATGAAGCTCGATCCGCAGGACAAGATCGTCTCGTTCAGCTACGACGTGACCAAGGGCACGTAGCGGTGACCGACGTCGCGCCCGCACTCGCCGTCGGCATCGACGACATCCGCGCGGCCGCGGCGCGGCTCGCGGGGGTCGCCCACCGCACGCCGGTGCTCACCTCGCGCACGCTCGATGAACGCACCGGCGCGCACGTCTTCCTCAAAGCCGAGAATTTCCAGCGCATGGGCGCCTTCAAGTTCCGCGGCGCGTACAATCGCCTCGCGCAGCTCTCCGCGGACGAACGGCGGCGCGGCGTCGTTGCGTTCTCGAGCGGGAATCATGCGCAGGGCGTGGCGCTCTCTGCGCAACTCCTCGGCATCAACGCAACGATCGTGATGCCCGCCGACGCTCCGGCGGCGAAGCTCGCGGCGACGCGCGGCTACGGCGCCGAAGTGATTACCTACGACCGCGCGACGATGAACCGCGCCGAACTCGCCGAGTCGATCGCCGCGGAACGCGGTGCCGTCGTCGTGCCGCCGTACGATGACGAACGCATCGTCGCCGGCCAAGGCACGGCGGCGCTGGAGCTTTTAGAAGATACGGGTCCGCTCGACGTGCTCGCCGTGTGTTTGGGCGGCGGCGGTTTCCTCGCGGGCTCGGCGATCGCGGCGACGGCGCTTGCCCCGCGGATTGCCGTCTACGGCGTCGAGCCGGCCGCCGGCGATGATTGGCTGCAATCGTGGAATGCGGGGACGCGCGTAACGATCCCGGTGCCCCAGACGATCGCCGACGGCCAACAAACGCAGGTACCGGGTGAACTGACCTGGCCGATCGCGCGCGCGCTGTGCGCCGGCATCGTCACCGTGAGCGACGATGAGTTGCTCGATGCGATGCGCTTTGCCTTCGAACGCTTGAAGATCGTGCTCGAGCCCAGCGGCGCGAGCGCGCTCGCGGCGGTTCTCTTCGGCAAGATCGACGTCACCGGCAAACGCGCCGGTGTGATGCTCAGCGGCGGCAACGTCGATCCGCGCATCTTCGCGCGCGCCCTCGAACGGCCGCCGCTCTGATGGGGATGCTCGCGACGGTCTTCGTGACGATCGTGACGGCGTTCGGATCGATCCACGTCGCGATCGACCAAGCGCACGCGCCGAAGACGGCGGCGAATTTTCTGTGGTACGTGCGGCACGGCGCCTACGACGGCGGCCGCTTCCATCGTACCGTCACGACCCAGCCGGACAATCAGCCTGACAAGACGGTGAAGATCGACGTGATCCAGGCTTCGAATGCGCACGCGTGGGACAAGCGGCTGCGGCCGCCGGTGCATTTCGAACCGACGAGCGTGACCGGAATCCATCACGAGGACGGCACGATCTCGATGGCACGCGATCCCGGTCTCGATACCGCGCAAGCCGATTTCTTCATCTGCATCGGCGCGCAGCCGTCGCTCGACGACGGCGGTCATCGTTCAGCCGACCACCGCGGGTTCGCGGCGTTCGGTCGTGTCGTGCGCGGGATGGATGTCGTCCGCCGTATCCACGCGGCGCGTGCGCGCGGACAGAGCCTTACGCCGCCGATCGCCATCGAACGAATCGTCATCGACCCAACGTAAGGTGGTCCGCTCGCGGAGTGCTAGTGGAAGGAGATGGTCAGAACCGCAACGTCGTCGGGATGCCGCTGTGCCTCGTGCAAGACGCTGTTGACGATGAAGTGCGCCGGGTGCTCGCTGCGCGCGTTGACGGCTTCGTCCGCAGCGCGCAGGAGGCGCGCTTCGCCCTCGTCGATGTCGTGACTGAACTCGATCAGACCGTCCGTATAGAGCACGAGCAGCATCCCGGACGTAAACGTGAACGTGTGTTCGCGAATGAGGTCGGGCATGTTCTCCTCGACGCCCAGCGCGAAGCCGTGATTGGGCATGATGCGCGGCGATTCGCCGATTTGGGTCAGGATCGGCGGATGGTGTCCGGCTGAACCGTAGACGACGGTGCGTTTCGCCATGTCGATGAGGCCGTAGACGGCGGTCGTGAACTCGACGTGGTTGTTGTTGAGGAAGATCACCTTGTTGGCCTGATCGAGGACGGGGATCGGCCGCGGATCGTTGCCGGCAAGCGACGCCGCGACCTTGATCGCTTGTTTCGCTTGCGCCATCTTCACCGCCGAGCCGATCCCGCGGCCGCACACGTCGCCCAGCGAAAATGCGGTGCGTCCGTCGATGAGCCGGAAGACATCGTACCAGTCGCCGCCGAGTTGTTCGATGTCTGCCGCCGGCCGATACAGGATGTCGAATGTGAGGCCGTCGACGACCGGAAAATCAACCGTTAGATAACCGGCCATCAAAGCGTCGACCGTGGCCTGTTTCGCAGCGAGCTCGCTCTTGAGTTGCTCGATCGTCGCTTCGCCGGTCGTCGCCGCTGCGTCGTTCATTGGTGCCTACGATCGGCAACCCGCACTACGCGAGACTTCCTATGGCACAGCCGAGCGCCGGTTTGGCTTCCCCGGCGGCAAGCGGCTCGGCCCGGAGCGCTTCCGGTGCGGCGACCGCCGCGGCCCCGGCGACTGCGCCGGAGCCGTGGATCGCGAACAGTTTTCGGGATAGCGCCTTACCGTCAGGCATGGACGGCCTTCTCAAGAATAAGGGTGGGACTAGAAGGCTACGCTAATGACGGCGGCCGCGCTATCGTGAAATACCCCGTCCGTTCAGCGGCTTGCTGAGAAACTACATCCCGCCGCCCGCGACCTTGAGGTCGCCGCACGCGACGTAGGTGCCGAGATCCGAGGTCGACTTATGAACGTTGATCGCGAACGTGCCGCTGGTGAGGTCGCTGAGTTTCACGTTCATGACGGTCGTCTCAGAGTAGCCGTCCATCAGGTTGTGCAGCGGATAGGTCGGTTTGGGATTCAGCTTGTCGCAGGTGCCCATGTGAATGTGCGCGGGCTGCGGGACGCCGCTCGGCGCGCCGGCGATCCGCACGCGAACGATCACGTTGTCGCCGCTCTGCAAGAGCGTCGCGGTCCCGCTTTCGCCGGAGCCGTTTTGCGCGTGAAGCTTGAACTGCGTCGGCTGCATCGCGGCTTGCGCGATGCCGAAGGCGGCGATGCTCGCGGCTGTTGCGAGCGCGAGAACGAAGTTGCGTTTCATAGATGACTCCTCCGGAAGCGAGAATGCTGTCCGCTTTGACGCCCGCTGAGCGGAAATCCGCTCGGGCTAGGCCTTGGTCGCCACCCGCGCATCGGCGATCGCCGCGGCCGCCGCGCGCCGGCCCGGGAATCCGGAGACGCAGCCGCCGGGATGCGTTCCGGACCCGCACAGATAGAGCCCTGGAATCCCCACCCGCACGGGAAACCGGAACTCGTAAATTTGATCGGGCAGCAATTCGCCGTGAAAGATCTGGCCGCCGGGCAGACCGATGCGCGCCTCGAGATCCGGCGCCGCGAGCATCTGGCGATGTTCGATCAGCGCAGGCAAATTGGGCGCGTATTGCGCGAGCGTCGCGACGATGCGGTCTGCGATGAGACCGCGATCCTCCGCCGTCCACGCGCGGTCGGCGCGCTCGTACGGAAAGTATTGCGCGAAAATCGACATCACGTGTTTACCGGGCGGCGCGAGCTCGGGCTCGGTGGGCGTTTGCATGAAGCACTCGAGCATCGGATCGCGTGAGATCCCGGTGCGCGTGTCGTCGAACGCGCGCTGCAAGTAGTCGATCGAGGGTGCGACGTGGATCGTCGCGCGGTGCTGCGGGCCGAGTCCCGTGCCGGGCCGTGCCGTGAACTCCGGCACGCCGCCGAGCGCAAGATTCAGTTTGAACGCCATCCCGTTGCTGCGCCAGTTCTCGGCGCGGCGGCGCAGCGCCGGCGGTGCATCACCCGGGTCGAGCAAGGTGAGGAACAGCGTCTGCGGTGCGGCGCCGACGAGGATCGCGCGCGCCGCGATGCGTTCGCCGCTGGTGAGTTCCACCGTCTCGGCGCGGCCGTTGCAGACGTGAATGTGCGCGGCTTCCGCATCGGTACGCAGCGTCGCACCGGCCGCGCGCGCGGCGCCCGCGATCGCGTTTGCCAGCGCACCCATCCCGCCGCGGACGAATCCCCACGCGCCCTGCGCGCCCATGGCGCGGCCGGCGTAGTGATGCGCGAGGACGTACGCGGTGCCGGGGTCTCGCGGGCCTGCGGCGGTGCCGATGAGACCGTCGGTCGCAAGCGTGGCCTGCAGCACCGGCGTGCGGACGTGCCGCTCGACGAGCGCAGCCGCCGAACCCAGCAGCGTTTTCTGCGTGGCGTCATCGAAGTTCGCAAGCGACGGCGACGGATCGGCAAACGATTCGGCGAGCAGCGCACCCAAGCGCGTGGCCTCGCGTTCGAACGCGGCAAGGCCGGCGACGTCGCGTTTATCGAACGCCGCGACCTCACGCGCGTTCGCCGCATCGTCCGCGCCGAGTAAGAGCGAACGCCCGTCGGCGAGCGGCGTGAACGACGCCGGGTCTTTGCGGTAGGCTTCGAAGCCATGGGCCCGCAGATCGAGGTCCGCGATGACACGCGGGTCGAGCAGGCTGCAGACGTACGAGGCGACCGATACGCGATACCCCGGCCAAACCTCCTCGGTGAGCGTCGCGCCGCCGAGCACGGACTGCCGCTCGAGCACGATCGTGCGCAGTCCCGCCTGCGCGCAGTAGGCTGCCGCGACGAGCCCGTTGTGGCCCCCGCCGACGATCGCGACATCGTACGTTTCCACGTTCATCGGCGGTACCGTTCGTGCACGCAGCCGCCCGGTTAGCCCTTGCGCTTCGAGAAGCCGCGCGGGTTCGGTTTGAACGGCGCGCCGACGACGTACGCGCCGCGGCGCGGCAGCGACTCGTCGACGTCGTCGCAGCCGATCGGCGTGAAATCGTCGCAATCGTGCGGCCGGGCTTCGTAGATCCCGCAATAGAATTTGCCCGACCGCGGACCTTTGAGAAAAACGCACTTATCGGTGATCTCGTCGCCGACTTTCTTGAGCCAGCCGACGACGTAGCCGTCGGCCGATTCGCGTTCGTTGACGTATTCGCGCATCACGTCTTCGTACGTCAAGCCCAGGTGATCGGCGATCCGCTGCACGTCCTTGCGGTTCACGAACGGTTCGTATCCGGCGCAGCATTCCGCACAGCCCGGCGGGCACGCGACGTTGTCCGGCAGATCGTAGAGGTGCTTGCGCGCGACCTCGATCACTTGGCGCACCGCGGCGACCATCTCCGGATCGTCGTTGTACTTGTAGACCCACTCGCGCTGGGTGATCTCGTTGACGTTGTAGCGCCGCTTGACCGATTCGTTGTAGAGAATCGTGACGTGCTCGTCCGTGATCTCGATTTCTTTGACGTGCGCGAGCGGTTCGAGATCGAGCTTCTCGAGCGTCGTCGGTTGGCCCGTCCGCCGCGTGAACGACTTGAGGTTGCGCAGTTCGCGATGGGCGATGAGATCGATGGTCTCTTGCATGAACGTTCATTTCGCGCCGCAGGCCGACGGCCCCGGTAGACAACGGTCGTATCATTCGGCCGCCGCCACGGCCGGGCGGCCGACCGGCCCGCAACCGGCCGCGCTCGAAACTAGGCAAAACGAGCGGAGGGGGGGAAGCGCAACGACCATGAAACGACAGGCAATCGTGGCAGCCGTGCTGGCGGGAAGCGCTGCGGTCCTTGCCCATTCCGGTCCCGCTCGCGCCGACGATGCCGGCACGGCGCTGCTCAAGAAAATCAACGCCGCGCAGAGCGCGAAGACGTCTTTTGTGACGACGACGACCGCCGCGGCCAGCGGCTTGACGTCGGTCGCGACGTTCGTCCGTACGGCGCCCAAGGCGCCGGGTGATCGTTTCGCCGGCGTCGCCGCGAAGATCGAAACGGCAATGGCTTCGATGACCATCGACACGTACATCGTCGATTCGACGCTGTATCTGTCCATGAACGGAGGCCCCTGGCAGAAGAAGTCGCTCAGTTCCGACCAATTCCGCGCGTATACGACCTCGCTGATCGACGGCTTCAAGGATAATCCGCCGGTCGCCACGCTCCAGCCGGACCGCGTGGACGGCGGCGTCACCTACGGTGACGTCCGGATCGTGACGACGATGCCGTCGATGCTCGCGTCGATGCCCGGTCCGAAAACGATCGCGGTCGAGTGCATGTACGATAAGACCACCTATCTCATGCACGAGTGCGACACCGATCAGTTCTCGATCGCCTACTCGAAATTCAACGATCCCGCAAATGCGGTCGTCCTTCCGGCGGCTGCGGCAAACGCGACGGTGTTGACGCTGCCGCTGCCCGGCGAACCGCCGCCCGGCGCGGCTTCGCCGGTTCCCGCCGCATCGGCTCCCCCTGCGCATTAAGGGACCGGTTTCAACCATGACCTACGCGATCGGTGTCGATCTGGGCGGTTCGCACGTGATGGCGACGCTCGTCGACGAAGCCGGCGAACTCTCGACCAAACACGAGATCGAGCTCGACGATCACACGCCGGCGGTCGTGATCAAGCACGTCACGACCGTCATCGCCGCGGCGCTCGTCGATGCCAAGGATGCGCCGATCGCCGGGATCGGCATCGGCTCCCCCGGCAACATCGATCCGGTCACCGGTACGATCCGCTATTCGCCGAATTTCGGCTGGACGGACGTGCCGCTCGGCGAAGCATTGCGCGGCGATTTCAAGTATCCGGTGTTCGTCGCAAACGACGCCCGCTGCGCGACGCTCGGAGAATACGTTCACGGTGCCGGCCGCGGCAGCAAGAACTTCGTGCTGCTCACGCTCGGGACCGGGATCGGCGGCGGGATCATCGCCGACGGCCAACTCTTGCTCGGCAACCAGATGGGCGCGGGCGAAGTCGGTCACCACCAAATTCGCCCGCGCGACGGGTTCGTCTGCGGCTGCGGAAAGATCGGCTGCTTCGAAGCGCAAGCCTCGGGGACGGGGCTCTTGCGTCATGCCTACGCGGTTGCGCCGTCGTTCCCGCGTTCGCGCTTGCTCGACGTCGATCGCGAGAAGCTCGGCTCGAAGGCGATCCGCAAGGCGGCGCAACACGGCGACGGCCACGCCAAAGCGACGTGGAAGAACTGGACGACCGATCTCGCGCTGGGCCTCGCGAACGTGATCGCGTTCGTGAATCCGGAAGTGATCGCACTCGGCGGCGGCGTCTCGAGCGCGGGTGCGTTCATGCTCGATTCGATCCGTCCGCTGGTCGAAGAACTCACGACGATGGTGCCGCGCGGGACGACGCGCATCGTCACGGCGCTGCTCGGGAACGATGCGGGCGCCGTCGGTGCGGCGACGATGGCGATGCGCGGCGGTCTCTTCGCCGAAGAGCGAACTCCGGTCACGCCGCACTAGCGCCGGATGGCGCTGCTCCTCTCGCTCGCCGCGGCGATCGTCTACGGTGCGGGCGATTTTTTGGGCGGCTTTGCGACCAAGCGCGCGCCGGTCATCACGGTCGTCTTCGGCTCGCAATTCGCCGGAATCGCCGTCCTTGCCGTCGCGCTTCCGCTCACGCCCGGGACGTATCATCCCATCGACGTCGCCTACGGCGCGGGCGCGGGGATACTCGGCGCCGTCGCCGTCGCGCTGCTTTACCGTGGGCTCGCGATCGGTGCGATGGGGATCGTTTCGCCGATCACGGCCGTGCTCGCCGCGGCGGTCCCCGCGATATACGGCATCGCCGTCGGCGAACGTCCGGCCGCGGCCGCACTGGCCGGGATCGCGCTGGCCCTCATCGCCGTCGTCGTCGTTTCGTTTTCCGGCAGCAACGGCCGCACCGTGCGCGGCATTCCGGAAGCGATCGTCGCCGGATTCATGTTCGCCGCATTCTTCATCGTGCTCGCGCGGACGTCGCCCGACGCCGGGCTGTGGCCGCTCGCCGGTGCGCGTGGCGCCTCGATCGTCGTGTTCGGGATCGCTGCGCTTGCCGTGCGGGCGCCGCTCGCGCCGCCGAGGGGTGCGCGCGCAACGATCGTCTGCGGCGGTCTCTTCGACATGCTCGCAAACGTGCTCTACGTGCTGGCGGTCCACACGGGTCTGATCGCGATCGTCGCCGTCGTCACATCGCTCTATCCGGCGTCGACCGTCGCGCTCGCCGGCATCGTGTTGCGCGAACGGCTCTCGGCGCGCCAATGGATCGGCGTCGGCTGCGCGTTCGCGGGCGTCGCGACGATCGCGCTTGCCCGCTGACGGCACGCGTCGCCCGGAGTACGCAAGCGTACAAAAAAATTCGCACGAACTTCGCATGTGCTGCGAGTTTGCCGAGCGGTATTCGTTGGGTATCCACGCGCTAACAAACTTCACCGAGCGAGGAACCCGATGAATATTCGCGAGACGATGGGCCGTATGTTGCGCCAGCACGACGACAAAGACGCGCAGGCAGCGCCGGATGCGCTGACCCTCATCAAGAGCGATCACGAAGAGGCGAAGGCCCTCTTCGCACGCTTCTTGGACTCGAGCACGCCGTCCGCGCAGCGCCGCAGCGCGCTCACCCAAGTGCTCGATGCGCTGACGATCCACACCAATATGGAAGAACAGATTTTCTATCCGGCGCTGCGCAAAGCGGGCGGCAGCGAAGAGAAGAAGAGCGTGCTCGAAGCCGTCGAGGAGCATGCTTCGGCGAAAGATCTGATCGCGAAGATCCGCGCATTGCCCCCGCGTGACGAGACGTTGACGGCGAAGGTGACCGTCCTCAAAGAACTGATCGAGCACCATGTCGAGGAAGAAGAATCGCAGGTCTTCTCCGAGGCGCGGCGCGTGCTCGGCAACAAACTCGAAGCGCTCGGCGCCGAGATGCAGCGCTTCAAAGATCGTGCGAAACGCGGCGAGAACAACGCCCGCACGAAGACGACGACCGGCAAGTCATCCGATACCGTCGCGCCGCGCACAACGTCGAGGGGGAAGACCAGCGCGAAGAAGCGCACCGCGACTACCGCGAAGAAGCGCACCGCGGCCACCGCGCGCGGGCGGAAGAAAACGCGCCGCTAGAGTAAGCGAACTACGGCGCGTGCTCGGGCGCGTCGAACGCGAGCGCGGTCATCATGGTGGTTCCCACCGTGAGGGCCCGTTCGTCGATGTCGAACTTCGCATGGTGGTGAGGCCACGCGCTGGCCTCGCCGCCGTTCGATCCGATCGTAAAGAAGCACGCCGGGACGCGTTCGGCGAAAAACGAGAAGTCCTCGGCGCCCATGATGCGCGGAATTTCGGCGACGCGTTCCGCGCCGACGGTGCGCTCCGCGAGCGCGCGAACGTAGCGCGTTTGCTCCGCATCGTTCGAGGTCACCGGATAGCGCCACAGGTAATCGAACGTGTAGGTCGCACCGGCCGCCTCGCATACGCCGCGCAAGACTTGTTCGATCCGCTCCGCCATCGTGGCACGGACGCCGGCGTCGAAGGCGCGCACGGTGCCGAGCAACTTCACGCGGCTCGGGATTACGTTGTGCGTCGTGCCGCCGTGGATCGCGCCGATCGTGATGACCGCCGGTTCGAGCGGATCGATCCGGCGTGAGACGATCTGCTGCACGGCAACGATGAATTCGCCCGCGACGTAGATCGGATCGATCGAGAGATGCGGTGCGGCGCCGTGTCCGCCTTTGCCCTCGATCGTGATCTCGATCGAGTCGCTCGAGGCGTAGAACGGGCCTTCACGCACCCCGACGAGGCCGACCGGATGGGCTGAGGCGAGGTGCAGCCCGTACGCGCGCTCGATCCCAAAACGTTCCAACACCCCGGCTTCGACCATCGCTTGCCCGCCGCCATGGCCTTCTTCGGCCGGCTGGAAGACCAGACACACCGTTCCCGGCAATTCGGCGCGCCGCTGCGCGATCGTTTGCGCCGCGCCGAGCAGCATCGCCACGTGGCCGTCGTGTCCGCACGCGTGCATGGCGCCGGCATGCGTCGAACGATACGCAACGTCGTTTTCTTCCTCGATCGGCAGCCCGTCCATATCGGCGCGCAACATGATCGTTTTGCCGGGCCGCGTGCCGCGCATGACGCCGACGACGCCCGTTTTCGCGATCCCGGTGTGGACTTCGTCGTAGCCGAGTGCGCGCAGCCGCTCCGCGACGATCTCCGCCGTCCGCTGTTCTTGAAAACCGAGTTCGGGGTGGGCGTGGAAGTCGCGCCGCAGCGCGATGACGGTTTCGTCGAGCGAAGGCGCGGGCGCGATCGCCACGTGGTTAGACGGCGGCGGCGGCGGGTTCGCGTACGACTTCGCCGGCGAGCGCGGCTTCCGCGATCAGCTCGGCGATACGGCGCGAGCTGCCGCGCGGAGCGATGTCTTTCTGCCGTTCGCGCATCGCGCCCAAGCGCTCTTGGTTATGGACGATGCGGCGCACGGATTGCACCACCTCGGCGGCCGTCAGCGCGACGACGCCGATACGGTTGGAACGCACGTAGTCGAGGTTGCCGCGTTCTTGCCCGGGGACAAAGTCGTACACGACGACCGGAACTTCGGCGATCGACGCCTCCGCGATCGCGCCGGGGCCGGCTTTGGTGACGAGCAGATCGGAGGCTTTCATCAAGGACGGAACGTCGTTGCGGAAGCCCAGCACGGTCATCGGCGTCGGCAGGCCAGGCGCGAGCTCTTCAAGTTTCAGCTTGAGCCCGGCGTTGCGGCCGGTGACCACGACGAGGTGGAATGGCAGGCGTGATTTCGCCAGCGCGAGCGTCGTCGGCAGCAATTTACCGCCGCCCTCGCCGCCGGCCATGAGCAGCGCCACGGGCCGGTCCAGCGGAAGGCCGAGTTGCTTGCGAATCTCGGCCTTCGTTTCGGTGACGTCTTCGAATTTGGGGTGAACCGGATGGCCGAGCATTCGTAGCCGCTCGGGCGGCACGCCGCGCTCGATCGCGCGCTGGTAGACTTCGCGGGCCGGGACGACCGTCATATCGGCTTCCGGCAAGAGCCAGCCTTCGTGCACCCGGCCGAGGTCGGTGATGACCGTGATCAGCGGGACCTTGATGCCGGCGTCGCTGCGGGCCCGCAGGGCTGCGTGGTTGAGCAGCGGGTGGACCGAGACGATCACGTCGGGCCGGTACATCAGGAACGAGTCGCGCAGCCGCTCGCGGTAGAGCGGCTCGCAGAAGCGCACGATCGTGCGGTAGCGGCGGCGGCCGTTGGTGGCGTGATACAGCGCCCCGTAGATCGGCGGCGCATAGCGCAGCGCGGCGGAATAGGCCGGTCCGAGTTGGGAGAGCGGAAACGTGCAATGCGTGGCAATGTCGTCGATGCGCCACTCAAAGCGGGTCTCTGCGTCGATCTCATCGAGCGCGGCACCGATGGCCTGGGCGCCGCTCCGGTGGCCTCCACCGGTGTCCGAGATCAGGAACAGGACTCGTTTGGTCATCCGGTCTCCACGGGCTTAACCTCGGCCGATTCCCGTCGACACCGCGGTTTTGCGTTTGATGGTTCGGATCGCTCCCCGCCGACGGGGAGCACGGCGCGGGCTCAACGCCCGAAGTATCGCCATGGTCCGGCGCGCCGGGGCATCGTAGAAACGAAAAATGTCACCGAACTCAACTTCGGGGTTTCGGTGATGGCCGTCATGGTCCTCGGGAAGCACGATTTGCAGCGTACGAGCCAGGACCCGAACCGCGGCCGGCGTCTTCCAGCCGAGGTCGGTCGTATGACGCCACCAGACGTGCAATTGGCCCAGCACCAGACCAAGGACCGCACCGGCGACCGAGAGCCGGAAGGTCAGCACCGCGATGACGATATACGGAACCGCGCCCAAGAGTCCATCGAGCAGCACGGCCGGATCGCGCGAAATGACCGCATGGTCCCAGAAGGATCGGCGCCGGTCGTGATGGGTTCGCAGATGCAACTTGCCCCACACGTGCTGCGGCACGTGATAGAAGAAGGTCGATGCGAAATCACCGGCGACGAGAACGATCAGCGTCGCGATGGCAAAGGACAGAAGCGGCGATACCAGCACGATCGAGTTCACGCGGATTCCTTCGTTTTTCTTGCAGAGAGGCCTAACGGCGGATTGTTTTCGAGCGGTCGAAACCCTCTTCGGATCGGCGCCTTCGCAGCGGCGGTGATCCTACCGGTTCCGGTCCGGATCGATGTCCTGCGCGCGCACGCACTGGCCTGGCATATACCCCCGATGGTCAAAACCATTCGCGGCCTTCGCCTGCTGCTCGATGCACGTCCGGGGAGTGGCACGGTGCTTGCAACGGTACACTCCATCGCGCGTGTCAACCCGCGCCTATCGGCGATGGATGCATTGACCCTCGCCGATCTCACCGTCAACGCCGCGCACGCGCATCGCGTGCCGCCGTTCTTCCTCGCGGCGACCCTGCTACAAGAGTCAGCCTACGATCCAACGGTCATGTCGGATGCGGGCGCGGTCGGTATCGCACAGTTCACGATTCCAACCGCCGAGCGCTACGGCGTCGATCCGTGGACTCCCGAATCCGCGATCGACGGCGCAGCCCGACTTTTGTCTGCCTACGCGCGCGCTTACGCCGGCGCAGGTCGCGATCCGTATGCGCTAGCGCTCGCCGCATATAACGCCGGCCCCGGTGCCGTCGACTACTATCACGGCGTGCCGCCGTACCCCGAAACCCGCGACTACCTCAACGACATCATCGAGCGCTGGGCGGATCTGGTTCACGACCGCTAATCGCTGATTCATCGCGCTACCGAGTGTCATCCTGATCCGCATACATGAGCCCGAGCTCTCATGTCATCCTGAGCCTGTCGCTCTCATGTCATCCTGAGCCTTGCTCTCGTGTCATCCTGAGCCTGTCGAAGGATGGGCTTGAGAAAATGGTGCCAGCCCCGGCCGCGATCGTGGCGTAAGTTGCCACCTGGCTCCCACGCCCATCCTTCGACAGGCTCAGGATGACATGGAGAGGCTCAGGATGACATGGAGAGGCTCAGGATGACATACAAGGCTCAGGATGACACCGAAGGCTCAGGATGACACAAGAGCTCAGGATGACACGAGAGCAAGGGATGACACGAGAGCTCGGGATGATCTTGAGCTAATCGAAAGCGCGC
>Ga0116229_10005050_pt1 | contig 21610 bp, 24 predicted proteins | sample S1TSphgellanicum_3_FD_87313 | JGI IMG/M metagenome (GOLD analysis project Ga0116229, IMG submission 87313) | Host-associated microbial communities from peat moss isolated from Minnesota, USA - S1T2_Fc - Sphagnum magellanicum MG | ecosystem: Host-associated > Plants > Peat moss > Unclassified...
GGTTTCTCACCGGATTTGCATTTGCTGCATTCTATTCGTTCACCAGCGTGCCAATCGCCTTGCTAGCCGATCGCACCAACAGGCGCAATTTAATCGCGTTTTCGTTGACGCTGTGGAGTGGCATGACCGCGATATGCGGATTAACCCAGAATTTCGTCCAGCTCGCGATGGCGCGAGTCGCGGTCGGTATCGGGGAAGCGGGATGCAGCCCGCCCGCCCACTCGATGATTTCAGATTTGTTTTCGCGCGAACGGCGTACGACAGCACTGGCGGTCTACGGGCTTGGGATTCCGTTGGGAACTCTTGGCGGTCTGATGATCGGCGGGGTTTTGGGTGGCGCCTTGGGCTGGCGTTCGGCCCTGCTGGTAATCGGAACTCCGGGAGTCATACTCGCGTTGGTCTTGCGTTTCACAGTGCCAGAGCCGCGTCGCGGCTACGCCGATGCGACCGATGAACACAAACTCGGGGATGTCCCCTCACTAATGGAAACGGCACGCTATCTATGGGCTCGCTGGACATTCAGACATATGCTCATTGGCGGATCCATCAATACCGCCATAGCAACCAACATGATACTTTGGACGCCCGCCTTTCTTGTGCGCAGCTTTGGGATGACGCTTGGTCATATCGGTGTCTGGCTTGGTTTGGCCGCCGGAATTCCTGGCGCAATTGGGATGTACCTCGGCGGATATCTGTCTGACCGATTAGGGCGAAAGGATCCGCGCTGGCGGCTATGGGTGGCCGCGCTCGCGCTCGCGCTCCTTTGTCCATTCTGTATTGCAGCGTATCTGGCACCGTCGCCGGCGATATCGCTCGCGTTGATGACGATTCCGTTCATGCTAAATACCATGTACGCGGCATCCACGTTCGCACAAACACAGGGAATCGCAGGGATTCGAATGCGCGCAACAGCGGCATCAATTCTTCTCTGTGTACTGGCATTCGTAGGCTACGGCGGCGGCCCGCAAGTGTTGGGCATCTTGAGCGATGTCTTGGCCCCTTGGGCCGAACAGCAGTCGCTGCGCTACAGTCTGGCGCTGTTCTCCTTAACTTCTCTTTGGGCTGCTTGGCATTTCTTCAAGGCGGGTCAACATCTCGAAACCGATCTTGCGGCCGTTGGCAAACCGCGGCCCTGACATTTGGACGATAAGTTTCCGATGTGCGTGTCACGCCCGTGTCAGCCAATACAATGGTCCGCCATCAATTCAAGCGCTTTGACCAACGCGGAGTGATCCCAGTTCTCTCCGCCATGAGCTACGCAAGCATTGAACAGCTGCTGCGTCATCGCCGTGGCCGGCAGCGACATTCCGACATCTGACGCGGCGCGCAGAGCTATATCGAGATCCTTCTTGTGAAGCCTGATTCGGAAGCCAGGGTTGAAAGTTCGTTCGATCATCCTCAAAGCGTGCACGTCCAGTACACGTGAACCTGCGAACCCGCCGGCGATGGCCTCGCGAACCCTGACCGGATCAGCGCCGAGTTTCGATGCTAAGATCAACGCCTCGCTGACCGCTTCGATGTTCAACGCGACGATGATCTGATTGGCGACTTTCGCAGTCTGCCCGGCACCGTTTTCACCGACCAGAGTTATGGTCTTGCCCATCAATTCGAGAATGGGACGAGCTGCGATAAACGCATCTTCGCGCCCGCCCACCATTATGGTCAAAGCGCCGGACCGGGCGCCGATTTCCCCGCCCGAAACAGGCGCATCAAGGTATTGGCAACCTAATTGTTCGATCTTCGCTGCGAATTGTTTCGTCGCCAACGGTGAAATCGAACTCATGTCGATGACGGTTTTTCCTGCACTCAGACCTTCTGCCACCCCCCCCGGCGCAAAGAGCACCTGCTCCACATCCGGGGTATCGGGCACCATCACGATGATAATCTGTGAGCATTTTGCAACATCGGCGCCGCTGTCGCAGGCGACGCCACCTGCTTCGCTAAGTCCTTGAGCAACTCCACTACGGCTGTAAAGAGCGAGACGGTGTCCGCCCTTCAAGAGATTGAGTACCATCGGGTGCCCCATGATGCCCAATCCAATGAATCCAACGTTTGTCATTGAAAGAACTCCGCTGAAGGGCATGAAGGCTGCCTTAAGATGTTTAGTTTCTCATTGAATTAGGAGCAGTTCAGTCAACGGAGCATTCGGCTTTTTAATGCCAGCACTTCTGCTCTCACGTTGCTCGCCGGTATGGAGTAAATTCGTTGCGTACACTGCTGGAACTTCTCGGATTCAAATTGCAGAGGTCACCGATGCCAAAGTTCGCCGCTAATCTAACGATGCTCTTCAACGAGGTCGATTTTCTAAGCCGATTCGAGGCGGCGGCCTCGGCGGGATTTGAGGCTGTAGAGTATCTGTTTCCCTACAATTACGCGAAGCATGAGCTTGCGCAGCTTCTCTTGCGATATGGGCTTACGCAAGTACTTTTCAATCTGCCTGCGGGCGACTGGACCAAAGGTGAGCGCGGAATTGCTTGTTTGCCGGATCGAGTTAAAGAGTTTCGAGAAGGTGTAGATAAGGCTCTCGAATACGCTGCTGCACTCGGCTGCACTCGCCTCAATTGTTTGGCGGGAGTTGCGCCGCAAGATGTTGCTGCGGACAGGGTGAAGGCGACGCTGGTTGAAAATCTGCAATTCGCGGCAAAAAAGCTTAAACAAGAGGGTATTAAGCTGTTGGTGGAACCCATCAACACCTTCGATATCCCAGGGTTTTATCTGCAAGGCACAAAACAGGCACTCGGCGTCTTTGCGTCGGCGGGCTGCGATAATTTGTTCTTGCAGTACGACGTCTATCATATGCAAAGAATGGAGGGTGAACTCGCAGGAACCATCGAAGCCAACCTCGCGAGAATTGGCCACATCCAAATCGCTGACAACCCGGGGCGCCATGAACCCGGCACAGGGGAGATCAACTACTCCTTCCTGTTCGACCGTATAGACTTGCTCGGTTATGACGGATGGATTGGGTGCGAATACAAACCTAGGACGGCGACGACCTCAGGATTGGGCTGGATGAGAGCAGGCGCAGGCACGACGTCAGGCCTGCCGACCGCCTCCGTTCTCGTCTAATCGCTCGAATGCATCGCTTGGAATTGCACGAATCGCTTGAACCTTCACGTCACAGTGATGCGCGATGAACTCACTGGTAAGGAAGGGAGCCAAGTGAGGCAAAATTTCACGACGGACCGCATCGCTCCGCTCATAGGCCTCCATGGCCTCCTGAGTTTCCCACAGACTGAGCGAAAACCCCAGATCCGGATCGACCATGGAGTGCAGCAGCCAGCGTCCGAGCAAACCAGGAGGGGCCGGTTTCCCTTCTACATGCTGCACGTAGGCAGCTTCGTAGGTCTCCCAGCAGCCGGTTTTGATCCGGCCTTTCGTAACTCGCATGTACATGGCATTGCTCCAGCGGTGCGAGACCGCGTTTAGCGCCGTACCCGTACGGCACCTTCCGGGCCCCAAAGGAAATCCAACGTCTGAATCGCTTGGGCAGCGTTCGTTTGATTGTGCACCCAGAGTTTCAGTGCTTCGCGAACCATCGGAAAAGCGATCGACCCCCAAGGTATCTCCCTCGGTGCGAACAATTCCACATCAAGCGTCTCCTCTCCCGCCAGAAAGTCAGGCGCGACAAGAGCGCCGCGGTACACCAAGTAGACTTCGCCAAACATAGGCAAGTTGTATAGGGCCGTCAGGATCAGATCGCCCACTGTTGCGCCGGCTTCTTCGAGCGATTCGCGTCTTGCCGCCTCTTCGACCGTCTCACCGAGTTCGAGGTATCCCGCGGGTATCGTCCAAAGTCCATGAAAGGGTTCGATTGCGCGACGACACAGCAACACGCGTTCGTCCCAGGTGGCGATACATCCCGCGACTATATTCGGGTTTTGATAGTGTACCGTTCCACAGTCTGAACACGCGTGGCGTATCCCGATATCACCGAGTGGCAGCGTGCGCTGCAGATTTTGTGAACCGCAACTGCTGCAAAATTTCATTGTCCCGGCCGCACCGTTAGTGTTTTCTTGCACTATTGTACTTGAAGCCTAGACGCGATCCATTTTTCGAGGAGACAACGATGCGAATGATCATATCCTGGGGTCGTGTCAAGCCGGGTACATGGTCCGAGTTTGAGCGTTTGTTCCTTAAGGCTGATGCAGCCACACAAAGCACTGATGGATTATGTTGCCGGTGGTTGCTGAGGGATCTGGACGATGCCGACGCCGGATTCGCAATCTCTCTGTGGAATTCAGCAGAGGCTATGGAGCAGTACCTTGCCGATGCGTCAATTCGCGAATTGCGAAAGAGCCAGTTCGATCCACTGTTCGTTGGTGAATACATACGCGAGCCCTGTGAAGTTCGCGTGGTATCTCCGGGCGCTCTTGATCGGCTCATGCCCTCCGTGATCGAGAGGAAAGCCCTGACCGACATTAAAGATGACGCAGTCAGTGGTGGCGGCAAATAGAGGCAGCTTTTTCCATGGGGGAAGGCCACTGTGGTCTAGATATTGACCGATCTGTTACGATCGCTGCATGCTTAATCTCGATCTGCTACGGGTGTTTATTTCCGTAGCCGAAAACTCGAGCTTTACCCGAGCCGCCAGTGAGCTGAGTCGGTCACAATCGGCCATCAGCATGCAGATCAAGCGCCTCGAGGAAATCGTGGGCGCGCCCGTGCTATTAAGGGACGGCAAGACGGTCATCCTGAGCCGAGAGGGCACGATTCTGCTCGATTACGCGCGAAGAATATTGCGCCTGGTTGACGAAGCCCTCTCGACGGTTGGAAAAAAAGGCACTTCTCGCACGGTCCGGCTTGGATCCATCGAGGACTATGCAGCCAGGGTCCTTCCGCAAGTCCTATTCAAATTCTGGACGGAACACCCGGGGGTGCATATCGAAGTGGATACCGGCGAGAGCGCGCAGTTACTTAAGCGTTTGGGAGACGATTACGAACTGGTCATTGCAATGCATCCAGGCGGTTCTCACGAGGGCATCCTGCTGCGTAGCGAACCGCTCATATGGGCGACCACCTCGACTGCATCATCGCCTCATAATCTAGCCCCTGTTCCGGTCGCCCTGAGACCGGAAGGAAGCCACGAACGAGAGTGGGGGACGGCTGCACTTGATGCGGTTGGACGCCCGTGGCGCTGCGCTTACGTAAGCAGCGCGATCGGTACCCTACAACGGGCAGTAGAGCAGGGGTTGGCGATCGGCATATTCAAAGAGTCGACGCTTACTGGCCACATGCGGCCATTAACCGCCGCCGAGGGATTTCCAGAGCTTCCCAGCGTCGATATCTGCTTGCATGTTGCACACACAAGTGCCGCGCACCCAGAGATCGAATTACTGTCTGAAGCTTTATTGACTAGCCTTCAACCGGCAAACCTTGCGGCGACTGTACCCGCGGCGGACAGCTAAACCGCGCTGTGGCGTGCTACCCTTACCGTGCATTCCCTGCGGGGCTCCAGTGCGTCGTTGAAACGTAGGCTCAGGAGTTCGAGAAATGCGGCGTTCGTTTTTGAAACAGTGTGGGCCTGCGGCGTGCAAATGGCGACCCGCACCCTACGCAACGCCCAATCCGAAATTGGAATCGCAACGAGTGTGCCTGTCAGACATTCATCTTGGGCGGCAATCGCCGGCATCACAGTGACACCCATCCCTGTCCGAGCGAACTGCTTGGCCATCTCGATGCTGTTGACCTGTAGAGTGTAATCAATCTCGACGCCAAAAGAGTCCAGCGCCTTTTCGACAATTCGCCTCGTCGCATTCTGGCGGCCGAGGGTGGCCACGGATGTCCCGACTAGTTCCGCGACCGAGATCTGTTTTCTAGACGCCAACGGATGATCGGGTGACGCGATCACCGCAAAAGGCGTCTCAAATTCACTGTAGTAGTCGAGATCAGAAACGGGACTGAGCTTGTACATGACTCCAATGTCTGCCTCGTCCCGAGAAAGGGCATGAAGCACATCGGTGTTGTTGCGAGTGATGATCTCGACTTGCACGTTGATCCCGGAGTGCCGGGCCAGGAATTCCCGAATCATCGGAAAAATGACACTCGAGGCGACGATCTCGATCGCGAATAGCCGTATGACGCCACTGCGCAATCCACGGATTTCGGCCACCGCGGATTTGACCATATCTACGTTGCTGACGGTGCGCTGCGCGTATTTCTGGAGTATCTGTCCTTCGACGGTTAGAGACATTCCGCGTGCGCGCCGCTCGAACAACGGCGCCCCGACTGCATGTTCAAGAAGCACAATATGCCTGCTCAGAGCTGACGGCGTTATGTTCACGCGCTCTGAAGCTTTCCGGACAGATCCCGAGCGCGCAATTTCAAGAAAATAGCGCAAAACCTCGAGTCGCATCTTGTTTTCCTCGCATCAGTCGCCAGCCAAACTGCCTACCTGAAGGTTGCGCGGCCGTTGTTCGTGGCACACGTCATGCTTCCGGTTTTACATCGTACGCGCTCCCTAGCCCAAATACACCTCGATCATATCGCCAACCACCCGAACGGGAAAGGTCCGCACGTCTGATGTGATAGGGGGGCCTAAGCCCTTGCCCGTCCTGACGTCGAACTGGCCGGCATGCAGGGGGCACTCGACCATACACCCCTCGAACCAACCGTCGGACAGGTGGGCGAACTGGTGTGTGCAGATGTTACTGGTGGCATAGTAGGTGCCGTCCACATTAAACAGCGCGATGCTTTGTCCGCCGCCTTGTGTTCCGACCATTGTGCCGGCGCCGACCTCACTCGTCGCCGCCACGGGTATCCAACCAGCGGTACTCATTAAAGGCGCATTTCGGTCCGGTAGAAGTCATAGAAAGCGCGAATTGCAGACTCGCTGATCATGGTATGGGCCGCCTCGGTGCCTTTACCGCCCATTTCGATGACATGATTGCTGTGGTATTCGTTAACGGCGGGTTGGATTTGAGCGATGATTTCGGTGTCTTCGGCGGAGATAAAGCCTGATGGACCGACCAGGTTACTGTGCCTCACTCGTGCTTTCGTCATTTCGGCATCGTCATCTTCGTAGCCAAAGAAATTCCAAGAGATCTCATGTGAAATTGCCGACTTCGGAACGATGTGGCGTACAGTGAGGCTGCTAAAGAATTGCTGCACCACGGTCGACGGAAATATCTGAAACGCTGAATTGTGCATGTCGCCGAATTCGTCCTTATGCTGGGTCACGACGCTCGGGTCTGCCAATTTGAAATCGGACTCTAGAACCCGCAGCTCCTTCGTGACTTCGTTGCGCGTATTCTGCAACTCCTTCGAGTACCCGATCCGATACAGCACGTGCCGGCCATTCTCGGTCGGAATCTGATGGTAGTCGCCGTCTGGGCGCCAGAGACCGAACTTTGGGATGAATGTATGAAGCAGTGCGGCGTGGTAGCCGTCGTGCGTGTTGTCCGTGTAGAACTTCCAGTTGCACGGCACAATCTGCCTGGCAATGCCGAGTAATTTTAGGGGCTTGCCGTTGAACAACCGGTCGAACCAAGGCAAGATTTCGGGTCCAACGAAATCCACAAAGTCAGGCGCACGCTCCGAATATGTTGCCCAGATCGTACCGCCCCGTGTGGCAACCCGCAGCTGCTTAAGACTATTCTTTTTGCGGTCGAAATCCGCGGGCATGCCAGGATTGCCGGCGCAACCTCTGAAGAATGGCATGGTCTTGAGATTGCCCGCCAGATCGTAGGTCCAGTTGTGATACGGGCAGATCATGACCTGAGAATCGAACTGCCCGGATTCCTTCCAGGTCAATTGGGAATCGCGATGTGCGCAGCGGTTTTCAACGACGTGGACTTGCCCGTTGGCGTCGCGCGTAGCGAGCACGCATCGCGGTCCGATCCAGCTACGCTTGAAGGAGCCCGCCGTTGGGATCTCGCATTCCAGGCCTATGTAGTTCCAGCTTTCCCCGTAGTGAAACGTCTCGAGCTCACGGCGAAAGATCTCCTGGTCGGAGTAAATCCACGACGGGATCCGTGTCACCCCTTCCGTTGGCCACTTGTAGGTGTTGGGCGTCGATGAGGTTTCTAGCATGTCATTTCTCCATAAAATTGATTTTGCCGCTCAAACAGGAGCAAAGAGCGTTGTCTGTATGCGGTAGTTGTCGTATACGCAGCTACGTTCCTTGAAGCGAAACAATCCATCTCGATACAGCACTTTGTCGACGTATTCGCCCAACATGTTGAGCTGCGGTTCGCGATCCATCATGGATTCGAACAGCAAGAAATTGCCTCGCGAGCGTATGATGTCGCCCTCGATCGCGTCGATGCGCACCGAGCTCACATACCTCCGCCAAATACGTGGTTCATAAACCAAGACTTTGACGAGGGCGGTCACGCGATCCTTGATCATTCCAACACCATCGCAGGACATGGCGGCAATTGGAAGGCCTCGCGCAAAGTTCTCCCGCGACGTGATCTGGTATTTCGCGTCGGGCGTAAAAAACGTTGGCCAGCGATCGAAATCGACGTCATCCAAACAGGTTGTGTATTGCTCGTAGAACTGCAGCAGCGCCGATTGCAGCTCTGGGTCACTCTGGATGGATAACTTGTTCACAGTCCGATTTCCCATGTTTTGACTCCGTTGGTTCGTGGCGCGCGTCAGTTGCTCGTGGCGACGACTTCGCCGCTGAGCTTGTGTCGCATCTGTAGGCTTGCAAATCTAGTGACCTGGCGTCCGACCGTCTCAAGCTGCATTTTCGCCGTCAGGTCCAAGCAACCGCCCAAATCGTCGAACAATTTGCCGGAAGTGTTGAGCATGGCTCCGAGAGGCGTCGGCCAGCCGCGAAGCGAATGAGCAACCGCACGCAGGGCCGCAAGTGTCTGTCCCGCAGCTTGCCACCCGCCGGCGCAGACGATGCAGCCCACGGCAAGACCGTCGAAATACACCCGTCCGTCCGTGCGCAGGTCTTCTGCATAGTCGAGTGCGTTCTTGATCAAACCCGACATCGATCCGTGATAGGAGGCTGCTGCAATGATGATGCCGTCGCATCGTCGGAACGCATCTACCAGTCGACGCGCGTCCTCCGTTCTTTCAGTACTGCTGGTGGGATACATCGGTAAAACCAGTTGAGGACCGCTGAACGCGATCGTGTCGGCACCCTCAGACTCGGCGGCCCGCAGACTGATCGCCAGCGCGCGCTCGCTGCTCGACAGAGGTCGGGGTGTGCCACCGAGACCTATGATGAGTGGACGCTTGTCGACCATGTTTGAGCTCCTGACATGCAAACCCACTTGGAACTAGGTGATGGACGGTAGGCCGTGCGAATATTTCATTTCGCATATCGACACCGAGTAGTTGCCAAGAATGAACGCGTTAAGCATAGGATTGATGCTCTTAAGGTAGAGAGGCGATGATTCCCAATCCTTGATGGCCTCGAGTGAATCCCAGAGCGTTATGATGTACAGCGAATCCGGATTGTCGCTTGTTTGCCCGAGGCACACCGCTCGCATCGTTTCGGCGCGATAGACCTTCTTGAATGCTGCCTCGTATTTCTCTGCTTGACCGGGCTCCGTTTGTACCCAGGCGATCCGCATATACATACGATTCTCCAATACCGATAACCTGTTGCGACCTAGACATCAACGAGCACCACGAGGAATGATGCGATCGGTTAACTCACTTCGCGCGTACCTGCGCTCTTGTTTGGCCTTACCGCGCTACGCGGAAAGGACTTGACGGACTTGGGGCTCGCGGATCTGAGCAAAAGGTCCCGTATTCCACGTGTGCATGACCGGCAGAATTTCTTCAGCGAACATTCTCATGCCGCGCTCGGCATGGTCAAAGCTGTTGTTTCCGAATCGAAAATGGGTGATCAATCCACCGAGCTGCAGATCGTCTGTGATAGCTTTCAGTTTCTCAAGTACCTGCTTCGGCGTGCCATAGGGCATGAGATCTACGAATGCCTTGATTTTGGACTCCGGCATCTCCTTGAAGTCAGCCGCGTTCTGAGCATAGTGCTCGTAACCCTTAATGTTCTTGAAGTGCTCTCCGCCAAAGTTATAAATCTTGTTGACCGCCTTGTAATGCCGACCGATGTACTTCATTGCGTCTGCCTCGGCTCGCGCCGGATCCTTGTCAATCACGCAGAAGCCGACCACCACAGGTTTTGGTGGCTCGGTGCCGGGCCGAACTTCGGCCCAAACCTTGCGATAGCTATCGAGATTAGTCCGAACGTCAGACCATTCCTTGAACGGAAACACCAGAACTCCGGCTCCGAGCTTGGCAAAAAACGGCATCGATTCCGGCGACATTCCGGCCCCGTACGTACGGCCTTCGAAAGACTTGAGAGGCGCTGGTCGAATGTCGCGGCGCACCTGTTTAATATGCTCGCCGTCGTATTCCATGTAACCATCGCGCAACGCGTTAACCAAAGCTTCCGCGCTCTCGTTGAAAATACCGCGCGTTTTACCCATGTCTACGCCCCATCCCTCCATCTCGTGTGCGCCAAGTCCACGTCCGATACCGAGTATGTAGCGACCTTTGGAATAGTGGTCCAAGAGCGAGACATTCTCCGCGACCCTCAGCGGCTTGTGCCAGGGTAGGATTACAACAAGAGAGCCGAGCCGTGCTTTCTTGGTTCGACCTGCCATGTAGGAGAGAAATTGCAGGACATCGGGCGTCATCTCATAGTCGGTGAAATGATGTTCAGACTCCCAGATGGAATCGAAGCCCATGGGCTCCGCCATCTCGGCGAGACGCAGCTCCTGTGCGTAGACCTCGCGATCTGACAGCTCGTTATCCAGGTTCTGAAAAATTGGCGCGTATCCGACGTGCATCGTGTTTTCCTTCAGTACGCTTGTAACAGCGTCAATGGGGTCTAGCAGTTAACTCTATGTTCCGACGTAGGGTACCCCGAAGCGGACTGCAGGCGGCTGCTCTAACATGCACGCCCCATTTGGATTGCTGATGGATGTCCGACCCGCCCCCTCAAGGCGCAGTCCGGCATGCAGCGTGCGCGAAAAAGCAACGGACATGCACTGCAGCGCCGCTATGATCTCGCCAGATGCGATGACTTTTGTTGACCGCGATGCGGTAGGTAACCAACCGGCATATGTCAAGTCCACTCTCAATCAGCCTGCAGGTCGTGCAAACCTCACGGTTGGAGTCATTTCGGGTCCCTCACGAAGGATTGGTGAGCCAGGAGCTCGGTCTCAGCATTGCAACCGACGGCCTGTTCAGCGCCTACCGCGTCAAGGCAGACGGACGTTGGTCGGTTGCGGACTTGCCGGATGACTCCGCCGCCTGGTTCACATTCGCTTACCTATTGGATGGAACCATGACGGTGCGGCTATCCGATTCTTCGGTGACGTTGAGCGCTCACGACGCGATCGCACAAGTCCCGCTGACTGGCCAGAATGTTATGGCGATGTCCGCACGTCTGGAGTTCTTAAGTATTCAAGTGCCTGATACGGCTCGAGCACGCGAACTCTTGGCGTTTAAGTCGTCGCCAGCTATTTCGCTGGATGCGCCAGATATGCACGTCAAGGGGCAAGGGCCTCGCGATTACTTCGATTACCGCGATCTTGGGCTTGCGCAGATCACGAATCGGCAGATCGAAGTCCAGGTCGTCAGGGCGCAGAGGGCGCGACAAGGCGGGACAGGTTGGCATCGCCACAGCATGGCTCAGCTTAGTTATGGTCTTTCAGGATGGGCCTCACTGGGTGTAGAGGGAGTTCCCGGTCGTGTCGTTCAGGAGCCGGGCGATGCGCTCAGTATTCCCGCTGGGTGTATCCATAATGCCGAGGCCTTCTCCGACGACTACTGGGCCCTGCAGTTGCAGATTCCCCCTGACTACGACACCAACCCTGCGCCTTCGCCCGAATGATGATCGGCGATTCGCGCAAGAGGAGAAGGCATGATTAGGCAAGAGTCACGAACCAGCGTTCAAGCGAGCCTCGCGGCTTTGGCTCAAGGCAATCCGGTATACCAACCATGGCAAGAGTACCGGCGGGCGTTCTCCTGGCGCATCGGTGCGCGGGGAGAGACCGAGCTTCGCCATATCGAGTATCCATCGGTCGAAGCACCGCTGGTGAAAGCCCAACTGCTCATGCTGCCCATTGCCGAAGCGTCGGACCGTCGTAGCTCCGATGTTGACGCTGTATTTCTCTGCGTCGAAGGAGAAGCGGAATTTACGGTCGGCTCTACGACATTTGTGCTGAAACCACTTGATCTATTGAGTGTTCCCGCCGGATGGGAATACGAATTTGCTAATCCGGGTTTGAGCAACTCGCTGCTCTGCGGCGTCTTCGCGAAAAACCAAGATGCGAGGCCGGCAGTGTCCGGAAGTTCGAGCCCCCCAGCTGCGCCGCAGCACATGATATGGGCGAAATATCGTCGCAATTTCCGCTGGACACTTCCTTGGGCGGAGCAATGGGGATTCCATCGAGGCTCCGGGCCGCTAATCATTTCGGACGGCTTGCGTGGACACACCGTCCGGCAACCTCCAGGTCAGAGCACCCCTTGGCATTCGCCGGCACGCGACATGGTGTTCATGGGTATCCAGCACGAGGTCGAATTCAAGGCCGCCGGGCGCGATTGTCCGCTCGGCCCACTGGACTTTTTGATCATTCCGGCGGGGACACCTTACCAGTACACGAACTACGGGCTGTCGGAGGCGGTCTTTTTCTCGATCGGCGGCAAGCTGCCGCCCGGGCAAAAAGCCACCTACTTCGTCTCGGATCCCGGGTGGCCAATTCGCGGCGACGTCGAGGAACTCATCGTCGAGATCGATGGACACGGCGATGCGCGGGTTACCGGGACGAAGGCCGTGCCGAGCAGATGACACTGCGCCACGTGATGTTCGGGCACAGCGGCCTGCGTGTTTCCGAGTTGTGCCTCGGTGCGATGCTGTTTGGAGATGCTCGTCAGTTCGGCGCCTCACCAGAGGAAAGCCAAAGCATTTTTGACGCCTTTGCCTCGGCCGGAGGAACCTTCATCGACACGGCCGATCATTACGCTGACGGCGAGAGTGAGCGACTCCTGGGGAAGTTCCTGGCAGGAGACCGCGATCGCTTCGTCATTTCCACGAAGTGGTCGGTCTCGCGGCAGGGTGGGTTGCAGCGGTCCGGAAACAGTCGCCGCAACATGATGCGCGCCGTCGAGGGGAGCCTGCGACGTCTCGCCACCGATCGCATCGATATCTATTCGCTTCATGTGTGGGACTACGCAACACCTTGTGAGGAGATCATGCGCGGTTTGGACGACCTAATCCGCGCTGGAAAAGTTCATTACGTTGCCATTTCTGATACGCCCGCTTGGGAGATCAGTCGCGCCAACATGCTGGCGGATCTGAGGGGGTGGTCGGCATTTGCCGGGATTCAAATCGAGTACAACCTTGCCGCGCGTACACCGGAACGCGATCTGATCCCGATGGCCAAAGCGCTTGGCCTCGCCGTCACGGCTTGGTCACCGCTGGCGGGCGGCGCGCTCAGCGGGAAATATCAGTCCGCGGAGGGGAAAAATGACTCGGGTCGCTGGTCCGCGGCGGCGTTGCCCGAACAGGTACTCAAGATTGCCCAAACGGTTAGTCGGCTGGCTGAGCGTCTCGGAGTCACCGCTTCACAAGTTGCACTGGCATGGCTGCGTCAGCAGTCGGCGTCCGTGCCGGTTATTCCGATCATTGGGGCGCGTACCCGCGCACAACTGGAGAACAACCTACAGAGCGTTGCCTTGCATCTCAACGATCAAACTCTGCGCGAACTCGACGAAGTGAGCCGAATTGAATTGGGCTTTCCGCACGACTTTCTCAGAACCGATTACGTACGAGCAATTCTGCACGGCGGCGATCCCGAGTCGCTGACACTTCGACAGCCCACTCCACATCCGACTGCAGCACTGACACTGTCTTCGGGCGTCACGAAAAGCGGATCGCCGTGACCCATGAATTCAAAACGGTCCGCATCAAGATCTATCCGGAGAAGTGCATCGGAGCCGGACATTGTGTCGGGTGTGCACCGGACATTTTCAGTCAAAACGAGGATGACGGCGTGGTAATCCTGCTTAAGGATGACCCGCCGCCGGATCGCTACGAGAGCGCGAAAGCGGCCGCACGATTGTGCCCGACGTCGGCAATCGAAATCATAGAACAATAGCCAGGTTTTGGAGGAGTTGACCATGGATTCACAGAGCCCAGAAGCAATGCCGGTTTTTCCCCTGCCGCGCACCGGCAGCCCACTCGATCCACCGGCAGAGTACGATCGATTCCGAGCTGAAGGTGCTCTCAAAAAGGTGAATATGTGGGACGGGCGGCAGGCTTGGTTGGTAACCCGCCGCGACGACGTGCGCGCGGTGCTGGCGAGTCCGCACTTCAGCGCCGATCCCACGAAGCCTGGCTATCCGTTCTTGACACCGGCACGCGCCGCAACCGTCAAGAGCTACCAAACCTTCATCACGATGGACCCGCCAGACCACACGCGCTTTCGCCGCATGCTGACCAAGGATTTCACCCAAAAGCGAATGGAGGAGCTGCGGCCTCGGGTGCAGACCCTCGTGGATCGCATGATAGATGACTTGCTCAGCGGCGAACCCCCCGGAGATCTTGTACAAGCGCTTGCATTGCGTCTTCCCGTGACGGTGATATCACTCCTAGCGGGTGTGCCTCTCGCGGACGACGCCAAACTCGTTCGATGGAGTAATCAACGGCTGGATCTTTCGGTGGATGCTGAGACATCTGAGAGCGCTGGCAAGAACATGCTCGAGTATTTCGACGAGCTCCTCAAGAGCAGAGAGGAAGAGCCCGGAGACGGGGCGGATATGCTGGGGCGCCTGGTGATAGAGCAGATTCGACCGGGACATCTTGACCGAAAGGGAGCGGTGCACATGATCAACCTGCTCTACTTTGCCGGCCACGAAACAACGGCCAATCAGATTGGGCTCGGGGTGCTCCATTTTTTGATGAATCCGGGGCAGCGGCAAAAGTTGGTGGCGAGTCCGGAACTCGTCAAAAACGCCGTGGAGGAAATGCTGCGCTACGATACGCCGCCTCATTACAACGCATGCCGTGTCGCCACCACCGATGTCACGATCGGCGGGGAAACCATTCGCGCTGGAGAGGGAGTTTATGCTCTCCTAAGCGCCGCGAATCGCGATCCGGATGCATTCGACGATCCGGCGAGATTCGATATCGAGCGCGAAAACGCATCCGATCAGTTGGCATTTTCGTACGGACTGCACCAATGCATCGGGCAGCCGCTTGCGCGCCTCGAGTTGCATACCGTCTTCAGCACGCTGTTTAGGCGCGTACCTTCTTTAACCCTGGCGATTCCGTTCGAGCAGATTCAGTTCAAGCGGGACTTCTACGTTTACGGCCTGCAGGCGCTCCCGGTCAGTTGGTAAGGGTATGAGCGAATCAGCTTCGCCAGTTACCGAGCTCGACACCTTCGATTACATCGTAGTCGGAGCGGGTTCGGCCGGTTGTGTCATTGCGAATCGACTCTCGGCCGATCCACAAAATCGCGTACTTCTAATTGAAGCCGGCGCGGAAGATTCGCACCCCTACGTCGGCATCCCGAAAGGCATCGCTAAACTACGTTTGCACCCCACTTTGTCGTGGTGCCATCCCGTGGAGCCGGAGCTTGGCCGCAGCGAAGTATGGCCACGGGGAAAAATGATCGGAGGCACCAGTTCGCTCAACGGCATGTTTTACGTTCGTGGACAGCCGCGGGATTACGACGATTGGGAGCACCTGGGCAAGCGCGAATGGAGTTGGACGCAGATGCGGGAATGCTTCAAGGCGATGGAGGACCACGAACTGGGCGTCGACGAACTGCGCGGAGTCGGCGGGCCTCTCCACGTCTCGATGCCGTATCGTTCGGGCTCGAACGCGCTCGATGAAGCCATTATCGCGGCGGCTGAGCAAATGGGGTTGCCTCGCAAGGCGGATCTAAACCGGCTCGAACAACTCGGCGTCGGCTACTATGCCCTGACAGTTTGGCGAGGCCGCCGCTGGAGTTCGGCGAACGCGTTTCTGGAGCCTGCTCGCGGCCGGCGCAACATGGTAATAATGACGGGGACTCTGGCCGACCGAATCCTCTTCAAGGATCGGCGCGCGGTGGGTGTTTCCTGCAGAGTGCACGGAATCGCGCGCCGTTTCTTCGCCCGCGCCGAGGTCATTCTGTCAGCCGGCGCATTGAAGTCACCGCAACTCCTGCAGTTGTCGGGCATCGGTCCCGCGTCTATCCTGGCACAGGCAGGCATACCGATTGTTCATGACAATCCGACGGTCGGCGCAAATCTGCGCGAGCACCTCAGCATGACCGTCATACATGAACTGCGCGGCGCTCACGGAGAGAATCGAGAATATCGTAGCTTGCGGCTGGCGCGGAACGTGATGCGGTATTACCTGCGTCACAACGGGCCTCTGAGCACCAGCACGTTCTCAATTGGTGGCTTTGCGAAGACCGGAATCGAAGGGGAGCGCGCTGATATTCAATGGTTCATGGCGCCGCTCAGCTGGGAGACCGGCAGCGCAAAAGATGTCGTGTCCAGAGTCAAAACGGCAAGAGAGCCAGGTATTACTTGTTTCGCCTACTTCATGCATCCGGAAAGCAGCGGCACTGTGTCGATTCGGTCCGCGGACCCGGACGCCCCGCCGATTATTCGACCAAACTGGCTGGCGACCGAGAATGATCGCCGCGCGGCTGTGGCCACGGTGCATTTCATGCGCGGGCTAATGGCGCAATCTGCCCTCAAGCCCTATGTGGGCCGAGAGCTCACGCCCGGTGTCGGCGTGCAGAGTGAGGCGGATCTGTTGCAGTCATACGCCAAATTCGGCAGCACAGCCAATCATGCAGTCGGAACTTGCAGCATGGGCAGCGTCGTCGACAACCATCTGCGGGTCATCGGCGTAGAGAGTCTGCGGGTCGCGGATATATCGGTTATTCCGCGAGCGATGTCAGGCAACACCAATGCTCCTGCCATGGCGATCGGCTGGCGCTTAGCCGACATTATGAGTACGGAGCGGCGGTCGGTAGCCCGTCCGACAGCCGTTAGCGTAGCAGTGGCGGAGGGAGATCCAGTCGACGCTCAGTGAGCACTTGGGGGACAGCCGTGCATGAAACTCGTCAATACGAAGAGGAAGCGATACTCGAACCAGATTTGCCCATTTGCGATGCCCATCATCACCTATGGGATCGCCCCGACCAGCGCTACCTTGTCGATGAATTCCTTGCCGATGTGGAGTCCGGACACAATGTCCGCAGCTCAGTGTTCATTGAATGGAGATCGCACTATCGCCCAGTTGGCGCGGTCGCGATGCGCCCGGTCGGAGAGACTGAGTTTGCGGCTGAAGTGGGTGAAAGAGCGCATAGAAGTGCCGTAGCAGTCTGCGCCGCAATCGTGGGTTACGCCGATCTCTCTCTCGGATCGGCCGTGGCGCCCGTATTGGAGGCACACATCGCCGCGGGACGAGGCCGATTCAAAGGGATCCGAAATGTGGCCACGTGGGATTCGGATCCACAGGTCGTGGGAAGTCCGCTGATCTGCCCGCCCGGTGTCTATCGACAGGAGCGGTTTCGGCAAGGATTTTCCGTGCTCGCGGACTATGGTCTTACCTTTGATGCGTGGGTATACCAGACGCAATTGGACGACTTGATCGACCTAGCTCGCGCATTCCCCCACCAACCGATCGTGCTCAACCATACGGGAGGGATCCTGGGCGTAGGTCGCTATGCGGGCAAGCGAGACCAGTTGTTTTTATCGTGGCGGAATGATCTGCATGCCCTTGCGCAATTCCCAAACGTGTATATCAAGATGGGTGGTCTCGGCATGCGACGTTCAGGCTTCGATTTCTACGGACACGCGCGGGATTATTCATCGACTACCATTGCAGCGGCTTGGCAGCCCTGGATTGATGTTTGCATTGAGGAATTCGGTCCTGAGAGATGCATGTTCGAAAGCAATTTCCCGGTAGACGGGGCCTCTTGTAGCTATCGTGTCCTGTGGAATACGTTCAAGCGACTAACGAATGGTTGCTCCAGCACAGATAAATCACTGGTATTTCATCGAACCTCCACAAAATTTTATGGTATCGAGTGAATCATCGATTGTACGACGGCCGCAGGACGAGGGAGCAGGTCTTGAAGTTGTTTGGATTCATCTCCGAGGCAGGCCAGATCAACGGGTGTGTTTGTCTCCATCAACCTTCTTGCAATTTTCAATTCGCGCATATTATTCGCCGCGACCACCGCTGCGATATGCGGCCCGTCGAGAAAAAACATTGTAAATTTGTCGCGTGTCGGGTCACCCCGTACGACCACTTCCTGTCCCGACTTCGGTAGCCCGAGAAACTGCAAGTTCACATGATATTGATTCGACCAAAACCACGGTATTTCCTGGTAAGGCGTTTCTATTCCCGCCAAGGTCTTGGCGGCTGAGATGGCCTGATTCTGCGCGTTCGCCCAAGACTCCAAGCGGACGCCATCGATGTTCGCGACATCTCCAACTGCGAGGATGTCTGGATCGCTAGTGACGCCAAATCGGGTCACACGAATGCCGTTTTCCACACGCAAACCCGCCTCTTGCGCAAGCTCGACGTTGGGAACAATGCCGATCCCAACGACGATGGTGCTTGCAGTGTGGAGGTTCAATGTGCCGTTCACCCGAATGTCGACGCCGTGTCGCTCATGCAGATTCTTTAGATAATCGGACACGATGGCAGGCATTACACGGCCGCACAGTCGGTCGGCGGCCTCTACGACGGTCACGCAGCATCCCATTGATTTGGCGGCGGCCGCGGCTTCAAGGCCGATCCATCCGCCGCCGACCACCAAAACATTGCCTCGACCTAGCAGTGCGATCCGCAGTCCGATCGCATCTTCAATGGTGCGAAGGTAATGTGCGCCGGGAATGTCGAGTCGGCGCACTCGGCCTCCTGTTGCCAGAATCAACTTGTCATATGGTAATTCGCGTTGGTCAGATAGCTTTAAAGATTTCGAAACTCGATCGATTTTTCGGACGTGCGTACCCGAGATAAAATGGATGGGTAGTCCTTCAGGCCACAAATACGTGGATTCTGGTGGTTTCTCGCCCAACAGAATTTCCTTCGAGAGGGGGGGTCGTTGATACGGTTGGTGGGACTCGTTGCCGATCAAGACGATTTCGCCCGAAAACCCTGCATCATGGAGCGTCTTGGCCGCCCAACCTCCCGCTTGGCCGGCACCAACGACAACTACCCGCATCGGCACATCCTGAACAATAGAACCTCATCTCGGACAGCACGACACACGAATCGTTTAACCCTAACGCATTATTTGACAGCGGTTGAAATGGGGGTTGCTAAATCATGAACGCGGCATTCTGTGCGGCGATACGAGAGCCCAAAGGCAAGCCTAATCGGATTGTCCAGCGGGTCGCACAATATGGCGCGTCGCGAAACATTAATCAGCCGAACGTGAGATCGTGGCGACCCTTGGTCTGCAACATGGCGCGTGCTTCCTCAGGCGTCGCAATCTCGAGACTCAGTTCTTCCAATATGCGTCGGATCTTAGCGACCTGTTGGGCATTAGACGTGGCTAACTGTCCTTTACCGGCGTACAAACTATCCTCTAGGCCGACGCGGACGTTTCCACCCACGATTGCGCTCAGCGTTGTGAAGGCCATTTGGTGCCGGCCCGCAGCAAGCACCGACAAGTAGTAATCATCGCCAAATAGCCTGTCGGCAGTCGCTTTAAAGTGCATTAAGTTCTCCGGATCAGGACCCATCCCACCGAGGATGCCGAAAATGCCTTGCACAAAGAATGGCGGATTCGCAAGCTTGCGGTCAGCGAAATGCGCAAGATTGTAGAGATGCCCAATATCGTAACATTCGAACTCAAATCGGGTTCCGTTGTTTCCCATTTCTTTCAGGCCCCGCTCAATCTGAGTGAAGGTGTTTGAAAGAATCAGATCCTTCGTCATTTCGAGATACGGTTTCTCCCACTGATGCTGGAATGTGCTGATCTTCGCTGCGGCTCCAGAGATGTTGAAATTCAGGGATCCCATGTTCATCGATGCAATCTCTGGTTTCGCCCAGAGAGCCGGTGCCAGCCGCTGATCGAGAGTCATCCCAAGACCGCCGCCGGTAGTGATGTTAATAATCGCATCGCATTGCTGGTTAATGCGGGGTAGAAATTGCGCGAAAACCTTCGGATCCTGGCTGGGCTTGCCCGTTTCAGGATCTCGTGCGTGCAGATGCACCATCGCGGCGCCCGCTCTCGCCGCTGCAATCGATTCGTCAGCGATCTGGTCGGGCGTGATAGGCAGATAAGGAGACATTGTCGGCGTGTGAATTGAGCCGGTTACCGCACAGGTTATGATGACTTTACGAACTTGCCGCATGGCCCTTCTGCTCCCCAATTCTATTCGCAATCTTCACATGGCCCCCGTTTGCGCCCCTTTTCTTGGACACGGAAGCAGCCAGAGTATTAGGCAATGTCTGATGGACTACCACTGCACTTATTGGCACGCATCATCAAACCTACGCCTGAGCACTGCGCCATTAAGCGCACTGTAACCTCCCGTGTGATTTCGACCGCATCTCCCATCATGTGGTCCGCCAAGACCGGCCGTGACCGCCACGTACGGAGGGTCGTCGACGGCGGAGGTTACAGAACCTTTATACCGATTCGCTCCAGATACGCGAAAGTTTCATAGTAGTAGACGGGTGGTCTAGTGGCATCACCGTGATCACCTAGCGGCACAAAGATGACCATCCCCTGCCGAGCCCTAGTCAGTAGAACCCCCCGTATTGCCTCACGTAATTTTGTTACCGGATGCCTCACGAACGATGTTACCGAAAAGGCTGAGGCGGGTGGTGTCTGCCGGGTATTGTTGCGCTCAAGACCAAGCGCAGTCTGCCGCCGAAGGCGGCAGAAGCTCTGTCGTGCATTGACGATGACCGTCATGCCGTTACTCCGGAGCTGACATCATGTGTATGCTCCTGCATCTTGCAGACTAACCGCTGAATCGCTTCCCGGCGCCAGACCTGTACGCGTCGCCGAAGCGTACGCAAATGGCTGCGGCTGTACGATCCTGGATAGCGGGCTTGGAATTCGGTGAGAAGTTCGACAGCGGTCTGGTCGGGATGCTCTTCCAGCCACTGAATCATCTCAGGCCAATGAGCAGTGCAGCTGTATGGAACGGGGGCAGGTCCTCGAGGCTTATTGCTGAACCGGCGGTATTTAGTTGGCGGGATGACGACGCCTCGAGCAAGCGCATCCTGGCGCCACTGCTTCACGCGCTGTGCGAGACGATCTACGTGCTTCGGATGAAAGCGTCCTGGGAATGTACATGCACGAAGAAGAATATGAACCCGACCAATGAACCCCCTTCCTACTTGTCCAGAACGGGCGCACGGATTTTTCTCGTGGATGTGCTGCGGTCCGCACTCGCACCGATTGCTGCGCAGATCGAAATTGCATTCGTCTTTGGTTCCGTTGCCAATGCAACAGACACAGCGAAGAGCGATATTGATCTCTTGGTCGTCGGCGAACGACTCGCTTACGCTGAGCTGTTTGCGGCCCTCGAGCCGGCGTCAATGCGATTGAAGCGAACCGTAAACCCGACCTTGTATACGCGGAGCGAAATCGACAAGCGAATTCGTGGGGAGAATTCCTTCATAAAGCGCGTCCTCGCA
>Ga0116229_10005055_pt1 | contig 21596 bp, 22 predicted proteins | sample S1TSphgellanicum_3_FD_87313 | JGI IMG/M metagenome (GOLD analysis project Ga0116229, IMG submission 87313) | Host-associated microbial communities from peat moss isolated from Minnesota, USA - S1T2_Fc - Sphagnum magellanicum MG | ecosystem: Host-associated > Plants > Peat moss > Unclassified...
GTAGGTAAGTAATTGTGATTAAGAAAGGCTTAAGCTTGTTAAATTAGCAGCCAGCCTCCGTCACTCCTCCCGAGGTTCCTTCCCACTTTTGGTTGTCTCTGAAAGCCGCAAGTGCCTTGTTCTTCCTTTCCGGCACCATCGCCGTCTTGTTTGCTGGGTTTCTGTTTTTCCTTTCTTCCACCCAATTTCGCTCCACAATTTTTTTCCGCCGGGAGCATCTCTCGGTTCCCAAAATGGTGGATTAACGAGCTTGCTGGGTTTGATTGAAGTCAACCCGTTACAGGAGACGTTTGCTTGTTTGCTTCTTGTTGCTTTTGTTGTTATTTTCTTGCTACCGATTCTTTTCTCCCTTTTGTTCTATGCTTTGAGGATTTTTTTATGAGGTTTTTTTCGGAGGTTTTCTGTAACGTAGGGTGTGTTGTTGTTGTTGTTTGTTTGTTTTTGCTCTTGGGGGAATTGTTTTGGGGTCTTTCAAAATCGAGGTTTTGGGTTCTTCTTTGGCTCGTAGGGTTCTCTCTCTCTCTCTCTCTCTCGTAGTGTTTTTTGCGAATTGCGGGTCTTGACAGACAGAATTGCTGTCCTGCCGCAGGAACCTTGTCCGATTTCCTTCTTGAAATTAGAAGAAATTGGCTGTTTTCATCGTTTTAAAAAAAAAATTGGTTTGTGTGCATCTTAGTGTTGTCTGTCGTCTCTCTCTGTCCTTCTGGTGTGTGTGTGTGTGTGTGTTTACTGGTTTTTGAAATTTGGGTTTTGTGTTTTTGCATGCCACACAAACGGTGGCTTTTTGAGTCTGGAGAACCCTTCTGGTCACAATTGTGGGTTTGAAGGGGAAATACCCACTGCCCATGCCCTTGGCCCTCGTGTGTCTTTTTGATACTGATAAAAGGTTTTGATCATTCTTTGTTTTTCTCTGAAACCATTGCACCATTTGATTCTCATAGTTTAAATGCTTACAGCAATTTGCATCCTTTGATTTTCAAGAAAGGATTTTCTTATTCCTCACAGGCGAAGCCTCAAGGGTTTTGATTCTGTGTTCTTCAGAGCAGAGCCAGTGATATCAGGTTTTTTAAAACTTCCCTGGCACTTCCTGCATGTCGTGACCAATTTTCCTTCCAACAGGTGCACTGTGGGGAGGAGAAGGACGAGAAGGAGAAGGAGAAATTCCTTGTGTCCACCAGATTTGAAGGGACATTACAACTGAGGGTTTACTCCCACAATCCTCATTTGAGAAGAAAATCAAAAGAAAATAGCATTGCTCAGTTGCAAGGGCTTTGTACAAGTTGCTGGCCAAGAATAAACATGAGGGTTTGAGACTGGGTTTTGCAACCTATGACTACAGATTGTGAAGGTTCAAGGATTCATGCTTGAAGAAGTATGTATGGTTGGGCATGTGAAACTAAAAGGATTCTAGTGTGAAGAAGTGTACTGTTGGACAAGTGGAACAAAGGATTTGTGCTTGAAGAAGCGCATGGTTTGGCATGTGAAACAAAGGCGTTGTGCTTGAAGAAGTGTATGGTTGGGCATGTGAAACTAAAAGGATCTGCGTGTGAAGAAGTGTACTGTTGGACAAGTGGAGCAAAGGATTTGTGCTTGAAGAAGTGCATGGTTTGGCATGTGAAACAAAGGATTTGTGCTTGAAGAAGTGTATGGTTGGGCATGTGAAACAAAGGATTTGTGCTTGAAGTGTATGGTTGGGGCATGTGAAGACAAAGGATTTGTGCTTGAAGAGGTATGTATGGTTGGCAAGTTTGGCTGGGGTGTCCTGGTGAAAGTTATAAAGGCCTCTGCACCTGGCACTCTTGTTGGCTGCACAGAGGAAACAAAAGAAGATGAAGACTTCATACTGACTCAGATTGTGGAATGATAACTCAGTGATCTCACTCCAGTTTTGAGAAAGGGTTGATTGGAGTTTGGGTTCCTTTACAACTTTGGATTTCTTGTAAGAGCTTTGCGAAAATCAGGTCTGAGAATTTGTGCATGCACAGAGTTTCCTTATTCAGGGTGAGCTTGACAATTGGCAAACATGTTGATCCATGTGGCAGAGAATGGGCATTCCTTTGAATTGGAGTGTCAGTCTATGACAATTGTAGAAGTTGTACAGAACTGTTTGGTCTCTCTTACTGGAATTCCAGTCCATGACCAAATGCTTATATGTGGTGATTCAAGACTGGAGAGTCAAAGATCTCTAGGCAGCTACAAGCTGCCCTCAGAGGGGCACCATGTGTTCCTCTTCAACCGGTCTCGGCTTGTAGCTGACTGCCCTCCACCACCCCTAGAAGATCCAGAGATTGTGGTGGCTGTACTTCCGGCTGTGCCCTCTAGTGTGCATGGAGGTCACCCACTGGATGAAGCAAGTGATCCAGCTCTCAAAGCTCTACCATCATACAAACGCCAATTCAAGTACCATTTCCAGAAGGGGCATGCCATTTTCAATGCAAGCCAAATGCGGTTAGACACTTGCAGGCGACTGCTGCGGGAGCAACAGGTGCAGGAAATGGCATTGAAAACCGCCTGTGGTAACATTAATTTCTACTACAAAATCATTGACCATGCATTCAGCGATTTTTTGAAGCACTTTGGCCGTCAACATAAGCAGCACTCAGACTTGCTAGTGAACTTTGAGCGATACTTGGAGCGCTTGAAAGCATGCAAGCTGCACCCAAGCCTCCAATCTGAAACTCGAAAATCACTCCTGGACTGTGTGAAGCAGGCCAGTCTACGCAAGTGGGCAGAAGACTGTGCTTTCTCTCACAAGCAATTTGGTGCAAAAGTGACTGAGCTGAAGATTGTGTATGCGGATCTCCAGCACAATGTACAGAGTTTGTTCTCATTGCCGCCGGTTGTCAATCTGCAAGACCTTGAGGATACCATTGAGGATCATGTGAGGTTCACTGAGGAGCAAGCAAGCATCATCCAGTCACTCAGGTCTGTTTCTTCTCCTCTAGAGTATCACAATTAGATGGGGTTCATCTCTAGAAAGAAACAATAGCCTTGGTGGAGTCAGTTGACACAATAATTTTGCATTGTATTGGCAGACAGGAAGTTGGTCTTCTTCTATACTGTCTTCAGTGTTGTAAACCTAATGTTGTATGTTTTTGTGAACATGCATTCATCTTTGCTTCAGCAAAGATGTAAATACTGTGAAGAAATTGGTGGATGATTGCGTGAGTAGTCAATTCTCAACATCATTGCGTCCACATGATGCCGTCTCAGCTCTCGGGCCCATGTATGATGTTCATGACAAAAGTCATCTTCCCCGAATAGAAGCCTGTGATTTTGAGCTTCAGAGTCTTTTGGAGTACTGCAAGAAGAGCAAAAATGCAATGAACTTGTGCATACACACACGCCTCCAAAATGTTGCTGCTTTGCAGTCAAATATCCGAGATATGCGGAACCAGTTGGCAGTGTTCAAAGAAGCCATGGCTCGCCAAGATGAAATCTTTCAGGAGCTGAAGAAAGTCCGCCGTGTTGGGCCTTCTTACAAGGCTTGTCTTGCTGAAGTTGTGCGCCGGAGAGCACACATGAAGCTCTACATGGGACAGGTGATAGCTAGGCTTTTCATTGTGCTCTATATGAAGTTGATTTTCAAAAAGGTGTTGTGTCCACTAGAATCTATGTTGGTGGGGGTTCATACCCTCATGTTAGAAGCCACCCATAGCTATGTTTAATCATCAGGGGGAAGAATCAAGCAGCACCCAAGTTGGATTGTGGTCATCAGTCCAAAAGGGGGAAGAGGTATGCAGTCATTTCAATGCAAAAAAAAAAATTCTGTCATCAATTGGTCTTGATTCTGAGCTATGGAATGTGACAACAGGCTGGTCAGTTGGCAGAGAAGCTTGCGAGAAAGAGGGAGGTGGAAGTGGGGCGTCGTGAGGATTTTTTGCGATTCCAGAGCATGTACATCCCCCGGGAGGTGTTGCAGGCCATGGGCTTGTTTGAGGTTCCAAGTCAGTGTGTTGTCAATATTGCACCCTTCGATACCAACTTGCTGGACATTGATATCAGTGATTTGGAGCGATATGCACCAGAGTCCTTAGTAGGGCGTTTGCCCAAGGCATCAGGCCCAGACTTCAACATGAAAGGCATGTCACACTCTCTTTCTGACAGCGGGTTTCAATCAGGAGGTGAGGTTTTAGAGCTTTTTTGTGCTGATCACAATTCACAAGCACACTGGTCTATATAAACCTTCCAAGTTTGGGTTTTGCACTGTGCTGGGCAGAAACCTGTCCCAATCTGTACAAAGTGACTGCTGGCCACTGTGTAAATGACTCCAGAGGACAGTGGCTTTTGTGAACTTTTGATACATAAAAGGTTTTGAGAGGATATCGTGTTGGGTAGTGTTTTAAAGTTGGGAGTTCTTGTGTGTCCAGGGGGATCTGATGTCTCAAGAGATGCTGGTGATGGTGAAGACCTGGAAGCAAGTGAAGAAATCGTGGACGATGAAATTGCTGGGACAAGTAAACTAGAGGTGGAGAATGCATGGCTCAAATCGGAACTTGCTTCAGCAGTTGCAATGCTGTGTAATTTGGATCCAGACTTTGAACTGGAAGAGGGGGAGGGTGACAGTCAGGATCCAGAGAGAGGGGGGGGGGAGGCAGAAAGGCTTGGAGAAGTGCACACTGCAGCCCAGAGAACAGCTGAAGCTTTGCATTTGAAAGATGAACATGCCAAACATTTACACAGTATGCTTGCTATGCGGCAGGTATGTGATCAACTTCTGATTGTTCATGAGCATTGTTACTCTGTGTGAGCATCCCAGCAATGTCCTAGCATGTAGCCATTGCACAACTGGTACTACTTCCCCACAGGGTACCATCTTATGCGATTCTCCATCTTGTGGTCTCTATGACATGACAGGCACAGTGTGGATCATATGAAAAGCGCATCAGGGAGCTTGAACAGCGCCTTGCAGAGCAGCACATGCAGCTGCAAAAATGTGCATCAGTGGAGGATCATCAGAATGGCCATGATCAGAACCATGAGCAAACAGGGGGTGATGCAGAAGAGAAGCAGGCAGACTCATCAGAAACTTCAGGGCTTACAGGGACAAGTACAGGGAGAATGCAATCCGGTTTGGGGCTTTCAGAGCCCATGGATGAAGGTGTCACTAGTAATGCACAAGCTAGCTCCAGTACTAGTGTAGTGGGGCAGACAGATTTTATCAGCACCCAAACAGGAGCTGCAAAGGAAGCAGGGGATGAAACTATGAGTGACATTTCAGGTACAAAATACATGCAGTACCATCTTCTTCTGTCTATTGAGAACTAACTGACATTGTGATTGAGACTTTCTGTCAGTCCTGGATGCATTAGAAACACAGGACACATACATTTAGCATAATTCTCTGCCCAAAGTCTTGAGCAGATCATTTATGTATCTACACCCATCAGCGGGAGCTGATGATGGTGATGGTCTGATACTCTGTGAGCGGCACACTCACAAGGTTATGACTGCACTCATTCTTGTGTCCATTCAGGTTTTGCTGGAATTAATGGAACAGTTATCTCCTCAAGTTTTTCATGACATTTCCTCTGCAATCTACTAGATATGCATGTGCATAGCAAGTCTTAAACCTTGGTCATATGGTTGCCGGAAGTCCTAATTACTTTGACTATCTACTCAATGTTCAACTCACCTGACATTGATGATTGATTTTGAGTCCAGGTGCAGTGTCCATTACAGATGCAGGGATGGTGGAATCCAGAAAGGAAGAAGCTGAAGGTAGAGGTGAAGATGGAGATGAAGGCTTTGAAGATTCCACAAAAGGTACCAAGGCTTTGATTTGTGTGTTGTCCTGAGGGCCTTCATAGTTTTTGTATCTCCAATGCCTACTTGTTGAGTATGTGGGTGTCTATTTTTTTGTCAGAGTGGTTGAGGTTCAGAGTTCTTGCACATGTATGGTAACATTTGGAGCCCAAGAGAGCAATTTGTTTGATGCTGTGCAATTGTCCCTTTCCTTGATGAAAATCCCTGAAGTGCAAATTCATGCACTCATCTTTGGTCATTTCTGGCTGTTGATGTAAAGCTTGTGTTGCTTTTGTTTGTGTGATTACTTAGAAGAAGAAAGGATTGTGCAAATGCCAAGGGAAGAGCAAGGGGCAGATGTGGTCAGGGTTGATGCAGTTCACATCACAGTCAGGCCCCAAGGCTATGTGGGAGATAAGGATGTGGAACAAACAGAAGCCTTTCTCAGGGAGAGGAAAGATGAGCTTTCAGCCTTGCAAATAGCACTTGAGGAGAAGGTCAGCTTGCTAGCTGCCACGGATGAGAGGCTCAAGGCTGCATTGGTGGAAATTGATCAACTTCATGCTGAGCTCAATGGAAATGCTGATATGTTGAGTGAATGCCAGGTCTATTTCTGTATCACATTATGTACCCAAAGCATCAATCACAAGCTGATGACTATCTTAGTTTTTTCTCTGGATGCGAAGACATTGGATAATCTTGGAGTCTTGCCCTGGTCTGAATGCTTTCTTTCAATACAGATGAATTGTGCAGACTTGGAGAATCGTTTGCATGATGCCCGAGAAGAAGCTCGAACTAATCTGTGTGCCTCTGACCGGAGAGCTGCTGAGTACAATGCACTTCGTGCATCAAGTGTGCGCCTGCGGGGCCTCATGGAACGTCTCCGTAGTTGCATTACTGCACCTGTTGGCAACCCCTCCAGCTTTGCAGACTCCCTTCGCTCACTTGCTGGGTCCTTGTCCAGGTTAGCATTTCCCCAACCCAAGAAGCTGAAGAAAATGGGTTTAAAATGAGACAAGAATTTTTCGCACAAAAATCAACAAATAAGTTGGGAGTTCCACTGACTGAAATCTGGTAGTTTGAAGGAATAGCCAATGTAATGGGATGTTTGTGTGGGAACAGTGTAAGCATGAACGACACTGGTGAGGACAATGAGTTCAGGACAGCAATACGGATATTGGCAGATAGAGTGGGAAATCTGGTCCAGCAACGTGCTGAGCTTATGGAACGATGCACTGTAGCAGAGACCAATCAAGCCCACTTGAACAAAGAATTGGAGAACCAGACTGAGATGCTCAAAACCCTCTACTCCAAACGGAAGTCTGACAAGCAGGTAGGGTTTCTCCTGAATAATTCTCTCATGTGATGGGTTGCACGTTTCCTGTTCTTTTCACCTATGCATAAGTAGTTGTTGACTGAGGAGAGAGAGAATCCCAGCAGTAAGATTTGTCAGCAGATGTTTTAGATCCCTTTATGGGTCAATGCACAAAATCATTGAATTCGTTGCAAACACAGTAAACTTGTCTAGACTTGAGATCAAGTGCTCTCATTTGGATTGTTAGCTCATTTTCCAGTCATTCATGTAAAGGGTCCGGTATGCCAAAGTTGTGAGAAATGTGGATTTTGAAGGATATTTGTTTTTACTCCTTTGCAGGCGAGCCAGGAGAAGATATGTTTTACAAGATTTGATGTCCATGGACTTGCAGTGTTTTTACCGAATGCAAATGGCTATTATGAGGCAATGAACCACAACTGTCCAAATTACTATCTTTCTGGGGAATCAATTGCACTCTTTCAGGAGCAAGGTTTGCCTAGTGGGACCCCTTACATTGTAGGCCAAATTGTACACATTGACTGTAAGGTCGCAAATCTGGCTCCATCGCCTTGTTTGTCCTCAAGTAGCACCTCTGATGGAAGTCCAACTGGGAGTGAACACGGATCAACAATGGCAGTTCAAACACGTAGTACAAGGGCAAATCTGAACCCATATGGCTTGCCTCTTGGAACAGAGTTCTTTGTGGTCACAGTAGCCATGGTACCTGATTTATCCCCAGCCACTTTCACATAGTTTCTAGATTTTGAAAGTGCTGCTTTGGACTCTTGTTTGCAAACTGGATGGTAGTGACTTTGATTTGCATGAAAAAACTTACTTGAAAACAAGGAGTTTGAAGGGGAGAGGTGAGTGAGAGCATGCTGTGATTGGGTTGCTGTTTGGCTCTCTATTCAAAAACACATTGATTATTTGTGTGTATCACCATTCCAATTGTACATTATACAGGAGAAAGCTTCAGTTCTTTCTAGATGCCTCATTTTTCCCTTCCTTGATCAACCTAGTTTTGCCTGCCCTTTGTTTATTATTCTGCAACTTTTGAGTTCCATTGACATCCCAAATAGTTTCTCAAATCACAATGTGTCTGATAACCTGACCTTTTGTGTCCTAGTACTTCATAGTGATTATCTGGAATAGATTCTTGCATTAACATTGTTTTTCTTCATGGTTGATTTTTTGCATGTCTTGGCAAAGTTTTCATTTCAAGTTCAAGAATCTCCAATAGCTGATCAATGTCAATCTCTTTACAGTCAAATTATGTAACAAATAGCAAACTATGACAAAGTCAGGGACTATTGCAACATGGAATTTCATTTTGCCAATAAGCTCCCTGAATGTTTTCTTCATGATGCCAAATCATTTTCTTCTATAGAGTGTGTGTGACCCTTGCACCTAGAATGTAAGAGAAATTCACTCTTGGCACCCTCTTTCCCTATAAAAGAAAAGTGCATGATGTAAAGCCAAGAATTGAAAGGGTAACCCTTTCACCTGCATGTAAGAGAAATTCCTCTTGGCATCCTCTTTCCCTATAGAAAAAAAGCACATGATATCAAGCCTTCTTGTAAACGCCCAACAAGTGGAGAGAGAAAGAAATTCCCAAATCAAAACCTCTTCACAAAAGGGCTACTACCCCTTGTAGGGGGTGGGTAGGTGGGTGGCTCTATGTGAGTCACTTCAATGTAAATCTAGGGTAGTGTAGGACACTTGTTAGGGGATTGGGCAAAGGGGGGAGAAAATAAGGAGAGGGAGAAGGCGGGGGTGATGGGGATGGTCGTGTGAATAGGTGTTAAAGGGAAGTCTTAGATTCAAGTTTACATTTATTGAGGATGATCGTAGATAATGATTGGATGGGATTTAGGTGTAGGTGAATTTGTAGATTTTTAAAGTGGGAGGGTGAGACTTGGAATTGTGCTTGTAAAGAGAAGGATGTGTGTAAATGAACTCATCCTCTTTTACCAACAATGAAGGTGGAGAATTCTACTCTTGAACCTATGAAAGGGAGAATATTTCCCAATGTTGATTGCGTAAAATTAACAAGTATTTAAACATCCATGCACAAGAAAGTCAATGTTTTTAGTCCTAATCACCGCTCCCTAACTTGAGTTGTTGTCTTTCCTATGTAAGTTTTGTTTTTCTAATTATGGTTCAATTAATGCAAGCAATGTTAAATTACTTAACTTGAAGTTGTTATTTAATTGTAACTTACAACTAATATATTATTTGAGGTCTGCATATATCTTACACCCTCCCTTAGACTAAAGATCAAGGTTTTGGACATGCTAAGACTAATGATTCTAAAATGACCAATCATTTAATGTAAACCTTCAAATTTGATTCTTACTAATGGTTTAATAAAGACGTCTACATGTTGGTTGGTTGCAATGTGTACGATGTCAATTTCTTCTAAGATTATTTTATCCTATACAAAGTGATAATGACATTATATATGTTTGGTTATGGCATGAAAGAGTAAATTTCTAACCATTTTGATACTACAAATATTGTCACAAAAATTGTTGTCAATCATGGTTTTGCATGTTGAAGCTTGCTTATAAGTTTCTTTAACCAAATGACCTTTTTTGTTCCTTCCATCAAAGCCCAATATTTTATTTCGACTAAAGACAAAAAAATCATGGATTATTTATTTTCTCACCATGATAATGGTGATCAGTTTCCAATTTGGAAAATAAAACCACTTGTGGGCCTTCATTGTTGTGTGTCACCTACCCAATCAACATCCACAAAAACTTCTAGCTCTATGTTTCCTCCCCTCTTGTAGGAAATTCCACAATCTATGGTACCTTTCAAATATTTATAATTTTGTTTAATTAAATTAATAAGGGGTAGTTGAGGGTTGGCTAAGAAGTGGTTGACTACTAAAACATAAAAAGTAATAAAAAGTTTGGTGTTTACCAAGTAAATCATTCTCATGTAGGTGGTGGGATCAATTTTTTGATCATTCATATATGTTTCAAGTCTAGTACCCTTTAGCATCAACACTTTGGTCACATTACAATTTGCCATTTTAAATGTTTGAAACATGTCTTCTATGTATGGTTTTTAGGACTTTTTGGTGAAATAAACATGTTAATGCTTGATAGCATCCAGGTTACCCCAAGTCCATCCTATTGAATCTTCTTGCTAGTTGCTCCTTAAGCCAATAAATCTTTTTTTCAAAGTTTTTAATGATGATCAAGTCATTGATGTAGAGCATGACAACCAAGATTTTCCCATCTTGATGCCAATAATTCAAGTTGGAATCTATTATGCTTCTAATCATGTTAAAATGTTTGAAAAGATTATTGATTTTCTAGTACCAAGTTCAAAAGTGAAAGCCGATATAATGTTTTGTTGAGCTTACAAACCAAGTGTTCATTATCAGACTTCTCAAATCCTTTTTGCTACTTCATGTAAACCACTTCATCAAGGTCACCATTCAAAAAAGTTGTCTTAATGTCCATTTGTGACATTTTCCAGCTATAGTGGGTAGTTAGAGATATCATAATTATGCTCCACTTAATCAAAGGTGCACAATTTTCATGAAAATCTATGTTTTCATTATATTCAAACCTTTTATTACAAATTTAGATTTGTATTTTGAAGGTCTATCCATAAAGTCATTTGTGACTTTGTATACCCACTTAATTGGTATTGGCCTCTTTTCTAGGGGTAATTGGGTTAATGTACATGTCAGATTTTGTGAAATGGAATTCATTTCTTCACTCATTTCCATCTACCATCATGAACTTGGTCACATAAACAATTTAAGAAATGTTCCAAGCATGTCTAGGAATGTTTAGTTTTGAAGAAGAAACACTTGTAAGGAGTTGAGGCAAGTTGTGAGTTCTTCATCTAATGCATTTCTCATTAAATATTACATCATGACTAAGAATCACCTTGTTAGTTTTTGGATTGAACAACATGTAGGCTTTCATATGAATACCCACACCATCCAACATAGTTCCAACTTTGAGTCAAACTTCTTTCTATCGATTTCAAAATCAAGGCATGAGAAACATATCCAAAAATCCTCAAATGTTTTAGATTTGGCTTCTTCCTAAATTTAATAGTTCTTTCTCTATCCTACCTTGATTAATTCGTGATGGTGATTGATTGAAAACATAATTTGCAATATAAGTTATTATTTTTAACCACAAGCTCATGGGTAATCCACTTTCTAATAGTATTATCTTGGCCTTCTCAACTATGGTATGGGTTTTCCTTTTAAAGACCCCATTTTGATGGGGTGTGTGTGCTTGGTTAAATTGTCCCTTGATTCCACATTCTTCACTATACTTAGTACAATCACCATTAATGTATTCCCCATGCACTTACCAAATGTAAATTTAGAAAAACCTTGTTTTGGAAAAAAATTGGCTTCTCTCAAAACACTTGACTTGTTCCATTAGATGAGCCATGAAACTTTCTACTCATTGGAAATCGTTGTTAATGTAAGAATTCGAAGCTTTTCAATTAACATTTCAAGGTTAAAGTTCATATCATAGTGAATATGAATTTGATGTAGGAATTTAGGACCAAGGGCTAGATCACAAATGAGAAGAGGCTTGGTGAAAGTTATCAAGTGGTCCTTCTTGACCTATTCCACAACTTTTTCCATGAAGGTTTGTGTCTTGGATGTTGATCTCTGGTTGGGATTCGACACTTCTCATAATACAGTTTTACAACAACATCAGTTGTTGTGGAAAGCTCTCTTTGGATCCAAAAATAAAAATGATATCAAGTTCAAAGACTAAAATGTTAGAGTACATGGGGATTGCATTGAACTTAGGCTAAAAGATGTAGGAATATCATGGAACAGAGAATGGTTACTACCGATTGAAGTTAGTCATGGTATTCAGTAACTCCACCAATCTTTTTATTGTGTTCAACAAGATTGAATTGACACAAATGTGTTAGGAAACATCCTTGAGGTGTACCCAAATGATGAATGGCATCCATGCTTGAAGATGATAATTTTTGTCCCAGACATAAAATATACGTTTCAAGAACCTTAAGAGATCTGCATCTACTTTAAGAAACATCTCAAATTTTTCATTCACCTCCTTCTAATGCTAAACCCAACCCTCTTCATAAGAGACAACAATGGCTTCCTCCCCTTGCTAGTTTATAACAAAGACATAGAAAATCTTATCACCCTCTTGGTACCCCATTTGGAACACATGTTCCATTTTCAATACATCAATCTTCAAAGTTGATTTGACCACTGGCATGGAGATCATCTTGCAAAGGGGAATGCTCTTGCAAACTTTCTCCTTTGGTGTAATCTCAAGTGTTTATCCAAGACCTACACCGTCTTGAACTTGTGGTGGACTTGCACTTTTTGGATTATCTAATCAAATGATCTAGCTCCGTGTCTTGAACTTGGGATTTTTCACCTTGCATGTGCAACACATAATAAAAAACAGACACCCATTTTGAAATCACAATTTGTAGGTTACAAATATTCAAGAAATTGAAACAAAATGCAAGTATTGAAGAAATCAAAACAAGTTCCAAGTATTGAAATAGTTGAAATAGGTTTATTTACCATATCTATGGGATTATCTTGTGCAATGTTTGCCTTCTAGCCTATGGCTTGAGAGATTCCTTCCTTTAAATGAGACACTTTAGTTTCAATTCCCACTATGTGACTATAATGCATCTCCATAGAAACATGAAATTGAAAAATTCAATGTTAATATTGATTACCTCTTCTTCAAGGATTTTCATGCCTTCTTCCTCTTGAACTTAGAAACCTATTGTAAATCAAAATGAGCAACCAAGTAGAAGTAAGAAGATAAACAAATTAAAACATGTGAAATCAAATTGTAATAGTAGCAACTAATATACCTCCTACTCCTAGTTATCAAAAAGATTGGCCTCCACAAGCTCCTATAAAAAACACAATAGCCCATCAATGAATTTTTCATTCTAGAAAAAAATATTCATAAAAAAATTGACTCAAAAACAAATTGATACAAAATGTCCATTGCATAGAAAATAAAGCTTTGTCATTGAATGGCAAAAAAGGGCAAAGAGCTAAGAAAGCTTCTTTTGGCCTCCATAAGTCAATGTTGAACATTGGAGGCCAAAAGAAGCTTTTTTGGCTTTCGGCCAATTTTTTAAAGAATTTACATTAGAGCTCCATAATTGGAAAGGAATAATATCGAAAAAAAAGGAGCTGAGTTTGGAAAACATTGGAGGAGCCAAGAATTTTCTTGCTCTCCATTTTCCAATGATCAACACTAAACCTTGGAAGGCTAAAAGCAAAAATGTTTTTGGTCCTCGAAAGTTCGTCACCAAAGTTTGGATGACTGAAAGGTTTTTTGCTCCTGACCATAATTTGAGCTCCAAATGTTGGGAGCTCAAGGTGTGGCCAGAAGTAAAAAAGCTCTTAGCCTCAAATAGCTTAGCTTTAAACTATGGAGGACCAGGAGAGTGAATGCTTTCATGCCTCCAAAGCTTGGCACGCTTGGTGCCAAGCTTTGGACCACCAAAAATTTCCATAGATTAACATAAATCTATGGAGGCTCGAGAGAAAAAAAACTATCAATCCTACATAGCTCGTCATTGAGCTTTGGAAGACCAAAGTTCAGTGCCAAACTTTGAAGCGCTAAGAGCATTTTTGTTCTTGGCCCTCCATAGTTTGATGCCAAACTATGGAATGTTGAAAACCAAAAGCTCTTGGCTATAGTTCAAACTCCAAAGTTTTGGAGCTCAAGTTATGGTCGAAAGCTCCAAAAAATGCTCTTGACTTCCATGGCCGAAACAATATGCTTGGTCTCTTGCAAAAGCATGGAACAAGATCTCCTTGCTCTTGCAAGAGCATGACTTGACAAAACATGAAGCAAGAAAAAAATTAAAAGAAAGAAAAAAGAATTAGAAAGCTTACCTCCAACTTTTCTTGATCTACATTAATGTATTCGTTAGCATACCATATATTCTTACAAAATCAAGAAATAAAAAATTGAAAAAAAAAAAATCGATGAAACAAAATGAGATATATTGAAATTTATAAAATTTTATATTGTGAAAAGACAAAATTGATTATAACAAAATTATTATGTTTAGAAAAAATAATTTAATCATTGTCACTAGTAATGTGAAGTAGCATGGAGCCCAAATTAAATTATAAACATATTACACATGGTTTTTTAATATATTAGCATTGAATGGTTGGGAATGTATTCTTGTCAATATACTAAGATATTAAAAACGTTGCAATATTTCAACCTACTAAAATTGAAAAAAGTAATATAAATAATACTACAATGAACTTCCTCCAACTGATGCATTCAATAGCTTTGAAATGTCATATGGTGTCGTAGGTAATGGCATGATCTAAAACACACAATCAATATACAATTTGTTGAAAATGTGTCCAATTCAATTGGGAGTATGTGAAAATTTGATGTTGTATTTAGTTTAAGAAGTAGTTGTTTGTCACAACTTGATTGAAATAAGTAGTAATGGCATCAATTTAAAAATTAATATTGCCAAAAACATTGGTGACCCTTTGATTCTCTTCACAACTTGAACCAACCTTGTATCATCATATTGGATTTCATCATGTATTCTCTTCATCAACACAAAAGAATTACCATATACATCACCAACCACTCCAAAGTGATTATCACATAATGTTAATAATGTCACTACTACAAAAATACAGTTTTTATGCTACTAACATCATGTCTAAAATGATTATATAGTTAATATCTAGAATAGACTAGTAATGTGAAATGACTAAATGTGTCCATCATGATTAAGATCAAAAGAAACAATGTCCAATACAATTTTAAAAATTAGCATTATAGTGAAATCAAACAATATGTTGCACACGTGGTAAATGTGGGTGCCCATGTGGATTTGTCTATGTTGATTAATACAACTAACATAACTAGAATTAGTCATAAAATATGACACACATAATTATAATGTTATTTTTAATGACATGGTACTAATAAAATGGGAAAAAAATCATTTTTTAATTTTTAAAACTTCATTATGAAAAAAATGACAAAAGATAATTTATCATTATTATTCATAATTATTCAAATAAATAAATAATTTACAAGGGGGAATTTTTGGAAAAAAATGTTATGAAAAAATGGAGTATTAATTAAAAATTTGTCACTTTTATCAAAATTATTTTTAAAAAATCATAATAATTAACTAAATGTACATGCTAATCTTGAATTATTCAATTTCCATGATTCGATTCGTATTTGTGATGAATCAAGTGAATGCATATATATGTCCAAATTAAATCAACCACAAATTAAACCATCTATTTATTTATTTGTGATCAAATGACATGAGTAAAATGGAATAATAAAATAAAGTAACTTCTTTTAATTGAATAAAAATAGAATGAAACTAATGTACATCTCATTTAAATTTGAAATTAAACAAATAAATAATTTATTTATAAAAATATAGTAAAATCTATTGATACTACAAAAACATTGTAACATTGAATTCCAAAAAAAAAATTAAAAAAATTGATATAAGATTGAAGGCATACAAATTTTAATACCATAATTTGAAAAGTGTTTTTTTTTTGTTATGATATTTTAAAGATTTTTAAAAAAAAAAGAATTTTGATAAATATGTGGCATAAATCAAAATATTTAAATTAATGGAATGTCCATGACTTTGTATTAAAAATATTATAATATTGAAGTCAATGATGAAAGTAAAGAAACCAAATGTACCCAAATAGTTATATGTGAAAATTTTAACCCGAGCATAAAAAACCATTGCTTGAATTTTTGAAACAAATATTGAATTTTTCATTCGCGTTCTAAAATTGAAAGGAATCCCAAAGTTCAATATGATTATAATAATAAATTATTTTTACCTAAATAGTTATAGATTATACCTCAATCACATATTTAATACCTTATATATGATTTAATTTTTTTTTGATTTAATTATTTGTTCACATTTTGAAACTAAAAAAAATTAACAATTCTATGTAATTGTGAAAATATTTTTTTAATTTAAATAATTATAATTCATAAATTACATATAAATCCTTTAAATAAAATTTTAAAACCATCTTAGTTGTTGTACATTTTGAAATGGAAAAAAATCACAAAGTTTCGAGAAAGTTAATAAATTAGATGTACTTAAATAATATTTGAATACCTAACTAAATTCAAAGTTTCAAATGAAGCATTTGAATTTGTTAATTAATGAGTATATATGATAATTATGATTTACATGTATTTCTTAATTTAAAAATTAGAAAGTTCAATGTAATAATAAACCTACCAAATCAATTAAATCAAATAGTGATATTTTTAAAATGCATTTTTTTGTTTAAAATATGTGTTTATATATTTTGTGATGTCATTTTTTGTCATCATGCAAGGTGATGGTTTAGTGGTTAAGGCCTTTTAATGTGGCCAAAAAGGTTATGGGTTCAAACCTTACTTGGAATTCAATCATCATTAAAAAAATCGTGTATTTGGGGATTAAATGACTTGTATGACATCGACCGATGCAATCTACCAATATAAAAAATAAAATATAAACCAAAAGAAAAATATATTTTTTCGATGTTGAATTATATATCAAAGGTGGTAATGTTTTGGATTCACCTATAGTCAAAAAATATTAAAGTTCCATAATGTCATTAAATATTCATATAAATGACATAACTTTTAATTTAAAATTAAATCAATAATGTCACATCAACTAACAGCCTTAGTCATTTTAGGCATTTTGGAGAAGCATATTTAGTCATGTTAATCATATAATTTTGTCACATTTGTGTCAAAAATGACTAGTTTATTATGACTACAACCAATTTTGCCCATTGTCTAATGTGATTAAGAATATAACTAAACTTAGTCAAAAAAACTAGTTTAAAAACTCATATTTGTAGTAGTGTATGATTATAAATTTGTCTCCAAAAATACATAAACAAGTAGTTTACTAATATTCAAGGAGCAAAATTGGTAAGAGAATTTTTTTATTCCCTTCTAACAATATCACAAACCATTAGGTACCCAAATCAAAGAAGTTATTCAACTTTTGCATCACATATGTGGGTGTATCCCATCATTGCAAAGAAAATCACCTATAGTGCAACATATTTCATCATATTTTGGATCTTGTGAACATGTAAAAACAAGCTAATTAAAAAAAAACTATATATGGAAAGCACATTTGGAAACTTAGATATTGACCACATTAAACCACTCTCTTTTATGTTTTGATTAAATTTACTTTGGTCAATGTCAAATAATCAAAGTCCTTCAGTACTATATATCTTGTCTTTTATACCATCTTTTTAAACTATATTTTAGCCCCAAAAAACATTTAAACAATGAAAAAGTGACTAATTGTTTTAGACAATGTTTATTGACATTTTAATCATATCAAACATGATTAAGTTGTTAGTTATGTGAACACCTATCATGTTCATTTTGACTTCAAAATAAAAATTGCTAACTAATGTGGCTTGTATTTTTTGACTAAAAAATGACATAAGTAAAGTAATTAAAATGTAGGCATGGGGATGTAGGCCCCTTTAGGCACATACATCTAGGCCTTCCTCCTTTATGCATGTAGGCCAGTTATAGGTTTCCCCTTGGTATGTAGGCCACTTGTAAACCTCCCCTAGGGATGTAAATCTTAAAGCATGAACAAGGTGTCACCATAAGAAGGAATTAAACTTCTCACCTCCATGGTGATAAACCAAAGCATTAACCATCCAACCACCACTTCAAATGATAACAAATAATGTCACAACACAAAATATAAATACATTTATTTTGAATTTCACACATTATAATTTCAAATCATAACTTAAATGCCTATGCATAATTGTGAACATGATTAAGGTTGGAATTAGGTAGGTAAGTGGAAAATATTTTATTGCACCTATCAAGAAACATTATTATTACACTACTATATACCTATGAAATTATATACCTAATTATTATCTATCTACTTACCTATTACCGATCCCAACTTACTTATATTACCAATCTATATTTTACTTACTTACACTCTTAGAGGCCTAAACACCTACATTCCTAAGGTGTCTACACACTTACACTTGACACATATGTATATAAATAACATCCTCAATGACTAAAATCTAGCACATATAATATGTAACAACCCAAATCACCCATGGTGTGATTAAAAATTAATCATGCCATACTAGGCACCGATATCATGTAGGAATCACCAAATTTGTGTGTAAGTGGCATTGTTTGATTTGAATATAAAAATTCATGAACTTAATCAAATAATACATGCTTATTTTGTGGAAGGGGCAAAACATGCAAAAAATACCTTTAATCATTTCAAACTAGTAAACATAATCACATCAATCATTGTAATCATGCTTATAGTTGATACTCTAGAGCAATGTAGCTTATTGGAAAAATTATGATTCAAAGTAGTGCATGATATGGAATGTGAATGATGTCCAAGCCAACATACCAATCCAACAATGTCAAACTTAGAAAGTGGATAATCAAGCATGACCATCTTTTCAACTTTGCTTTCATAATTTTAATTTCATTATGATCCATTGTTTGCAATTTTATTTTCAAGCTACATACATCTCAACCAAGTTAGATAAATACATATAGTTGGCTCAAAATTCCCCCAATTTGTTGACATGAAAGGTAAGCTCTATTAGACTCATATTGATTCCAACTTTTGCATTGTCGCCTCCACCTACATTACATGCAATAATATTTGTCATGGCTATGGCTTCTATGAACAAAATTGATCCATTGTCACTAACTATTTATTTGTGTAACTTGTTGAACTTGTCATTTTCCAAAGAATTAACTCATGAAACTACATTTGGATCTTGCCCAACATTGGACCAAAGTATTATTTTTACCCTTGACAATTAGTTATATTGTAAATATATTTTTCCCAATTCTACATCTACCTTACTTTCTTAAATTGTTTCTCCATGAACAATCAATAATAAATACAAAACACTTTGGACTCCAAAAAACAATACAATGAAAGGAAGATTACAAAATATTAATGTTATTCAAAGATTGGTTTTTTTGTTATTGAAGGTAAACATGTCCTTGCAAAACTTAAGGGTTGCGCACATGTCGTTGTTTGCTAATTAATTATGTATTCATTGTATCTAAGTCAATCCTCCCATCATCTATGGAGTTTGACATCCACTTATTTTTGGGAAAGGCCTCTACCCATTTGTCATCAATGCCCAAACACTTGCTTTGTCTTTCATTACAAATCTCATGTATGCACCACACCGTACTTACTATTCAAAAACTAATACATATAGCCCAACCTTGCCTATCACAATCCAAAAATTATGTTTACATATGTATAGAAATGCAATTAGATGTCTCAATATGAAATGCACCTTTTATTAGCAATTTCAAGAGGTAACTTCTCTATAATGAGTGTTATTAGTCTAGAATTAACCATAGAAGAAAAAAAACAAAGGACCACAAAACAAGAACCCCTTTTCACTTATGTGACAACCCAATTTCATATTGCAAAATTCTACAAAAACCCAAGAAAAATTAGAACACACAAAAATGGATTGAAAATCCATTAAAGTAATAGAGGGAGGTATTTGAAAATGTGTTTATAACCGAAAAATTGCAACAAAATCAAACTCGTCTCCATCCCATATTCAACTTTCACAAACCCAAAATACAAAATTTGCAATTTTAATAGTGTAGGTTGTATGTCTCCAAGAAATTCATAGAATTAATGTACAATAAATCATAAAAAGGTCACTTCCATTTTATTTAGAATGGTGTGCAAAAAATAGAATGTGCAACTTATTGAAAAAAAATAAACTTTCTAATTTACATAAATGTAAATAAGGTGCCTATAGTTCATTATGAAAATATACTTTAAATATATCTAATATATTATAAAACATACCTAAAACATACCATTATGTCAATACATACCAAAGAAACACCATTTTATCTCATGTGCCATATAAAAATGTACAAGGAATGGCCTCCCTAGGCAAGGAATTCATTTAATATTTTTATTTGATATTAAATTGAATGTACACCATTTCTTTTGACATTTGTGGCACCTATTTGGTCTACTAACTACACCATAAATGTATTTAAAAATATGACCACAAATAGTTGAAGTTTCTGATTTTATTGTATCCATGCAAATTGGACACCTAGGCTTAAATTGTTATTATATTGATTCAACATGCATATTTTTGTCCTTGTTTCCAACCCAATTTTAGATAAGTTTTTAAATTAAGTCTTGAATTAAAACATGAAAAATAAATCACCAATGTTGTTTATTTCCAATTATTTCAATGTATACACCAACCAACACATATCCAACTACAAAATGAAATACTATTTGTAAAAATTGTAATATTTTGGGCTTGATCATGTGTGTCATGGCCTTGCCCCCACCCATCTTCCTTTTTAAGCTTGTCCTCCTCCATGTTACGAAATGTTAAACATAATATCATAATTCAAAACTAAATAAACACAAAATAATAATAATAGTATAGTTAAATGAATTTTCTAACAAAACCTACATAACAATTAAATGGTTTGAAATCACTAAATGAAACATAACAAAAGTATTTATTTATTTATTTATCTTCTAGTTATCAAACAAAATATATGATTGTAAAAGGAAAAATACCAAAAAAAACGATTATAAATTCTTGTTTATGGAATTTTCATGGATCAATGGAAGAAAAAAATGTTTCCAAGTTTTCAAGCCCCTAGGGTTTGGTGATATGTGAACATTCTAGTCATTGAAACTTGATTATTAAATTGTTTTATCACCAATTTATTATATTCAAATTCATGTACAATATAATCAGTTCATTTTAGGGTTGGAAGGATTGGAATATGAAATTTGCCACAAAAAACAACTACAAAAGATTTTCAAATGAAATTGAAACAATAATTTTGACATATCATAAACTAAATCAAACTTTCTCACCATTAAAACCAAAACCTTAATGAACAAATATGTACACACCTTTTGCGGAACGAAGAGATGGGGGGTGATAAACTTTTTAGAGAAATATCATGAATAATAATATAATGGATCACACATACATACATTTCTAATTGAGAACAAGAATTATAGCACAAGGTCGTGCATTTGTAGCAAGTAGAAATGTGTGCATGAACCACATAACAAAATTATTTATGAATTTGCAAAGAAGTATGGTTTTTTGAGATGATGGTTTGTGCATGAGCATAAAGCTTAAGCTTGGAGCTTGGAACTTAAGCTTAATGTGATTTTAATCCAACTAGATATGGATGAATATGTCCATAGATGAATGATTTCATATGGATGAATTTCATATATGATTTGGATTAAATAAATAAATCATTGGATGAAATTCATCCATGATTGAAAAGTAAATAAATTTAAAATTATTTATATCCATCCTCATTTTTTGTCGAAGTATTAATATCTCAAACTTGAATGTCATTTTATAATGGTAAATTTTAAAAATTTGATAATAAGGAAAAATATGTGATGGGAC
>Ga0116229_10005057_pt1 | contig 21590 bp, 11 predicted proteins | sample S1TSphgellanicum_3_FD_87313 | JGI IMG/M metagenome (GOLD analysis project Ga0116229, IMG submission 87313) | Host-associated microbial communities from peat moss isolated from Minnesota, USA - S1T2_Fc - Sphagnum magellanicum MG | ecosystem: Host-associated > Plants > Peat moss > Unclassified...
CCCCCCCCCCCCCTTCCTTTTTTTTTCAATTTGATATGTAGCATGGGTGGCGATCATCCCACATAAGACTTATCTTTAATGGTGGCTTGTTTGAAAAAACTGTGAAAACAAAAGAAAACTAGCAGAAAAATTGCCTTATATACTCAAAAGGCTGTTTGAGGGAACTGGAAGGGGAGGAAATGGGTCAACCTCAGTTTTGTTCAGATTTGTGGTTCCACAAATTCCTAAACGTCTAGTTTAGGTCTCTAATGAAAATAACTCCAAACCTGGGCCTCATCAGAAACCATGTCCAATTCCATCTGTATTACACACAATACGAGATCAGAAATTATGTATGTAGTCTAGGACATTAATCTTTTATTGGATTTTTGTTCTTCAGTCTAGGACATCTTTCCATTAAGCCTCTAAGATCACAGATTCTGCCCCAATAGTACCTTCCCATTATGTTTGTTATAGCTAGCTATGCTAAATCACCTCACATCTCCAATGGCCAAGCATTGACCAAATGCAAAGTTGTAAGAGCAATGACTCAAATTATGTATCACCATAAGACGAGATATTCATTTTGTCATGGAAACATGTGTTCTTTTAAAATTCACTAAAAAGTTCCCTACATGTGAACTGTTTCCTGGGACAAATGGGCCCAAGTTTCTCAAACAAAAAAAACTTTTTCGACCCACATAACACAAAACGAACTGGGGTGCTAAAACAAAAAGCATAGTTCCTGAGAACAAAGGGGACCCAAGTCCCCTGGGGATTGTAATTGTGATAACAATAGCATAATGGAAAGAGAACCCTTAGTTTCATAATCTTATTACTTGACTTTAAAATAAATTGAAAATGAACATGAAATTGAAAGTGGGGCTTGAGTGAGCCAGCACCCACAAGTGCACCATCCAAAAAATCCCGTTCTGGGATTTCATGGATGGGATGAAACTGTCCCCCAGCAGTCAGTTTACTTGGTACATAGTTTTCTTTTTTTCGTGGGCATTCTTTTTTCACATGCTTTTTTTTTTCCCTCACTCTCATTTTTTTCATGGGCCTTTTTTTTCTCTCGCTTTTTTTTTTGTCCCACCATCCTTGAACCCAAATTTTTTTCTGGGAACTCCTACCTACTCCTCCAACCTACCTACCTCCCTTCCACCACCCAACCCATCTACCTCCCCCTACCTACCCCACTAGCCATTTGCACTCCCCTCCATCACCTAAACCACAAAGAGCTTCTGGAGCTTGTGGAAAGCTTCTAGAGCTTGCGGAACTTGGGGAGCTTGGAGAGCTTGTGGAGCTTGGGATGCAAAACATCAAGTGGAGCCCTCACCTTGAAGGTAAATGTTTTTTTTCTTGTTTTTTTTTTTTTGCTTCCAAAACTAGGATGATGAATTGCAACTCATCATCTTGGGTTTTTTCATTCTAGTTACATCTGAAATTAGGACGACGAGCTACACTCATCGTCCTAGTTCATTTTTTAAATCACAAGCTAGAAGACCTGGTCATCGTCTTGGTCTTTTTTTTTTGTTGCACGCTTTAAAACCATGACGACGAACATCGCGTTCATCATCATGGTTTTTTGTTTGTGGGCTTGTAAAACCAGGACAATGATCGTAGCTTGTCGTCTTGGTTTTTTATGTGTTGCACGCTCTGAAACTAGGATGATGAATTATGCTCGTCATCCTAGTTTTATTTGTGTGTTACAAGCTCTAAAACTAGGATGACGAGCGTCCTAGTTTTTTTGTGCGTTGCAAGCTTTGAAACCACCACAACAAATGTTGCATTCATCATCGTGGTCTTTTTTTTGGTGCAACTTGTAAGACCAAGATGACGAACACAGCTTGTCATCGTGGTTTTTTTTTTGTGTTATAAACTTTGAAACCAAGATGACGAACGCAATTCGTCATCTTGGTTTTTTTGTGTGTTGGATGTTTGAAACCATGATGACAAACACTACAGTCATCATTGTCGTTTCTTTGTGTTTTGCAAGTTCTGAAACCACAACGATGAACGTTGCATTCGATGTCATGGTTTTTTTTTCTTCATGTTACTTATAAGACTAGGACAACAAGTTCTACTCATCGTCTTGGTTTTACTTATGTGTTGCAAGCTTTGAAACTAAGACAATAAGCATCCTAGTTTTTTGTGTGTTGCACACTTTGAAACCAACAATGTTCGTTGTCATGGTTTTTTTTCTTTTTGCAGCTTGGATAACTAGGACAACGAGCCACACTCATCATCCTGGTTTTCTTTTGGTGTTATAAGTTTCGAAACCCAAATGATGAGCACCACATCACACTCATCATCTTGGTGGTTTTTTTTCTAATGATGTTTACAAGGAAAAACATGACAAATATTTTGCAACTCCTTTGGGTTTTGTTTTGTTTTCTAGTGTTGGTAATAAAGTTTAAAAGCATTTAGTTAATGTGCTCATTTTGTTAAATGCACATTCAAATGAAATCGAGGAATTGTGCAAGTGGCATTAGAAATGTTATGGAAGAAGGAGGTGTAGAGGTTGGGGTGATTAGACAACAAGTAGAAGATGCGGTTGCATTGGCTCCAAATGGGAATATTGAAGAGGGAATCCAAGCTAATGTTGAAGTTGGGGAAACCTCTACTATTGTAGATGTTTGTAAAATTGAAGTTGAGTTACAAAGGATTATTGACATGATAGAAGACAAAGAAATTTTTGTTCCTGGGCAAAAAAATGCAAATGGAAATGTTGATCCTCATGTTCAAATTGATGAAGGTGAAATATTATACCTTACTTATTATAATTAATTGCCCCACCCATCCTCTCTAGTTGAAAATATGGATGGGGTTTTTTTTTGTCAAATTTGTGATTGCAGTACCTTCCTTAATTGTGGTCCTTAAAAAACCTTTGCATGCCCCACCTTCCTTCTCCATGGAGAAGGTGGGTGGGGCATTTTACTTTTTGTTTAAATTTGTAGGCAATACTTTTAAGCTTTGTAAAAAATATTGTTATTTTTAAAGTTTGCTTCTTTTTGTGCAAATTTCAACTCTAGAATTTAGTAATACCTTCATCTTGTGTTTTTGTTATTTTATCTTTATGTGTAATACCCTCATCATGTGTGATAATCTTCTACCTATTTATGTAATACCTTCATCTTGTAGGGCATAACTTTCATCCAGAAGATTAATTTTCACATTTGGTTTTATGTTTTTGTTTTTTTGGTTTCAGATGTGGTTACCCCTCTCCCGATTGCCATAAAGGGTATGCATAAACAAAGGATGGACCCAAATTTACTTACAGCATTAATGGGTGTGATGCATCCTATACATCCAAATACAACTTGTTATAGCATTTATGGGCACATCACAATGTTAGCATGGAACCAAGCAAGCTCGGATGCCCATCTACTCGAAAGTAGGGCTTAAGGGTTCAAGATCACATGACAATGAATGCACATGTGTTAAACAACCCTTTGGCCCAGTTTTGGCATAATGAACAAAAGGTTATTGTTAAGGCTAAAAGGCACACATTCTTGGAGTGGGATAGGCTCCAGGTTGATTTGCAATACACACCTGAGGTGCCTAAGCCCGCACTAGTGAGGCTAACTTCTAGCCACATTCTTCGACTTCTTGGCATGAGTACATTGGGTGTGGGGGCCATGCTTCTCAATGTGCAAGCCATGCTAGAGCGCGATGAAGACCTTGCACTTGTGATTAGAGTAACTCAAGCTGAGTTTGCAAAAACACTCAAAGGTGCTTAGATAAAACACAACTTGAAGTTTACATCAAATAAAACAATGTGGCATAAAGATATTGGCCTCCCTACGCAATACCATGATTTAGAAATGATTCATGGTTGGTAAGTTTCCAACCATGCCATATTGAATTTTATTTGAAATCCAAGTTTTAAAGTTCATATGCAATATTTATTATATTTTGTTGTGTGTTTTAGGGTTGGAAACACCACCAAGGATGTGTTTGCGGCTAATGTTGTGGATGCAACATTAGCTAATCGCAGGGTTTTTATGTGACAATGCGCCCATGATGCAAAGGTTTCATCAATGTAGTACAAGAGGGCCAATGGGATCCCATCCCCCTCCGATAGTGATATAGATAGCCCATATCTTATCCTAGTTATGATTAGGGTGTTGTTTTGGTCTTCAAGATTTAAGGTAACAATTTTTTTTTAACAACCACATGTTTACTAATATGACATATTCCCCATTTTAGATAGGGTTGTTTTGGACTTGGGCATTTTTTTGCACATTTTTGTAACACATGTCACCCATGTTATTTTATTTAAAGCATTTTATTTTCATTTTGCACGATCCTATGTAAATAATTAGAAATACATTCTCACGTATTCTTATATGTATGATTGATAAATTTATCAAAACAATGATTTTAGTCTTGCACTCAAACCAAAAAATCTTTCTTTACCCCCAAAAATTATAAATTCAAACCTAAAAAAAAAAAAAAACAATACCCTCATGAAGGTTATGTAAACACCATTGATTATATTATTTTGGTCTAGGCTATTGGAGGGGTATTGCTTATGTCCAAAATTATTCTAGGCACATGCAATACCCCTATTAAGATATATTATAAAACTTTGGGCTCCATAACATATTTAAAGAGTCCCAAAGGGGTATTGCATAGCCCCAACAAACCTTAAAAGGAATGCAGTACCTTCATAAGGATATTTTATAAATAATATGAATTAAATTATTTTAGTCTAGGTTACTATAAAGGTATTGCTTATGCCCATAATTACACAATGGGTATGCAATACCTTTTTTAGGGTATATTAAAGATCTTTTGGGCTCTGTCACATATCAATTGTAACCTAGAATGGTATTGACTAAACCGAAAAGGAAAACAATACCCTGTTTGAAGTAATCTACAAATAGCATGGGCTCAATTATTTTGGTTCGAACTATCAAAAGGGTATTGCTCATGCCCAAAAGTATTCAATTCACATGCACTACACCTCTTCGGGTATCCCATAAAACCTTTGGGTTCCCTAATATATCTTTTGGAATTTGGAAGGGTATTACATAACCTTAACAAAACCTAGAAGGAAAGCAATACCCACATCATTTTGTAATAATATTGTAAATCATGAAACAAAAGAAGTTTTTTTAAGATACTTATTCCATGCCCACTATATCATACCAAACATATTAATTCAAGTAAATGAGGGTATTGCAATGTTCTTCACATTGATGGTAGAATGTCACTTGAACAAACTTATGTAGTTAAAATGCAAATACATGCATCATTTTAGGATATTTGCATTCACCATGAAACTTGGAAGGGTATTGCATAGCCCTACCAAAACCTAAAAGGAATGCATTACCTGCACCATATTGTGACAATATCCTAAACCATGATATAAATGAGGGTAATGTCAAGTTGGTCACATTGATGGTAAAAGGTAATGAAACTATCACTAAAATGAAGGTATTGTGATTACACTTCAAAACTTTGTTTAAGTTAACCTTATACCATCAATGTGGCAAATATTGCATTACCCTCATTTATATGTACCAACAATTTTGCATTGGTCCATTAAACGATTCTTACCATTCATGAATTTGAAAATGTCTTTCAATTATATTTAATGTTTGCTTAAAAATTTTAACATAAAATAATGATTAAAATATTATATGTATAAGAATGAAAAAAATGAATAAATCCACACATTAATTAATTAAGGATATCAATTTTTGATATTTTATAAAATAAATTTTACATAGAGGTAAAAAAATACATTGACTAAACATACATGATATTAGGTACTTATGTTTCAAAATTCAATAAAAACCTTGATTCCTAAACTTAATCCTAAACCTTGGTTGAAAGAAGTCAAGGTTTTACTAAAACATTTTTTTTATGTTCCAAGAAAAAAAAGAACAACAAAGAGGAAGATTTTGTTGATGCTAAGGTTGATGAAAGATGCCTATGGCTTGCCTTGCAATATTGATAAATGATACAATACATTGTTGTGTTGCATGAAATTCTAACTGCATTTTGGAGGTAGCATAGTTCAATAATGCAAGAGGTCCTAACTCTACAACGAGGAGATAACGAGGGAGCATCTAATGTTTATTCTTATTAAAATGATTGCTTTGATGTTCATATATTTGATGAATTTATTTTTGAAAAGGCAATCCCTAAAAGTTTATCAAGCTAAAATCTGAGGTAATAATTTGACTATATTCAATTAGGGCAAGATGATGACATCATTGAATCAAAGGTATCTAATAAGCAAAATCCACCTGGAGCTGGGATGCATGAAATTGGAACTTGGGCACATTCACCCAACGTCCAAAATGATCCTAGTACTAGTCTTTGATGATAACAAACAAATATAACCAGATGGGGTAACACATAGATTAATTACATGAAGGACATGATTTTTAGTAGCCATTTGACCAACTACCCAATGCCCATGTCTTCTCTTGGAGAATCTACTATTTTTTTTATCAAAACATTGATTTGATGAACTGGGTGGTGAGCATTTTAAAATAGTTCCATTCACATCATAATCATTATTGTGCACCACGAGAGTTGGAGGATTCAACATCACAACATCATCATGCCTAATGTAGAAGTAACTTAATCACAATAATTGTAGTGTTTAACTTTTTGGTGGATTCAATTTGCACAAGGACTTGCACGATTGAGTGATGTTCAGCTTCTCAACATGTTAAGAACATTACATAACAACTTGGCCCTCACAAAGTTTTTGAATCCACACAAACTCTAGCATGGCTTTTAAGAGCTTATGAACATTTTCATACTCAATTATTTGAAGGTTTCTAGGAAGCTTTCAAGAGCAAACCTTCCTCTTTGAACAAACAACAACTCGAACACTAACTCCTTGCAATCAACTATCATCTTTAGAACAATATGGAAGTTCATTATATTGTTGTTGTTACTCTATGTTGTTGCAATGATAGTGGTGTGGTGGGAGATGGAAAATGTACCTCCTTCACCCTATGATTTATTAGAGCATTCCCATGCTCTTTTAGATCACATTCTGATTTTCCACCGCAAATTTTTTTTGGGCTTGTTCAATGTGTAAACGCCCATCCAAGTGCTTGCATATGGGTGCTTGGAAGAATTATTTGAAGTTGTCTATATTGTTGTCCCCAAATCAAGCATTTGTTTACAACATTGCTATTACACTTCATCATCATCTAGTTTTTAAAAACTCCACCTTGAATATCTTGTCAATTTGATGGGTAGAGAATCTCCAGTAGACTGGAGAGTAGGCAATTTATTTCTTCCTATTTGCTTGCCAGTCAAAAAAAACATGATAGTTGTGTGTCTATTGTGTAGTTAATGTGGGACATTACTTAATGTGGAAGGGCTAAAGGTTACATCTAGTATAAATTATAAATTTTCATGACCAGTATTTTGTGACAAAATTCCAAAACTTCAAATTAGAAATAACAACTTACATAATTTATATATTGGTTTCATGGTGCACTATTTTCACTTTTCATTTTGAAATTTCACAATTGTACCTGAAGAATTTGACTCACAACTCACAACCACCTTTGATGTAAGGGATGCATGAAAATGGAAACAAAACTATCACTAGGAAATTATTTCAGATCTAACTTTTTGTAAGTTGATAGTATTTTAGTTTATAATCATCATAAATGCAAGGATTTAAATAGTGGATCCTAGGTAAAATCATGTTGCATCCATTACAAGATGATTACATACCATAATTCAGTTGCTACTTTCCAAGCATTTGGAGCACAAATTTTAAACAACCAGAATTGGAAGAAATTTCAAGAATCTAAAAGCCTCATTTGAAGAATGCACCTCTTAAGAATGCCCCACCTTCCTCCTTTATCAAATGTTTAATTAAAATTTCTACCAAATTAAAATAATTATGCAAATATTATATCTTTACAAATGAAAAAATATATAATTTCAACTAAGTATATCATCATTTAGTACATTGTAAATTAAGATCTACATAATATTTAGTAATTTATATTTCAAATTTCAATTACAATGTTTCAATTTACATAGAAATAATATTCAATCATGTGCATTAATAAAATATACAATGTCAATAACTTATCTTTTGGAATTTTTTATTCTCATTAAAAATAAATTTAGAAAAAAATTTACACTATACATAACCGTGGGTTTATATAGTTTAAATTTAATATATATTCTTAATCAATTCTTATCATATTTAAAATAAAAAAGAAGACATTTATATGCATTAAAATGAATCAACAATATAATTCCATAATATCATTACTTACATATAATGTACTACTCGAAATGTTATAAATAATAATATATTTACACCAATATTTAAGCCAATATTATACATCATTAAAAAAAATTTACATGAGTACTTATGTTATATCTTTATAAAATGTAAAATATTACCAACCTATTATATAATTATTTTAGGCTATAAATTATTTATTATATGTCCAATTTTATTTTATTTATTTCAATCATACATAGGATTAATATATGGGAGACGCCATTTTTATTATTATGTGAACTATTAAAAAAAGTAGAAAATCATGTGCTTTCATTAATTTTTTAAAACATGCATTAAAATCTTATTAAAATCTTATCAAATTAAAGACTTTATGTTTTTTTTTGGAAATTGAATTTACAACTTTAAGAGTGAAAAACATAAATATGTACATCATTGAAAAAAAAATTAAAGATGGATTTTAATTTTTTTGGATTTTGACAAATTCTGAATTCTAACATTAATTAATAAATTTTACGTTAAGCCATAAACCCTTGTACCATCAATGTGACCAATTTTGCATTACGTTCATTTATATATATGTTAAATCATATTGTAAAGTGAAAAAATAATTTTTAAAACATGAATTTCATTATATATTGGCAAGGAATGAAATATTTAAAAAATATTTTTATGTTTCATGGTGAATGCAAATGTCCCATGATGATGCAAGTATTACATTTAAACTCCATAACTTTGTTCAAGTCCTTCTACCATCAATGTGAAGAACTTTGCAACACCTTCATTTATTTAAATCAATATGTAGGGCATGTTATATTGAACATTGATAAATACTTTTAAAAATATCCTTTTGTTTCATGGTTTAAAACATTATCATAATATGATGCAAGTACTACTTTCCTTCTAGGTTTTGGTATGTCTACATTAGGCCTCCAAGTTTGAAAATATATGTTATGGAGCTCAATGTATTTTTGGATAAGTTATAAGGGGTATTGTGTAGTTTGAACATGAGCAATACCCTTCCAATAGTGTAGACCCATGGTTTTTGATTATTAAATACCCTAATGATAGTATTAGTTTCCTTGGAGGTTTTGGTAGGGCTATGCAATACCCCTCCATGTGTCAAAAGATACATTATGGAGCTCAATGTATTTATAGGATACCTTGAGAAGGGTAATGCATGTTCATTGAATATTCCTTGCCATAAGCAATACCCCTTTGATAGTTTAGATTAAAATAATTTAGCCCATGGTTTTTACTAAATACCTTAAACATGGTATTATTTGCTTGTAGGTTTTGGTACGGCTATGCAATACCCCTCCGCAATTCAAGTTATAAAGCCCAATGTATTTCTAGGATAACCTAGGGGTATTGCAAGTGTATTGTGTAGTTTTGAAGATGAACAATACTCTTCCAATAGTGTAGACCCATGGTGTTTAATTACTAAATACCTTAATGAGGGTACTAGTTTCCTTGTAGGTTTTGGTAGGGCTATGCAATACCCTTCCATGTGTCAAAAGATATGTTATGGGGCCTAATGTATTTTGGGATACCTTAAGAGGGGTAATGCATGTTCATTGAGTCTTTTTGGGCATGAATAATACCTTTCTAATAGCCCAAACCAAAATAATTCAACCCATGGTGTTTACAATGTAGCCCACTGAAGGTATTGCATCCTCATTGGTAGGGCTATGTAATATTCCTCCAAGTTTCAAAAGATATGTTATGGAGCCCAATGTATTTACGGGATACCTTAAGAGGGGTAATGCATGTTCATTGAATCTTTTTGGGCATGAACACCACCCTTCTAATAACTTAGACCAAAATAATTTAGCCCATGGTGTTTACAGTGTAGCCCATTGAGGGTAATACATCCCTTCTAAGTTTTGGTAGGACTATGCAATACTCTTCCAAGTTTCAAAAGATAAGTTATGGAGCCCAAGGTATTTCTAGGATACCCTACAAGGGGTACTACATGTGTATTAAATAGTTTTGGGTATGAGCAATACCCTTACACGTGTCAAAAGATATATTATGAAGCCCAATGTATTTCTAGGATACTTTGAGAGGGGTATTGAATGTTCATTGAGTCTTTTTGGGCATGAACAATACCCCTTTAATGGCCTAGACCAAAATAATTCAGCCCATGGCTTTTACAATGTAGCCTAATGAGGGTAATGCATCCCTTCTAGGTTTTGGTAGGGCTATGCAATACTCCTCCAAGTTTCAAAAGATATGTTATAGAGCTTAATGTATTTTTGGGATACCATGCACGGGGTATTTTCAAACGTATTGAGTAGTTTTGGGCATGAGCAATACCCCTCTGATACCCTAAACCAAAATAATTCAACCCATGGTATTTATAATGTAGCACAATGAAGGTATTGAAATTGTTTTAAGTTTTGGTAGGGCTATGCATTACCCCTTCACGTGTCAAAAGATTTGTTATGGAGCTTAATGTATTTATGGGATACCTTGATAAGGGTATTATCTTGTGGCCCAATGAGGGTATTGCAATGTAACCCAATGAAGGTATTACAATTTAACCCAATGAGGGTATTGCATTCCTTCTAGGTTTTGATAGGGCTATGCAATATCCCTTGAATTGTCGAAAGATATGATATGGAGCCCAAACTATTTCAGAGGTACCTAGAATGGGGTATTGCACATTCATTGAGTATTTTGCTTTATGAACCTGAGTACAACATGCATTAAATGCGTCTAAGTTGAATTGGAGTTTTGTATTGCTTTGATTATCCACTTGGCTTGCAATACCCCCTTGGAAAACACTCTTTAAACACAACTTGCAATACCTTTATATAGGGGGGGTTAAATATTTTAATCATCCCCTTATTTATTTTGTTTGAATGAACAAGAGCAAGCTCCATGCTATAATTTAATTAAATTTTTTCCTCATTGTTGTCGACCATTGGGGGTCTAGCACAGTGGCAACCATGTAGGTAGGTGTAGCCATGTAGGTGGGGTTTCATAGGTACCTATTTAAAATGTTGGTAGGTACATCAGTGGTAGGGCGGGTAGGTGGGTGAGGATGAAAGTAGCACATTTGAAATTTATGGGTGAGAAGGTAGATGGGAAAGAGTCTACTTTTAATTCAAATATATAGGTGAGTAGGTCGGTGGGGGATAGTGGGGGGTAGTAGGTAGGTTTAGGGTTTAGGGTTTAGGGTGCGAGGCGGGGAGAAAATAAAGTTGCAAAAAACACTGAGATCAGGGCTGAGAAAGGCAAACAAAACAAGTCAACCTGGGATGACACAGGGATAGAAAAGAGAATCCTATCAGTGCACCATCCATCCACGTTGATGCACTGGTGAGTGCTGGTTCACTCTGGCCACTAAAATGGTACAACCTGCCTCTCACTTTTCTCATAAAGTTCTCATTGCCTGGCTTATAGAAACCTAGAACTTGTGTAAAAGAAATACTGTATCCCCCTTCTTGTTGTTCAAGTTTTGGGTTCAAGTTTCAATTTCAACAAAACAGTCCAAATTTGTAGTGCTATACGGTTCAGGTCCAGTTTGATCACGCGGTAGTACGTGCAATCTGGTTCCAAAGAACTGGCCCAGAACCCAAAAAACTAGCCAACATCAATTGATCATCACCCAACACATTTTTGTCCTCTTGCTCTTTTTTGGGTTCTCTAACTTCTAATTTGCAAATTAATTTTTTAAGTGTACCCTTGTGGCCAGATCGAAAAGCCTTTCTACCTTAATGGGATAAAAGTGAGGTGCTAGGGAGAACATGTTGGGGAACACATTGGGAACTTGGGGAACTTATTGAGAACTTAAAAAGAAACATAGTGAGAACACATTGGGAACCAGGGAAAAATGAAAAAAATCCTTTTCCCTCCCCCTGCCCCATCCAAACTTAAGAGGAAAAAAAAGCAAGGCACCTTGAGTGCATGCTTGGGCCTTTTTTTTGGTTGAATAATTTATTATTTGTGTCAAAATTCTAATAAAATTAAAAGTTCAACTGTCAGGTTTTGAACTGCAGACTTTCCATGGCGATGACTTAAAACTGAGGCTAGACACTAGACTGTTCCATAAATTTGACAAGACTTTTCTTATTATTTTGAATAATCATCACCTATTGAAAATTTCAGAATTAAAAAACCAAGTGTCGAAGTTAAGATTTTAAATTAAATTAATTATTCAATAATTTGTTGCCGAAATGATAAAAATACAACAGTATTTCCCTTTGCACATGTAAAAGTACTTGCATTATTTCCCTACTCATTTCACTTTGATTGGCAATGTCCATAGCCTACTTGGGAGTGCTTCCAGCGAGTTTTTAGTCATAGGTTGTTGTAGCAGCTGTGGATCTAGCCTATGTAGGGTCAGTTTTTCTTTTCGGTTACCACTGACAAGTGTTGCCTCTTAACTGTTAACCCAAAAAGCTTATATCATGCTTACAATCAATGGTTGTCAAGCCTTTTGTTATGTTAGTTTAAAGTAGGCTTTAAAGGCCAGAGAATGATGTTTTTTTTAATTTTAATTAAAGATTGGGTTGCACAGTAAGATGTGCATCAGCCCGTCACCCCCAAAAGAAAAAAAATCACTTTGGACCCACCCTCACAACTAATTAATACGAACAATAATAGGTACCCAGGCTTCAAATGATTGCGGGTACCTTTCTACTAGTTTCAGGAAGACAAAAAAATTTAATAATCCACAAAGATACCATAAATCAGCTCTCACATCTCTTACAAAGTCGGCCCCTAAAGGTTAGGACCAGTGTTGTCCAGTTATCCAGATTCATCTTGATATGTATATGCATAATGGCCAGATATGTATTCATACATATCCGGATTTTTTAATATTTTTCATAACTGGCTATGTGCACAACTGCCGAATGCCTAATTGCTCTAGTATCTTTATGTCTAACCGTATCCGTCGAAAGTGGTTTTCAAAAGTTGATATCCGGCTATTAGGGTTTAGAAAAATGCCAGATATGTATTTCATTTAGGGGTTTAAGCTTTTCAGTTAGGTTTAGGTCTAGGGGGAACGAAAAATTCGTCACTCTCAAGCTTTCGACATTGTGGCTTTTGCATTTTGTGTTTTGTGCTCATCTTTGCTTTGAGCTGCAAGTTTGCGCTTTCAAGTTCCTTGTTTCATTATATTAGTGTGTGATGCTATATTTTCTTAACCTTTGGTGCTTTCTTGTGCTTGGCACTTTGTGTTCCTAGTTTCATTATATTAGTATGTGATGCTCTATTTTCTTAACCTTTGGTGCTTTCTTTTCTTGTGCTTGGCACTTTGCTTCTTGTTGTTTGTTGTTTTTGTTTCTTAGTGCTCTACTCTCTTTGCGTTCAAACTTGGTTTTGGATGCAATTTCAAGAGGTGCAACATGCAACTTGAAGAAACTTGAAAAAGTTTTTCATAGTAAAGTAAGCTTTAACCCTAAACCTCTTTTTTTGTTTATTAAGCACTGTGATTTTTTAACATTGTTTCTAGGCATTGTTCTTTCTCAAGCACCATTATTTTTTGACATTGTTTCTGGGCACTGTGCTTTCTCAAGCATCATGGTTTTTCAAAGTTGTTTCTAGGCACTATGCTTTCTCAAGCACCATGGTTTCTCAATGTTGTTTCTAGGCACTATGCTTTCTCAAGCGTTGTGGTGTCTCGGCAATGTTTTTGGGCATTGTGCTTTTTCAAGTGTTGTGGTTTTTTAGCGTTGTTTGTGGGTAGTGTGCTTTTTCACACACCTTGGTTTTTCAGCGTTGTTTGTGGGTAGTGTGTTTTTTCACGCACCTTGGTTTTTCAACCTTACTTTTTGGCACTATGGTTATTCAAGGACTATGATTTTTTGGCATTGATTTTTCAGCACCGTATTTTCTCAAGCATGATGCTTTCTTGGCTTTACTCCTAATGTTGCACTTTATGCTTCTACACTTTACACTTTGCGTTTGTGTTTTTTTTGGCTTTGCTGCAAGTGTTATGCTCTCCATTTCCTTCTAGGCTATGTTTTTGGATTTGCTGTTTACTGTTTATGCAAGTTTGCTTTCAAGTTTTGGTGCAACCTGCAACAACAACCACATTTTGGACTTTAGATGTAGCACACAACAACAAAAAATCATTATGTCTCACAATGAAGGTAAGCTCTTCAACCCCAAACCTTTGGTTTATTTATTTTTGGTTTTGGGAGCTTGAATGACATAACCTTAACCTTGGGCTCGTGGCCAAAGCAAGAACATGGAAAGATGTAAACTGATAGTGCAACCCGAGAATCACACTCACACTCCCAAGTGGACTCCCACTTTGGGAGTTGGAGTCCCAATGGATTTTCAAATTTTTAGAGAGCGATTTGAGGGGCCAAAACTCATTGAATTGAAGCATTTTTTATACCATTGGAAATCTCTTAAAACTTAAATGTCTAAAATGAGCTTGCATGATCCATTTGAGTACTTGCAACACAAGTTATGACCCAAAGAAAGGCCAGAAGTTAAAGTGTCAATTTGACTCCCGACCATTAAAAGTAGAAAATAACTCTGAATTACACACGTACAGGTGGCGTGCCATATATTGTTGAAAAGTTCTCAACGAGGGATACAACTTTGCTTTAGACCTCACCTCAATCTAAGGTCTTAAAAAGAAGTTATGGGCTCCAAAATGGCAAAAGACCTAATTTTGAAAATTTTCGGACTCCTGATTTGGGAGTCTAAAAAAAAATGACATTTGAATGCAACTCCCATGGCTAATCATAAATAATATTGTAAGGGGAAAGGTGGTGGCTTCCCCCAAATCCGGGTTATGGTGAGTTTTGTGAATCTGTGTATGTACATGGCTCGCCCGTGCACCAAAAGTGTTCTGATTATGCACTAACCAACTTGTTGTTTAATTTGTGCAGGTTCATATGAATAATTGAACCACTTATCATTTGTCTTAATCCCCATCTTACAACTCCAACACACCCCTCTTACCCCTGAAATGTTGCGAGTTAAAGAACGTACCCCAACTCTTTCTTCTTCCGTTATTTTCACTTTTGGATTCACATTTAAGTCCTTAAAGGAGTTTGAGGATGGGTCATTGAAGTTGAGTTTGTTTTGTCTTAGTGTGTCTTAATGTGTTTAAGTGTGTCTTTTTTGTTGTGTGTAAGTGCATTGTGCATTTCGTTTGTTTATTTGATGGCTAAGGAGGTAGAATTTTGCATGATCGAAAATGTGGGTAGAGTTGATGAAAATGCATTAGCTCCCCAAACTCAAACACCTATAGCTACATCCTCATTTTCAGACGTTAAAAGTGTCCATTTTCAAACTGATAGTTATGTGCTTAATTCAGATGGTCTTCGATTTGAAACCATAAGAACACAAGTTATTGCTTAGAGGCCTCATGGTCGAATTTCTATATGCTAGGGATGTTTTATTGTCAATGATAATCATCATGTGGATTTGGAGAACCCGCCAATGTTGCGATGCATTGTTTCCAAATATGAGCACACATCTAATATTGATTTAACACAATGATCTATTCTCCAAAAGGTTTGATAAAATATAACAAAACCACTGGTATAACTCCTATGAAAACTCATGTGGAGATTACACATCCAAAGTTATGGGCTCATAGGAAACAAATTTGTAGTGAAAAGGTGGGCACAATTGATCATACCCGACAGCCAAGAAAAAAAGGGGCAAGTCCTTTTAGCTATGTAATTACAACATTCTTTGGTGCCAAAAATCCTTATACAAAAATTGATGATATTCAATTATAGTTTTTTGAGGATCTAATGTTATACACTTGCAAATGTTACAAGCCATTATCCACTTGTGAAAACCTTTGGCTTTGAAGGTTGGTCTTACACCAATGTCCCTGAGTTCAATTTCCTTTTCGATCTTCTCTAGTGGAAGAAGTGTTATCTGCAATGGTGAAAAAGACATTGGACCAAAATGTTTTGCCAAATTTGAAAACTATAATAACAATTTTAACCAATTTTGATCTTTGGATGTCTCGTGGTGTGGTGACACATTTGTTCTGGTTATAATTTTTTTGAATGAAGCTTGGGTGCTGATGCATGTTATTGTGGGGTTGTTTGAGGTTCATTAGAGGTCCAAACAATCCATGTCCATACAACTCCAATCCCCATTGGAAAAGTATGGATTATTACATTGAGCAATTACCTTTGTAAAGGATGAAGGCATTAATTTGACTCTATGGCAGTAACTCTATAATCAATTGTTGATTGTGAACCTTTGAAGTTGTTCAAGGTTTACAAGGGTACTTGTTTTGGGCACATAACGTTTAAGGTGTGTCAATATGCTACTAATGATGACAAAGTCTCTGCTAGGTTGAAAAGTGTTAATGTGAAGGATGCACATGTTAGTTTACAAAAAACAATTATTTGGACCAAAAAGTTTGGGAAAGGGAAGCAGGAGTGGGAGTGGGCTTGTTGTGATAGTGGGATGTAACATTGAAAATTAAAAACTCCCATGAAGGGTATTTGCAAGCTAGAATGGATCACTTTTAACAATTTTTTTGAATCTTTAAAAGTATGTTTTGCAGTGTATTTTTTGCAAGCTAAAAATTGTAAAGTTATAAACTTGTAAAAATGTTCATCTTTTTCAAAAAAAAATGACACATGACCATGTAATACCTCATAGGCTATAATGTTTGTGGAAAAAAAAATTAGGAATTCATAAAAATGTAATAATGAGGGACTTTACCATTTTCGCCAATTTTTGCCTCTATAAAAGTCCATAAAACTTTTATGTGACATTCAAATGATTTGTAAACACAAATTTTAAATTACTACTTACATTTTTTAATTTTGGAAAAAAAATGAATTTTGTTCATTATAAGTTCAACATATGGTAAATCCATTTACACATCTTGTATATACTATCACATTACAACTAGTATGTGATTTGGTGTAGAAAATTCAACTCAAATAATTTCAAGATTCTATCACACTAGATTAAATCACAATCACATACATGAGTCCTTTTTCATAAAATTTAACAAAAATTTGACATGGGACAAATTCTAATCCATAAGGGTGTTAAAAAAAAAATGGACTTTCACACCAATTCACTCTAGCTTGCAAATACCTTGAAGACTAGATTTGCAAGCAAGGTCATAATGTTTAAAGAGTGTCTACAATTTAAAGATGCCATTATTCTTTGTTATGGAAGGCAAAACGTTGTGGCTTTGTAGCAAATAGTGTCAAAAGCCCAAGTGTGGGTTGTTGTTGAAGCAATCACATCTTGCTTCAACCTTGTTGTATCAATACGTGTCATGAATTAATCAAAGGGCCATTGGCTATTGTGAAACGCTATGACAACAACTATTGCACTTACTATGAACATGGAAGTAGCATTATTGCCACTTTTTGGTGGGCCTGAAATTTATGACTCATTTGAAAGTGAGATCCTTGTTTTGCATAAAAATATGCAATTGGAGGTTATTAAGGCTATAAAACCTTTTTTACAGTTTCTAAGAACTTTTGATGGAGGGTAGGCTCATAATATGATGGCCATCATGTTGGATTTGCACTTCAAATCCTTACACGTTGTGGAAAATTTGTTGGGATGTGGGAATGCCATTTGACTGGCCACTAAATATGATGCCATTTTTGATGGTATGCTTTGAACTGTTGAACCCTACTACTATTAATGCATCTGCTATTGCAATAATAGTTGATGTTGTGGGTGAAGAATTTGAAAAAAATATGTTTGGTGTGGGGGCTTCAATTGAAGAATCTTCACATGCATTAGTTATTGGAAAACTATCTATGTTTAAGAGGCTTCATGTTTTGCCATCTGCATGTGTAGATCCACTAACATGGTGGCACATCCATGAAGGTTAGTTTCCAAATATGGGTTTCCTTGTAATACATATTCTTGGAATCTCAAGTTCACAAATAGAAATTGAACGTGTGTTTAGTCTTGCAGGTGTGTCAACAACTTTAAGACACTGTCACTTATAGGTGGAGAACATGGATAAAATCATCACAGTGGTGAAAAATTGGCCTGATGACCCAAGCCTCAATTGCAAACCAAATGCTAATTTGAAGGAATACTTAAAAGAAGAAGATTCTTTGACAAAGGAGAACTATGACTTGCTTGAAGAAGCTAACTTCTTTGAACAATTGCAAGTTGACAATGATCAATTTTGTGGTTTGTTTTTGTGGGGGTGTGGTTGGGGCAAGAAACTTGTGTTGCAATTGAACAGAGTTCTTCATTGTTACTGGGGTTCAAGTCCCTTGCAAGTTACTTTGTTTTGGATTCTGCTTGTGTTGTTTTTATTTTGCTAGATTAGCTTGTAGCCTTTTAAGCAACCAAATTTGGAAATTTTGCATACATAACCTTTGTGCATATTTGCCATGTTTCAAAAACTGAAAATTGGAATATTCATAACTGGTAGATGAAGGAGAAAAATAAAATTATTTGTAACCAGCTACTGTAGTAGATTGTATTTGTTTTGGGATACATATCCTTCCTTGCCCAAAAATAAAATAAAAATCTATTATTGGTATCCACAGGTTAGGTCTAGATGTTGATAACTGGACAACACTGGTTAGGACCAGTGCCCATTTACACTGAATAGGTAGCAGCCCTGGGGTTAAATTTAGGGGTTAAATTGAGGAGATGGGCTCAAAGGTCCTTCTATATTTTATCTTTCTCCAAGGAGTTCCCAAAAAGAACCCATACTTACCTAGCTACATTAAGACCTACTTAGCTCCGTTAAGACCTATACACCAGGTAGCCAGCACTCGGTTGGTGCTGGTTATCGCTCCCAGTTTGCCGAAAGGTTTGCCCTACTGGGCTCTCGCCGTAAGGAGCACCCAGTGCTGGCTCTCTCGTATATAAAGACTAAACCCGTCGATTCTGCTCATTTTCAGGCATTGATATTTTTTCGTAATCAGCCACAGTGGCAGATTCTGCCTTCTCCTACCTACCTGGACTATGTTAAGACCTGCCTAGCTACTTTAAGACCTACCTAATCAGCACATTTAGTGTAGGGTAAAGCCCCAGGGCAAGGGCACTACAGAAATAAGGGCCCCAGAGGTGGGAGAGGCCTGGTTTCCGTAAATGCCGCAGCCCAACTTATGGCCAGGGTGAACCAGCACCTGCACTGGTAGTTTTGATAGTTTCACCTTCTCAAGTGAGGTAAGGCTTCGAAGTGCCTATGTTTAACCTAGGCAAGCCCTCAATTGGATTGGAAGACCTTCAATTTCTCTTTGGACAAAATAGTTTTAATGTTCAGAATCAATCAAGAACTTTTCTTTAGTAATGTTGGTTGGCTCTAGGTTTGAGATTTTTACCAGTTGTTGGCCTGTTCCAGGCAATGTTTTTTTTAAGAATTTTTGTTTGTAGCCAAAGTGGCTATCATCTCTACGAAGATTTAGAAATAGTGGCAATCATCTACGATAAGATTTAGCTACATATGGCTATAAACCAAATATGAGACTAATATTCCTTATTTATCTTTTCTATATTTTGGCTACACATTAGAAACCAAGTGTAGAAATCTGACGACTTTTATTGCTTTTTTCTTTCAATTTTGGTGATTGGAAAACTCCAAAATCATTTGATTTTTTAGTTTTAAAATTTGAAAATTTCTTTTTGACGAAATTTCACCAATAAATAAAAAGGCTGGTTCCAGGTCTCTTGTACCTCAGGATTTAAATTCTGGGGGAAAAGAAAAACTAGAAAAACTGGAATTGGCCTTCAAACCTCTATTGTAATGACCGCAGTACTAATCTTGTTTTGTTTTCTAAGCATGTAATGTATTCCTTTTCTGAAAAGATTGCAAGTACCTATGTGTCCTTCATACTTTATTGGCCAAGTATGAACTGGTTGCACAATGTTAAAGCATCCCCACCGGTGCTGAGTATGCAACCCTGCAAAAATATTTCTCACATCCAAGTTTAGTTATTTACTTTTTTGCAGCCCTACCCATAAAATTGAAACTGGGACTGCAAATATATAGGAACTACTGCCTAATAACAAACCAGCTGGACCAATCACTATGTTTGGCCAATCAAAAACAGGGAGCAGCAGTCGGATCACATTTATTACACTCTTCTCTAGCAGGTGCACACTTTTTGTGCGCCATTTTACCAGCCCTCAGTAAACTGAACATGTACTCAGGAGCGAAACCATTTTCCTGAGCTAAACCGGCATGTTTTGACTTTTCTTCATCTGAATTTAGGGTTTAGGGTCGCATACTGAGCACCGGTGGGAATGCTTTTAGTACTTACAAATCTTGGGCTGTGTATAGGTGAAACTGGATTTTGGTTTGGATGAAAAGAAATAATTCTGTGAAGAAGCAACAAACTGAAATTTTAAGATGTAAAGAAATCAGGGTCTCAAACTTATCAAAATTTTGATCTAATTAAAAAATTTAATTAGCACTGGAACTTGATGTCTATCAAATCAAAATAATTGGTACAATGAAGATCAAAGGTTTTTTTTGTAAGAGCTAGAACTGGCTAACACTGATTTTTACCATGTCATTAATTAGTGTTGGGTGGTTCTCTGGTTTTTCTGAGAATCATGGGACCCAGGTTTTAAAAGAGATTTTAGAACAGCCCCAATTTTTATTCTTTTAAAATATATATCATCTTGAAGAGACCTGGGCAGTGTTTCAAATTTTTTGAAAAAAACAATCGCTGATTTTCAAAGTGCCGGTTCTTACACATTTCACACCAGCCAGTTTTAAAGGGTGGTTTTCACATACTCATTAACAAAAGTTCAATTATTTTGAACTTCAAATTTTTATTTTAAAAATTTACCAAAATTATTTTTTAAATGTAAAAATAATACTTATGGAAGTTCAATTAATTGAACTTGAGTTTTATTTTATTTTAATTACAAAAATGACTTTAAAAGCATCCATATAACAATGAGTGATTTTTTTTCCTTCAACATTTTATATATCAACAATTTCATCCTGTTCAAATGAGTTTTCAAATTTTTCTAACTCTTCCTCTAAATCTAGATCTCTTTCAATTAACTCTAACAAATTGGAAGATGGCTTCCAGCTAACTCTAGAATCATTTGGCCAATTTTTATTTACAAAAATATTTTTTAATAAATTTTCTAATTATAAATGACATTTTCTTAAATTTGTGAATAAACTTGCTCTAAAAAAAATATAGTCTCCATTTGTGATCCTACAATGCCTAAGGTTTGACAAGCCAAAAAACTAATAATAATAAACATGATTTCATACTTTCTCCACCATTGATTGCAAAGAACATTTGATTTCTTACAAGTGTAGAAGGAAGAAAATGCTTGAAAAATAAAACCTATAATGACATGATCAATGTTTTTTTTAAAACCACAAACACGAAAAGATAAAAAATAAAGAAAGAAAGAAACACAAAAAAAATTATATATATATATATATATA
>Ga0116229_10005058_pt1 | contig 21587 bp, 15 predicted proteins | sample S1TSphgellanicum_3_FD_87313 | JGI IMG/M metagenome (GOLD analysis project Ga0116229, IMG submission 87313) | Host-associated microbial communities from peat moss isolated from Minnesota, USA - S1T2_Fc - Sphagnum magellanicum MG | ecosystem: Host-associated > Plants > Peat moss > Unclassified...
CACCTTAGGTCTAAAAAATTTCAAATCACCTTAATTAAATCTTACTCAATGAGGGATTTCCAACAATATCAAGAATGCAACCAAATTTTCCTATAGCTTTTAGTTTTGATTTAAATGAATTTTAAATCCACTAATGGACATGCAAGTCGAAATGTTTTGAAGAGGTGACAAAGCTTCATTAATCACATGCCCATAACCCAATCCCCAGCTCTTAGCCCTAGTCATAACCTTGCCCTTAATGAATCAAATGCACCTTTTGCTAATGCTAGTTCTTCAGATCCTATCTTGTTAACAACCTCAGGAGAAATGCAAAGCCCTAGGGCAAAACTTAGCAAGGGGGAAATCGCAAACGTGAACTCTAGGAGCATGGCAACCATGGCAAGTTGATTCTCTTCTACATCTAATGTCTGTGATGCCTTCCTATTAGGGAAGATGGATATCAATCGTGAAAAAAATAAATTAAATTAAATTAACAATTTGAATATGGCTAAAGATTTAGGGGTGATTTCATAAAAAAAGTTTAGAGCAGAAATGAGGGTTATTTTGGAATCGTATTTAACATGTTGTATTTACCACAAATTTAATATTAGAACCTTAAACCCTAAACCCTAAACCTTAATCCTAAGTTTATAAACCTTAATCCTTAATTTCAAGTTTATAAACCCTAATTTTAAACCTTAAAACCTTAATTTCAAAACTTAAACCTTAAACCCTAATCCCAAGTCTTCAAACTTTAATTACAGACATTAAACCTTAATTTCTTAACCTAAAACCTTCATTCCTAATGTTAGGTTTGTAAACCTTAATTTCAAACCTTAAACCCTTATTTTCAGAATTTAAACCTTAATCCCTAATTTCAAAGTTGTAACCCTAATTGCAGACCTAAAATCAGAACCCTAGAACCCAAGACCGTAATTTCAGATATAAAAACCATAGTACCAAACCTTACATCCTAAATTATAAATTTTCACAAGTTCAAACTTGTACCTAATAGTTTTTTACCTACCTTTGTGCAATAGGGTCAAAGTTTTGATCTTCAATCATATGTGAAGTCCATCCAACAATGATGAAGGTAGTTGATGAGGAAGGCACTAGCTTGGAAAAGATGAGAGAATTTTGGTTTTATGGAATCAAATATTTTCATGAAGCATTTCCATTTTCACTTAAGTCCACCAATTCCCCATTCCATTTGGACCCTAAACCTCACATGCATTTTGTTTTAAATCGAGCATGGATGCCATCATAGTCCGCATTTGGTGGTAATTTTCACCTCCCCATCCTCCTCATGGTGAACATTTCTTCCCCAAGTACTTCAAATCCCTTAAAAGATATTCAAAATAATCATCCTAATGGGTGAAATATTGATGTAACTTTCAATAGATGGCCAAATGGCGAACAATGTTTACATCATGATAAGACCCAAGGTAGTTTAAATCAATATAAATAAACAATCCATGGTGGTCCAAAATCACAGTGTTGTTCATTGCATATATCTTCTTGTGGCCATTAAACCATGTTCGATGTTTTGGGTTTCATGGTTTTTGGATCTCAACTAATGTCTCATCGATGAACCCTAGGCACCATGGCAATTCATGCAATTGGTTACCCAAGGCAACCCTTTCAAAAGATGATGGCCAACGGATTTCATTCGCTAGGGCATGGTTAATGCATGATGCGATGAATATCACATCATCACACAATGATGATTTTGCTCAATTCCACATGAAGGCATCATAGATGGTGACATTGTCGTGTTTCTTGAACAATATGAAACACAAAAGTTGTTGTTTGGGCCCCAACTTTGATAGTCTCCCCATGCACATTAATGCATCCCTTAGCATGATATAGACAAAGATTTTAAACCTTAAAGCCTTAAATTCTATAACTTACCCACAAATGTTGAACTTGAAACCCTTCATTTCACATCCTAAAACCTAGACCTTAATACCCAGACCCTAACCCTAAATTCAGACCTTAAACCAAAAGTACAATTTTAAAACCCTAAATTTTGGGCTTGAAATTTTTGTTTTGAAATTTCATTATAAGCAAAAGCTTAAAGCCTAAAGCTTAAACCCTAAACCTTAAGATTGAAACCCTAATTTTTAAAAAAACCTAAAATTTAGACTTAAACATCCTAAACCTTAATTTCAAACCCTAAACTTTAAACCTTAACCCCCAATTTCAGATTTGAAATCAAAACCCTAGAACCTAAAGACCTAAACCTTAATGTTGAAACCCTAACCCTAAAAGACTTAAACCCAAAATTCATACTTAAGCCATCCTAAACCCTAATTTCAGTCCCTTCATCCTCATGGTCATTTAGAAGGTCTTTGGAGTTGAGAGCATTAAAGCACATTGGAAAAACATAACAACTTCTTGGTCAATTTCATTAAACAATATTTCCTCATCACTTGAGGAAGAAATCCACTCACTTGAAAAAGAATCACGGCTTGAGCTTGAAGATGACATCTTGTTTACTTGAATGAAAATGAAAGGAAAGAAATGTTTTAATGTGTTAAAGCAATGGTGAAAAGAGAAACTTTGATGTGCTAAAGTGAAAATGGAAAGATAATGACTTTGATGTGTGAGTGAAAATGAGAAAAAAGATTTTGGTGTGATAAAATGGAAAGAAAAAGTTTGGTTTGAACTTTTTTTCTATCTTATATTGTCCCCATGAGCAATAAAAATTAGACCTCTGAACCCCCTAACCTTAAACCTTAAGGATCAACCACTACTTTAATTATAAATTTAATAATTTGAAATCCCAAATATCAAGTTTCGAATGCTAAATTTAACCCCTAAATCCTATAAAAATCAAAGATAAACCCTAAAAACTAAACCTTAAAATTTCAAGTCCCAAAAGTTAACCTTAAAACTCAAACTTTAGAAAGACCAAAGACAACCCTTAAAACCCAAACCATGAAATCTTAAATCCCAAGTCCCAAAACCTAACCCTAAAACTTAAACCCTAAAAAAACAAAAAACAAAACCCTAAAATTTCAAGTCCTAAGTCGTATGTAGCCTCGTATAACCATATGTAATTATATAAATTCTATATAGTTATACATATCCATAAATAATTATATAATGTCTATATAGCCATATGTAGCCTATATAGCCTTAACCCCTAGTCTATAATCCCCATGGGCTCCTTGGACCTCCCTAAACCCCAACATAACATAGTTTATAGGTGGGCAACCTATGAGGTGAAAAATAAGTTGTTGGAAAGGTGTTTATGGTGAGTTTTCAAAGTTTGGTCCCTTATTGTTTGACTTTGCGAACAATAGCCAATAGGGGATAATGCACCAAATAGAAGGTGAAACTCAAGGCCAACATGGCATGACTTTAAGGAAAATTTTAATACCTATGTTACTTTATGTGGCAAAGTGGGTGTGTTTTGTTGGCTACATACATACCATGTACATGTATATATGATACATATGCATTGTCTATAGGGATGTCTGGTATGGGTACTAGCTAACATTTGAATATATATATATATAATATTTTTTTTGGGGGATGTTGCAAGAATAAATTTGTATTCACTTTTTGTAGACAATTTTTCTTGACATGCCATTTTAGTTAAATCATGTTGATTAAATTTTTATTTGATGATTCATCCATCCATGAAAGCAATCACATGTGATCCATATATGAGGGATGAATTACTTAGAAATATGTGATTATGTGGTTAATTGTCAAATGTAATGAATATTGATGATAATTTGGTAGCATGAATTTTGCACCAAGAAAATATCAATTGAATTTCATCTGTCAACAAATGGAACAAAAATTTTCCATCAATGTTCAAAATTCATTAGTTCCAATTGATATTATATATATATATATATATATGATAATACATTGTACTTGTTAATTTGTTTGTATATAAAATTATGAGTTTGGTAATTGAAGGTTATATGTAATGTCACAACTTTAGCCTTAGGTTCACAACCAAGGCAAAGGCTTGCAAAGGTGTGGGCCAAAAGTGAAGTTTGGGAGTCACATTTCATGCTTCTGAAAGTGTATGAGAGCGTGAGGGAATGAACCCCACACTCCCAAGTGAGCTCCCACTTTGGGAGTTGGAGTTCCGATGGACTTTCAAATTTTCAGAGGGCAATTACAAAGGTCAAAACTCATTATATTGAAAAGTTCCTTATACCATTGAAAAGCTTGTGGAATGTAGATGTTTAAAATGGGCTCACATGATTCATTTGGGTACTTAAAACATAAGTTATGGTCAAAAGAAAGGTTGGGAGTCAAAATGTCAATTTGATTCCCAACCACTAAAAGTTGATAATTGCCCTAATTTACTTGTGTGCAAGTGGCGTGCCACATATCGTTGGAAAGCTCTTAATGAAGGCTACAATTTTGCTTTAGACCTCACTTCAATTGGAGGTTTACACACAAGAAGTTGTGGGCTTCCAAAGTCACGGGAATCCTAATTTCGAGAATTTCAAGACTCCCAACTTGGGAGTCTCGAAAAAAAATGACATTTGGTGTAAGCCCCATGGCTAAGCACAAAAAATATTATAAGGGGGAAGGTGATGGCTTCCCCCAAGTCCAAGTTGTGGTGAGTTTTATGAGTCCATGTTTGCTCGTGGCTCGTCTGTGCACCAAAAGTACTCTAATTCTGCATTAACCAACTTGTTTGGTTTATGTAGGTCCGTGTGAATAATTGACTTGTTTGTCACTCATCCTAATCCCCATCCCAGAACTCCAATGTGACCCTTTTCCCCGGAAGTGCTGTGAGTTAGGAAGTGTACCCCAACATTTTATCCTCACATTATTTTCACCTTTAAACTTATAGTTAAGTCTATCAATGAGTTTGGGGGTGCATCATGCAAAGGGGGTACGTTCCACTAATACAAACATTTGATGTTCAACTATTACAACATTTTGGTCCACATTTATGTTGGAACCTTTGCATTAGGTTTACAACCAAGGGCATGACTTTGGACTAAGGATTGAATCAAAGGCTTCAAATCAACTATGATGTTGGGACAATTGTCAAGTGCATAAAATATGTGATGTCTCCAATGGAGCTCCATATTATGAATGAAAACATTGGTCATCCTTTTAATAAAAATGTTCCAATTATAATTGTTGGCACTTTAACCTTATGTTCACAATGAACATTAGGAAGCAAAGGATTGAAGCAAAGATAAATCATTGATCTTGGTGAAAGGCAATGGGTATGACTGATTTATGTTTTAAAGAATTCACAAAATGGAGTTTCACAAAATGAAGAGACTTTTGAAACTTCTAGAACACATTCCTTATTTTGAGTACTACAAGTTGTGAACATTCTAAACATAATTTGGAGGGGCAAATCACAAATCATGTTTGAATGATGTAATATTGATGTTTTTAAATGTATCTCAAAAGAGGATACGATATTAGCTTTGCATGTGCAATGCAATACTTAAAAATTATGTGCATTTGAATTTTTGAAACACCAAATATTCCAAACTTGAATAAGGATTCCTTCAACAATGTGATTTTAGCTCATGTGGGCACCTTTATACTATATATGCAAGGAAGTAGTGCCCATGGAAAGCTATGGAAGTAGATACATAAGGAAGTAGTGCCTCTTTCAAGAGTTTTGTTTGTCCTAACTCTAGCATGAATCTTGATGTTAAGTAAAACAACCAAATACCTTTCAAATTTTGCTTGTGTACATTGGAGAAGGTTGAAAATCTCGTGCTAACAAAAAATATGTTGTTATGTGTTTCCAATGTTTTATTACATGAATTTAATCATGAGGATTTAAATAACCCATTCAAGCTTTATGGAGTTTTCATTACATGTATTTTATTGCAAAATTTCACCCATACAATTTGCAAGCCTAAAGGGCACTTTGATCCACACATTTGGATTTATTACATTGGCCTTTAATATTGACATTGTTGTTTTCTTAAATGTAGGTTCAAGCTTGACATTCAAAAATGAAATAACAATTAGTTGGAGATATGTATATGAACATTATGGAGCTTAAACTTTGTTACAAACTTCTTGAAAAGACTTGGAACCACCAATTCGATAAACATTAAACATGTATGACCTTGGAATAACATGGTTTAAATGAAATAACTATGTTTTCTGTAATTGGATTTCATATGTTTGGATAAAAGTGTTTCATCCATTAAAAGTGGAAAAAATTATTTCACATGCATGAATTTTTTAACATCCATCAGGTAATGAATTTGTGATATGCATTATATGATGTATTAAATTTGTGGTAAATAATCAACCTATATATATATGAAAAATGATGCATCTCATGGTCCTTAATTAAGATTAAATACAAAATCATACCTATTTTAATAACATAGGTAAGTTATTTAAGTCCATGAAGTAGGTCCATTGATACTCAATACATAGGTACAAAATCTTCACATAAATCGATGTCAAATAGACATACAATTTTTTATTAATATATAATACAAAAAAATCATAATTTTTTACGATGTCCAACTTGAATAAAATGTCCACATTGACTAAAAGGAGTGCGCCTTTATTAAAGGCCTAAAACATGAAAACCACATCATTCTTTTGATTGATATTTTTTATTAAGTGACCTTTTTCACGAAGTGTCAATCCAAACATTTAGTCCAAAAGGAAAAAGAATTAAAAAGTCAATCACCATGGTGAAAGCTTAGTCAAATTGGCCATGCCTATTAAGAAATGTCTAACCCATGGTACGTACCCAACTTATAAACTCTATATGTAGATTTTGTAAAATATTTTTGAAAAACATTGATCATTGACAAATTCAAGCATGTTAATTTAGGATTGTTCCAATTCAAACACCATTCAGGTAGGTAGGGAAGGTAAATAGGGTAGGGAAGTGGGTATGTTGTTAAATTAGGTACATACATGTAGGGTATGTATGTAAATAAGGTAAGGTGGGTAGGTAAGTAGGGAAGGGTAGGCATGTTTTAAGTAGGGTATGTAGGTAAATAGGACAAGTAAATAAACCTAAAGTAAGTGGGGTAACTAGGTAATATAACATGTGACAACATATAGTACAATGTGAATGCTTTCATGATAAACATGTGTGGTTAAATAATCACCACACATGAACTATTGACATATCCTAGAGGCAATTCACTATAAGCACAACCTAGCTTAGCCTATGCTAGGTTGGTATTTAAGTCTTGTTAGTAGGTCAATTAGTTATGTTAGGTAGGTAACATTGGCCTAGTTAGTATGCTAGATATGTATATTAGGTAGGTAGCCTTGTCCTAGCTCTAGCTAGTGTCAAATCAATATAGTTAATTTGATTAAGCCCTAGCCATTTTGATGGACCTTTTATTGATTTTTTTTTAATTAGATGTTTGGATTGACACCTAGTCAAAATGGTCACCTTAATCAAATATACTAGTAAGAAATAACATATATCTTTCATGTTCCAAGCCTCTAGTTAAAGTGGACATCACTTCTAGTCAATGTGACCATTCTAGTCAAATTGAACTTTCTAAAATATGATGTTTTCTTATAATGGGACTTGTAAAAGTGAACTCATGGACTTTCATCCCTAATACCAAGATTTTATATGGATTTCAAAATGGTCCAATAATTAATATTATGATTGTTAAGGAATAAATTTTAGTTAGAAAACATATTAATCAAATCAAGTTTTAAGGATTTTGCAATATGATAATTGTAGGTTATTTTTTATGAACTTTTTGTGTTTTGTTTTCGGTATTAAAAAATTGGGTATTTTCAAAAGTCCATATCATTATGGAAAAAATATTCAAATTTTGATGTTGGGTTTGTGCACATATGTATAAAGAAAATTTGTTTGTTTGGTTGGACATATACATGAATGAAAAAAAATTGCTAGGAATTAATGGATTATTGTTACTTAATTATTTATTTAGTCCTTTTGAGGCAAACAAACAAAAAAGTACGAAGGCAATGAACTTTGGGTGATGTTTTCACATATTGCAAAGTGAACCACTTTAGCTTGCACTCACCATGAATCAAGGGCTTCCCGTCATAGCAAACATAATTGTGCTCTTGCTGCAGTTGCGGTCACATTACCGTATTGTGAAACAAATCTCTACTTTGTATACAAGAGAGTGGAATGTCTCATTGTAAATATGCTGCTTGGTCTTGTGACAAACTCCATAGTAGATGTCTGTTTTGTAAGAAGTCTGTACCTGAGTTCCAACATACATCAAGTGCTGTAGCCAGATGTTGCCAGCTCCCTCAGATGTTTTCCAATTTGTAACAGTTTATGCTGGTCAATCATCGCACAAAGACATGATACCTATAGAGGCTGAGATCAAGCTCTAATTTGAGACATTGATTGGCAGGAATTTCTCAATGAAATTCAAACATTCCTGTGATTAACCTAGGTTTCTCTTCTTGACGTTTCCACTGCTGAAGCAAACAAAGCATGAACTAATTGAGTGAAAAAGTTCTTGGCTAGATTCAAGATCCCTGAAACAGGTTGTTCAAGAATGTTAAATTATGAAGTAAGTACAATTGTTAAGAAATGCCAGAGTTCTCATTCTCAGAACTGTGCTCATCAGCAGCTCTGATTCTTTTCCAATGCATTCACAGCCTTGTACTTTCAAAAAGAGGAGGAGGATCCAACTTGCCTCTTACTTGAAGACTTTTTGATTGATGCTACACATGTCCTCCACAACATCCTTCCTGGTGGGTTGATCTATTCTTTTGTCAGCAAGCAATCGACTGCAATCTGTATCACACTATCACACATTGCATGGCAGGGAACATCAGCCAAGTTTCTACAGCTATGGTGCTCATATAGAATGCAGTCAGAGAAACGTTTTAAGGTACATGAGAATGATGACCTCATTCAACAACTGCATCTTACCACTGGTGCTGACATGGTTGGAGGATTTGATTTGTAACATTGACCATGCCATTCTTCAAGGTTCCTATCACCAATGAATGCCCACTCACAGGTGGTCTGCAAAATTCTGTTGCTTTTTCAAGCTCCTCGGAGATGAATACCACCTGCACATCACCCCTCCTCCCTGGGAGATGGAGAGGAGGAATTTGTAGCCACTATGGTGTCCTCTTTGCATGCACAAGTATGTAGGGAGCCCAAGCCTGAGGAAGAAAACAAAACATGGTATCAGAGCCAGGTAGTGAATCTAAAGAGGATGGATGAGAAGATGGGAGCCTACATTCAGGCAAAGGGTTATGCCCTTTATGAGCAGAAGCAATCATACGGCAAGTCTAAGAAATGGAAAGTGACTTCTAGTTTGAAGACAGGCTCGACATTAGCCATTATTGAAGGAAAAGGTGATCATACAGATGCTGCCAATGAGTCCATCAATTTCGACTGCCGCTACTACAATGCAACTCTATTGAGTGTCTGTCAGTGTACACTCATGAAAGAACTTGTCACTCATTCCTTGACAAATATTGGTACATTATGATGTTGAAGAGATGCATGGAACTCGCCATTCTATCTCAAGAGCCTCTAAGAAATGGAAAGTGGCTTCTAGTTCGAAGACAGGCTCAACATTAGCCATTATTGAAGGAAAAGGTGATCATACAGATGCTGCCAATGAGTCCATCAATTTCAACTGCCGCTACTACAATGCAACTCTATTGAGTGTCTGTCAGTGTACACTCGTGAAAGAACTCGTCACTCATTCCTTAACAAATATTGGTACATTATGATGTTGAAGAGATGCATGGAACTCTCCATTCTATCTCAAGAGCCTCCTGCAAATATGGAACCCTGGTTTCAAAACAGATAACTATGCATTTGGATCCTCTGTACACACAACGGCTTAAGCTAAGTCCACCCAAAAACTGTGGACCCATGTGCTCTTCAGCTTCCATTACCAGGGGTCATTTATGATCAATGTCCAGTGTAACAGACAGAGACCCTTGTGCTCCAATCTACATAGGCTAGCCATGTCATTTCTACTGTGCCCATTCTATTAACACAGCACAAAGGGCAAGTTTTCAACAACTGGGGCCACAGAACTGCTGTGTGCTGATTCCATGGTCCTCACATTGAATGTGCATTCAGCATCTCCCTGTATACCATATCTATGAAATGGTCATTCTGCATGCACCCATCCCACACCACATGATACCCTTCAGTTTGCTGATTATCACAAATGCTATCTTCCTCACCAAGAACATCTGAATCTCTGTGTTTCTCCAAATTCCAATGTATTCCACATCTTCCCCATAAGACCCATTTATTATAAGACATTGGCACAAGAAACAAAACTGCAAGATCAGCATGGAACATTCTCTAATTTCCTTCAATTCCAGCCCCATAACATTACCTTGAATAGACGCTGGAGTGCCTCATGGACACCATCCCTTGTAATGGGTCCGCTGTGCAACATTGGTTGAGCAAGGGAAGGAGGAGGATTTGGTGGTGGGAAAGGTTGAAGCAATGGAGCACCATGGGGTGCAGACTGCAGTGCTGACGTTGAAGCAGCCAATGGAGGGGCAGCAGTAGGGGCTGAGGTGCGAGGTGGAGGGATGAAAAAGGCTGGTGGTATAAGGGTTGTCCTCAGTGGGTTGGAGATGGTGGGAGTGTCAAGAGAGAGAGGAGGTGCTAGTGATGTATGTGGGAGTGATGTTGTGGATGGGGGAACTGGCATATGAGCAATATTTGTGGAAGGAACTAAAGCTGGGCGGGTAGGCAATGTATGAGTAGTTGCAGCAGGTCGTGGGACAGTTGTTGGTGTTATATCTGGGGTGCTACTACGCCCTGCATTCTGCTTTCACACATAATAAAGACTAAATCTCAGTGCATAACAGCAACCATAACTGCAAAAATAGGCAACTGAAAAATAGTGAACACAAGAAAATACTCCATTGCCCTAGAGTTTTGGTTGTTCAGGATGCCCTTACATTGACAGAAAGGATGTGTGTTTAGGGAGGGGAGAAGGGAGCATACACTGAAGAAACGCTCTAGAGGCTCATCAGGGCCCTCCGCCACACTGGATAAAGCTCCTGCAGATGGTTCGAGCGGACCCTCCATCATGGTTGCCATTGGCTCCAGCTCTTGATACTCTGAGCTGCATCCAGACATCCAAGCAATAAAATGTCAAGTTGCAGTCTTTTGCATCTGAGTTCAAACTCCAAAGAGAAAAAAGCATCACACTGAAAGTTTGCTTCTTGCACAACTTTATGTGGCAAAGCACTTTCAGCTGTTGGCTGAAGCTACTACCCCCACATTTCTGCTGGCTGGCACTGTGGAGAAAAGAGAATGGTCCATTTGCTGGATACCAAAAGATGTCAGTAGGATGAAATTGTGGAACCATTTGTCTGTATTCAACTCAGAAGGTAGATATTAAGCTGTCCTGAGATTGACACCACACCCAGGGAAGAGAGAAAAAAGAGAAGGGAACAGGAGGATGAGGAAGTGAAGCACACCGTGATGAGAATAGATTCACTTTTTGGGGCTTGTTGGAGAAGGCTGACAGAATTCTGCACACAAAAAACACAAGAAGCTGGTAAAGATCCAGAAAATGTTCCACATAATTAACCCTACAAGCTAATCATGTCAGTTTCCATGCTTGTACTTCAGTCAAATGTCTATGAGATTGATACCCCTACCTATCTCTAGACAGACAATGAAAAGCCCACCATGAACCCACACCCAAGAAAACTGATTGCAGCAAACAAATTGTCTTGTGGCTTACCTGCATATATGTCTACAAAATGTACCAGGGTGACAGCTATGGTCACATACCCAGATTAACAACTTGCTGTATGCTATGCTGGTGTTGCATATTGAAGCAGGATGTAAGATCAGGCTCCAAGACTGAAAAGACAAAGATGGGGGTTGTGAAGTAACCTCTGGAAAAGCTTGGCCACTTCTTCACACTCACGTGGGTTGTAGAACCAAATGCCATGGACTTGCTGTGAAGAATTGCGGTAGAGGAGATATGGCACCTGTACCTCATACTCAAACTCACCCAGCAGATCCTCCACAAGATTATCTGTTGCCCACCCACCACAAATATTGTTTCATTCTTCTCATGAAAATTCCTCCACTCTCTCTCATTGCTTGACCTAATTTAGCTGCAACCTCACTATTCTCAACCCTAGTGTGCTCCAATTGTCATCTGAGACCAGAGACATTCACTGGCTACTCAAAGATTTGAGTGACAAGCTTTCCCAAGCATGCTGAGTTGAGTTATCTCCAAACTTAATGTAACCCCCTTGAAACCCTAGAATACTTCTGCAATTCAGTACATAGAAGATGAAACTTGCTCCTAAGATCAGACCTGTGCTGCGCCGATTCATAACAACAAACTGAAAGCGAGGTTGTGTACGCCTGCAAAGGAGCACACCACACTGAATATTAACCCACCTGGTGCTACACAAAATACTGCGACAACACAAAGTTGAGAAAGACAGGATAACAGACACAACAACTCACCGTTTTACAACAAAGAGTGAGCCCTCCACATCCTTGCGACTCTGTAATCACGAATGGGAGACATGGTAAGTGCGCTCCAGCTTTGTCCTCCTAAACATTCCTCAAGTCTCAAAAAAAAATTTTAGCAGAAGCTACTGCAGTTATAGCTGCATAACTTGTGCAAGCCCTCTGAAGATTATAGAAGAAAAAAACACCAACTAATCTCCCTTACTCTCCAAACTGCTTCAGACACCTGTATTTTAGGAGAAATTCAATTCACAGTAATGCTGCTGAGTACACTGACAAAAACAACTCCACACGACTGGAAAGAGACCCTAAGATTTTGTCAATTGAATCCATTTTTTCCAGCGTCAAAGCTTGCTTGTCAATAAAGAAGAAGGCAGCACTGTAAAAACATAATCTTGACAAGCACATCTCACAGAAATTTAAACAAAGAAACACAATTAGGTCAACAGGACCCAACCAGAACCTTTTAGCATACCACCGTATTAGCTGAAATGAGTGAGAAAAACCCTAACTGCGTGAGTGAAACGCAACCTTAGCAATTTGCAAGCCTGACATCCAGCAGTCAACAAAGGACTAAAGACATTACAAAAAAAAGGAAAAAAGCGCACCATACAAAACAAGAACCAGCAAAAACAAAGAACCACACCCACAGAGATGAGGAGGAGGAGGAGGAGGAGTAATAGTAGTAGTAGTAGTAGTAGGGGATGTTTGTGGGAAAGAATTCTTGTTACCCATTGAGAGTCCTCCACACTGAACTGGTAAAAGGTAACATGCGCAGCAGTGGTGAGGATATCCTCCACATGCCTATCCATCCTCTGCAGCACTGTGAGATTCAGCTCCTTGGTGCTATTCTGATCCAACTGTGGCAAGGGCTTACCCGTCTGCTGTTGTTGTGCTGCCATTCTTCTGCCTTCCCTGAAAACACAAGCTCCAATTTCTCTCCAACTCCCCTCAGCATACAAAAACCAAAAAAAAAAAAACCACACACCCACACACACAACCTCACTCACTCACACAACAAAACAATCCCCTACTTCCCTTTCTTTTCCTTTCCCTTCCCCTTTCAACAAAGAGAGCAAACAGAACCACTGGGTAGTGCACCCACAACACCAAAACCTGTTCAAATTGCAATGCAAAAAACTACACTATCCTACAATCTACTCTTCCACACAAAAGAGAGTTGAAGAAGAAGAAGAAGAACAAGAGGCACACATTGCTTTGAGAGAGTGCAAGGGCACAAAATGAGAAAATGGAATGGATGAATGTATCTATGAATGAATGAATGTATGATTTTTATGAATGATAGGTAGGTAGGGCGGTCTTGTAGCTTAGGTACTTAGACTAGGTACTCTCTGTCTGTCCTTCTTTTTTGCCGTCCAAAATCCTTCTTGTTCTTGTCTGGAATAGGTCAACTTTTTTTTCTTTTGGGTTGGCTTTTTTAAAAATAATAATAATAATAATAAATAAATTAATTAATTTTTATAAATAAATAAATAAATAAAATTTTAAATAATTTTTATAATTTTATTTTATAAATAAATAATTCTTTATTTTTAGGCCTTTGCATACCTACCAAGATAAGGATATTATTGTGTTTAGAATTCATTATAGAGTACAGTTAGCTTAAGGGAATTTGGCACCCTAGGTAAAATCATAGGTCTAATTTTATTTTATTTTATTTATATGAGGACTTTTGAAAAGATGATATTTTTGGCTTCTTGTGTTGAAACTTGAGATTAGTTACAGAGTTATTATATAAATAAATTATAACATCATCTTCCAAGGATTTTGGTTTCTTTTACAGGATTTTTTTTTTTTTTTAAAGATTATATTTTTTCATGGTGAAATATTTGAGTTTCTGTAATTCTTCTTTTTTGCCTTAATCTATACTTTTTAATGTAAATGGCGAGGCCATAGTGTGTCACACCCCTTGTTTTGGGGGGTGGTGGGCGGGGGGGGGGGAGAAGGAGGAGGAGTTTGGTACATATCCTCCTCCTCGGTCATCATAGTGAACCAGCACCCACTGCTAGCGCACCATGAAGGATGAATGAAAAGTGGTAAGGAAACAGCTTTCTGTTGGGGTTCCAGTTCCCTAACTAACTATGGTGGTTAGCTAACTTACTTCCTTTTTTTTTCTACCTACCTACCTACTTACCTACCTGCCTACAAACAACTCGTCACAAGCAGGTTCTTAGTAGGTTGGTAGGTAATAAAAACAGCCTACTACTTACTTCGAAGTTTGCCTATTTTCCTACCTATCTGCCTATATATATATATGAGACCTATTTCTTACAGAATTGGTTACCAAGGTGTGAAACCAAATATTTATTACCCTCTGTTTGAGGATCATCCACATCTGAGAGTATTCACGAACACAACCACTTTTCATTCATCCTTCATGGTTGCACTGATCGGTGATGCTGGTTCACTGAGGCCCAGAGAGCTTGCAGCACACCACACAACTCCTCCTACTTACAACATTCCTGACTTGGATCTGGAAATTCAAAGTCATTTGTGAAGAGTTGATGATGATTTTCTGGGGAAGAAGGTTGTCATCTACTACTAGACAGAAAAAATAAAATAAAAAAATATATATATAATTATTTTTAGTTATTTTTATTTATTTATTTAATTAAATTATTTAAAATTATTTTAAGTTAATTAATTAATTATTAAAAAACATGTCCCCACCTAGCAAGTACCCCTGCATTTGTGCAAAGACAGGCTGGATGGGATTGGTGGGAGGGAGGAGTGTTAGTTTAGGGCATTTTTGGGTATTTGAGACAAGTGTGGAAAAAGTCAAGCCTGCACATTCTGGTGATTCAGAATCTGCATAACAAGATTGGGTGTGTAGGGGATGATGAGTCATCCCATCCACATCCACATCCACATCCACCAACACATTCCAATCTCATAGGTAATGTATGTATGTATATGAATGTAAGCTTGGATGTATGACTACTTCTTCCCCCATAGAGTCCATATGCTTCATCCATTAATTTTTTTTTTATTGTGGGTGCAAGATATTATAACTCCCTAACTAATCTCAAGTTTCAACACCAGCCAAAATATCATCTTAAAAAAATCCTCGTATAAAAATAGACCTATTATTATTATTATTATTACCTAGTAGGGGCCAAAATCCCTTAAGCTACTAATATACTCTATAATGAATCTAAACACAATATATCGTTGAAGAAATACGGAAACTCAAATATTTCACCATATAAAATAAATAAATAAATTCCAAAACATCCTCTAAAAAGAAACCAAAATAAATCCTTCAAGATATTATTATAACTTCTATTATAACTAATCTCAAGTTTCAACACAAGCCAAAATATCATCTTTCAAAAATTAACAATGCCCAAGTGCAAATGCAATACATGAGCTATTGCAAGTGTAACTGTTTATTATTTTTTTAATATTTTAAAGTGGCAACTTAAGTTTTTTTTAATTTTTAAAATTCCATATTTATCCAAATTTTTTTTCAAATACGTTGAGAACATTTGAATAAATTTGTAAATGAATTACTGAGTATATAGTAGTCAAAAACACATTCAAAGTAATGTAACCAATGTTTTCATTATTTATTCTTGTTTTTAGAATGACTTTTTAAATGGCATATATATTCATTTATATACATCTTTACAACACAATATGATTTGACTTTTTGGGAGTCATATAAATTAAAATAATTTTCATATAAGCATCTAAATGGTGGATGCACACCTTGAATAGCCAATCATGTTCTACCATATTAGCTTGACTTAACTAGCCCATTGCTTTTAGAGCATTCATCCAAGTGAGCACCTATGTGGTTTTCCATATTGCATTTGCAACCCATGTCCATGCACATATAACACTATTTATACATTCCAATTTCCAATATGTCAAAAGAGTATCAAAATACTATTTTCATCCTCATCTATAAATTTTTCTAATCTTCATGATTGTTTAATAAAATATTATTACAATTATTTTCTTTTATTTGTTTTAGCTTAGCACAATGTATTTTACAATATTTTATCTCACAAAAGTGGTGAATTTTACAATCAAAGAAAGTGGAACATATTTTTCTCAAATTTCTAATTATTTTAAAAAAGGCATGAAAATTCACCACAAAACAATCATTGAGCTAACATGTTACTTTTCAATTTGAAAATAATCATTAATGAAAAATTAAAGGTTTAAATATTCTAGGTTCAAAGGTCTTTTTTAAAAAAACATTCCTAAAAATGTTGCAAGGATGTAAACCTTGAGAGACCTAAGTAGGTTTTGGCTTGTGGTTTCATGAACATCAATATAGACATTGTAAATAAGATTGCAACAAGGGACAAGGGTTGTAGTGTATATCATCAAATCATCGAAGGAGCATACATACACAATATTGTATATTCAAACAAACTTTACAATAACATTATTCAAAAGTGTTAAATTTTTTTATGAAGTTGTCATATGCAATTGAAAAATTGGGGGCCGCCCAAGATGCATTCACAACAATGTGACACTCAATAAACATAATTTGTTAATTGGGCAATGGTACAATTATTATTTTTCAATCAATTCATAGATAGGATATCAAATTTTATTATGAAATATAATTATCTTGCACCACCACATGAGTTTAAATGTTATAAGGAATTTGTCACTACCCATTGGTTGTTACCCAAAAAATAGTATTTTTCCCCAAGAATAGTGTAGTGTTGCTCTCTAGGTAAGTGTTTCTTAATCGTTAGCTTCGGGTACGGTAGGCCAAGGATTGAGTGTGGTTGCTTTTAATTTTATTTACAAATTTTGATTGCGGTTCTGAAATTTTCAGCATAAAGAGCATAAATTATTTACAGATAATTTTTCAAAAATTCTGAAAAAATAATTTTTAAAAATTAAAAATTCATGCATTCCAAAGCCACCCATCATCTCCTATGATATTGGTTCACATTTTTGTAGGAGTTTTGGTTTTTCCCTATCAAATATATTGTCATTTCAATCCAAGGTAATCTACTAAGTGTGAGTCCCGATTACATGGGACTCACATGTGACCAACATGTTTCAATGCTTCATGAGAAAAGGCTTTTGCATGTTGACATCAAATTTGAGACCTATCCCTAGTTGAACCATGAAAAAAATTGAGATTATTTATGGTAAATATTTTCATTAAAAGTGAGCGATTATAATTAAAAAATTAGAAAAAGGTTAAAGCACAAATATTGCTTGAAGAGATGATCCATTATCACAAACAACTATGTATCAAGCCACTTATTCCTAATTACATAAAAACCTCCTTACGCAATGTAATTCAACAACTAATAGCCAATGGGCTTTATGAAAAGTGTAAAGCTCATGGATGCACATCCACAAAGCTTGAAACTTTTTGTAAAGCCCAATTAGTTTGTTCAACTATTAGTTCAAGATTAAAATTATGTAATATTAATGATGTAGAAGCAATGAAATATAATAACTTGCTTAAAATGTAAGGGTCAAGATTATGGTTTTTTTTTAATGAAGTTGTACTTATGTACTTAGAAACTTTAACCTATTTAAGACAAGATAACACCCTAGTTCAGGGTCTAATTCAATTTTGTAAAAAAAACCTCGATTCCCCAATAGGTTCCAATGGAGATTTCAGGATAGTTTGGAACTTTTTGATTCAAAGACCCTAAAACATGAGCTATATAACATTTTGTGCTCTTGCATACCCCGAGCTATTAAAACCATGGTTTCTTATGTTGGAGTTAAACTTCACCTTAAAAAAAAGTTGCAAAAATCAAGTGTTATTGCAAAGCTTGAAATTTTTGAGGTTCAAACAATTCCCATTTTGTGCACTTGAGGTTTGAACTTTTTAAGTTTTTGCTCCTTTCCAACATTTGATTGCTCCAATGTCGCCTTCTTCAAACAACACATGAATTCCATTATACATGAACTCCTTAATGTTTGTTTGTTTTTTTTTTTTTTTGGCTCACATTAATGTTTTCCTTCCTTTTTGACTACCAAACCTTGCAATTACCAAATCTTGTAGAGAATGTTAAAGGAAGAAAAAGAATAAGAAAATATGAACATTTAATACAATTTGGCTTGTAGATGTAATGCAAGTTTTAGGTAGGAAACATTTGAATTCATGATGAATCAAGGAACATATTTTAATTTGGGGGCCATGTTCGGCCCCTTTATTTATTTTTCATGCCATAATGTCAATCTCATCCAAAAATTGCTAACATAAGGTTTTGACATTATAAACTTGCTTGCTTTTATGGAAAACTCTAATTATAAACCCCAAAAAAGTTTGTTAAAACATCCAAATTAAATATAGACCCCAAAGAGGTTAATGAAGCATATTCAAAATTAAGTGCATAATGTACCCCAAAAAGGCTAATGCAAACTTCTCAAGTTAGAAGCCACTTTAAATGTGAGTCTAAGGTCCTAGGTTTAATGAAATAGAGCAATCCTATTAGTTGAAAGCCATAAATTGGATCCATGGCCTTTGGATGAGGGTCCATGACCCCCAAAAAAAAAAAATCAAGGTTAAACTTACATGACATCATTTTGGAAGGAAAATCAATTGGTTTGGACTAAAAAGAAGTCATGATTTGGAGAACCAAGATGTAGGCTAGGGTGCAAAGCAAGCCCTTCAATTGAATATTTTCAGTTTTTAAGGTCCATGACCATTGAAAATCTCTAATTGAAAGACTTTTGCTAAGATACAAGTTCATTTTACACAAAGGCTAAAGGCCTAAAGGACCAAGGAAATGTGAATGGATGAAAAATGGACATTTAATACACTTTGGATAATGTTTCATGGTCTAATGGACTTCATGCTAAGCTAGAATATTTGTTACACCATGAGGCCAAAAAAGTCATGATTGGTTTGAACTTTTTAAAATGATTTTTATTAGTGTTAAATGTTTTTTGAAAGAAATTGAGCCAAACTTTGTCTTTGTACATTAGGTTTACCTAATTCTTGTATGCAATCAATTTATAGAATGACTTCCAAAAATATTTTGGGATTTATGGGTTATGGGTTATATGGGCATATTTTATTCCATAGTTGTGAAGGGAGCTCAAGAAAGATAACATTTTATTATACATAATAGTCAAGATACAAAAAGAAAGTGCTTTCAAATTCAAGGCCATATAAAATGATGCCTAAAAATGCATGTGCTTGGCATGCCCTATTATGCCCTTTGAAACCCCCTCGACAAAAAAACCATATGAAAATGGCAAAATGAAGATAGAAGATATGAAAGGAAAGTGATGAAAAAGAAGAAAGGAGAAACCCTAAACCAATAGTTTTTTAAAAAATACATACAATATCAAATTACAAGTCAAAATTTACATGAAATAAAAGGTTACACCTTTTTGGTTCCGTTGCAATATGTTAAGGTGCTTCAACAAAGTCTTTTATCACTTAAATGTTACACTTCACAAGCAAGATTCACACATAAATTAATTTTGAATATTCATGGGACGGCCTTTGGATATGTTTTGAGGGCTTTCAACATTTTTGTGGTCATGGTGCCTCACCATAGTTGTAAAGGGGGCTACGACTTTTTGTGAAAAATCAACAACCCACATACTTCACAAAACTGAAAAAATAAACGTGCTCATCTTTCTTTTTCATTGCAACCACACCTACGTTTTCCCTTTGTTACTTTCATTTTGGGAAGGGGAGTTGGTTTAAGCATTATCTCTTATTCATCCCAAATCTCTTACAACTTATGAAATTCGTTGCTTTAATCCTCCATAGCTTGCACTTCTTATTCCCACTTTTTAAAATAACTTCATTTTGTGTGCTTTCTAGGGTTAGAAATGGCCTTTTCCAAATAGTAACCTAATGCACATTTCAAATCCATTGATTTACAAATCCAACAAAATAAACATCATAATTGTTCAAAGATGAAATAGGATATGCACACAACAATGACATTAGATGGTGAAATGTTTCTCATTCTTGCACAATTTTAGCAACAAATGAAGAAAAGGGAAGATGCTAAATACACCTCCCACCTTCCACCCCGCAATGAGCTTTATTCGTTACAAAAAGTTGTTGATAGTGTTTAGCCCTATTTAAAGTTGCTTGGTTTTGATGCATGGTTTCACTAATATGGTTTGACCCTATTATCATGTTAAATAGATAATAATAAAATTACCAATAGTTCAAAGCCAAATCTATGCTATTAGTTGGTTTGCTCATCATCTTTTGAATGGTGATGGGTTCTTCAAAACCAATGTGGGAAATACAAAATAAAAATAAAAATCTTCTTACAAAACCCAATAAAATTACACATAATTGTGAAATCACCCATAATTGCAAAACCATGCAAGGCACAAAAAAAGACAAGCTCAAAATGTGCCATATGGAGCTCGGTTGGGATATTTAGCATTTCATGTGACGAAGAAAACAATGAGAGAATCAAGGAAATGGGGCAACCTTGGACCCTAGCTTGAATTTTTGGATAACAAGCTCCATTTTGTGATTTGAACCAATTGTAATTCCCTTCAACATGATGCCATGTAATTGTCACCTCAATTTAGAACCCATTTTAGTTACCTTCAAAGTGATGTCATGTCATTTGCCACCTCAATTTAGCTCTCTTAATTTATGACCTGGACCCAAAAGATTGCTCCATTCAGTTGGACCAAAGAACCATTCACTAGTTGTTCACTTATTTTTGAAGTGTGGAAATGACTTCCCAAAGCTTAGCACAGGCAGATGTGGGGAGCAAACGTTTTCAGTACTTCGAAATAGGAACTTGAAACAAGGGGGCTCAAGAACTCACACTACAAGAGAATGTGATTTTTCTCACACAAAGGCCGCATCTGATGACAAGTGTGTGAGATAAACTTTGTGGGTGGCATATGCGCCATCACCTAGTGACAAATTGCCATTTTAATGTAATACCTATATGCCACAATGAATAACCCCATATTGTACATTGTAATGGATAAAACCCCAAAGTTTGCCGCAAGTCATAATTGGGAGTTTTGTGTTAGAAAAACCACATTCTCTTGCATTGCGTAGATCACCACCTGTCCAATATACTGTCATGCACCAACAGGGCACTATTGCCATAAAAATGATAGCAGCTGCTATCAGATGAAACAGAGCAAACATGGGATGAAAAAGCATAGATAGGAGAATACAACGGAGAAAACCCTCAACCCTACACATGTTTAC
>Ga0116229_10005060_pt1 | contig 21586 bp, 22 predicted proteins | sample S1TSphgellanicum_3_FD_87313 | JGI IMG/M metagenome (GOLD analysis project Ga0116229, IMG submission 87313) | Host-associated microbial communities from peat moss isolated from Minnesota, USA - S1T2_Fc - Sphagnum magellanicum MG | ecosystem: Host-associated > Plants > Peat moss > Unclassified...
GCCGACGCTCTCCTCGCGCGGGCGCACGAGCGTCACGTCGCGCGTCTCGTCGGCCCCGAGATAGTAGGTCAAGTCCGCGAACGTACGCTCCGCGACGTCGGCCGTCGGCACGACGACGAAGACCGGAGCGCGCAGCGAACGGAAAATACCCGCCAGCAGGTACGGTCGCGCCGCCTGGGTCGTCTCGTGGAGGGTAAATGCCGCGCGATGCGTCTTCAGGCGCTCGAGCAGCCCCGCGAGCGGTCTGCTGGAACTCGGAAGCGCCCGAACGAGCGACGGGGCTAACGTAGCGATCTTAGGAGGCCTTTTTCGAGATCAGTGTGGCAGTTTTTGCTGAAAGCACTCGCGGGCTCCATCGAGCGAAGCTGATGCTTGTGGCGGGCCATTTGCCGAACGCGGTTCGGGGATGCTTTGGTTGCAACGCGCCGTGACCCGGCGATCCTCGGAGCATTGGCAGTTCTGGCACTCTGTTGACATGAGTGCCAACCTTGGATAAAATCCGGGTATACAAACCTTCCGCGGTACGTCCCCGCGTCGTGCCGCGCCGCTACAAATGTGAGGCATGGAGAAATGACGGATCTATTGATGCGTACCGGTCGCGGTGTCGTGACGCGTCCGTTCGGTGAAGCTCTCGGTTGGGACCCGTTCCGGAATTTCGCGTCGACGGGCGCCGGCATCGCCGGTGTCGATGTCGCTCGGACCGATGACGGCGGCTATATCGTGGAGATCCCGGTCGCCGGCTACAAGCCCGAACAGATCGACGTGACGCTCGAGGACGGCGTGCTGACGGTCGTCGGCAAGTCGGAGCGCCGCCAGTTCACCCGCTCGCTGCTCCTCCCCGACGATATCGACGGCGAGAACATCGGCGCGAACGTCGAGCACGGTATGCTCACGCTGACGCTCCACGTCCATCCGAAGGCGCAACCGAAGAAGATCGCGGTCGCGTTCGGTTCGAACTAGTTCAGTCGTAAAGGTAACGTGACGTTCGCCGTGGTGCCGTTCGCGGCGGTCGCGACGAACGTCACGGCGAACGTGTGGTTTCGGACGAACGCCGGCACGTCGGGGATGTAGCCGTCGAAGAGAAAAAGTCCGGGCTGCGCCTTCGGAATTTGGATGCTGCGCGAGATGAACGAAAGTGACGTCTGCGCGTAAACGGTTACGACCGCGACGCTCGTAAGGACGCGCACGTGGAGCGGTGACGGCGGTGTGAGAGCGTTGCCGTTGAGGTCGATCTCCGCGATCACCGGCACGTCGTTCGGTGGAATCGGCTGCGGCGACGCGCGATACACGAACGCGTAGAGCGGCGTCGGCGGCGCGGTGGGCGTCGGGGCCGACGTGGGCTGCGCGGTCGCGGGTGCCGTAGCCGTCGCGGTCGAGGCGGCTGTCGGAGTGGAAGATGCGGCCGGCGTATCCGTCGGCGCGGCCGCCGTCGCCGAAGGTTCGGGCGCGGGCGTTGGCGGCGGGGATGCTTGTGCGACGACGATCGCCGCCGCGAGGAGCGTCGCGCCGAGCAACGAGGCGGGCGCGGTCACTTCAGGGCGACCGGCACGCGCACCGTCGTCTTGCGTCCGTCCGCCGCGATTGCGGTGAACTCGAGGTCGACCGTCATGCCCGATGCGATGAACGGAATCTTCGGCAACTTCGAGTTCGCTTCGAAATCGCCGGGCGAGACCATGGGAATCACGCCCTGGCGGCCGCCGTTGCTACTCGTTACTTTCACCGTGCCGGTGTCGGTCCACACTTTGATCGAGATCGGTCCTTGCGATACGAGCGTCTTGCTATTGAGATATACGGCGAAGATCTGCGGCGTGCCCGGTTCGGGATGCTCGGGTTGCCGCGGAACGAATCGATAGCCGTACGTGACGGGCGAACTCGTGGGATTCGCCGACGGTTCGGCCTCGGGCGTCGCGGTCGGGAATCCCGGCAGGTTCATCGGCGTCGGCGAGGCGGTCGGCGGCGCGGCGTTCGTGGAAGCCGTCGGCTCGGGGACGGGTGACGTGCTCGACGCCGGAAGCGGCGAGGCGGGTGGCGCAGCCGTGGGTTCGCTCTGTGCCAGTGCGAGGATCATTGCGAGCGTCGTAGGTCCGATCACGATGGAGCGTTTGCTTTCTGAATGTTCCGGGTGAAGAAGACGATGAGTGGAACGCACGCGCCGAGCGCGGCGAGGCCCAATTCACCGACCGTCATGTTGCCCGTGGCGTCTGGAAGATAACGTAGCACGCTGAGAATCGTCACGGCATAGAGCGCGGTCGATGCGGACGAGGGGGCGCCGGCGAGCGCGAGCGGCGCGAGCCAGAGCGCGTACCAGGGGTACGGGTTCGGAAGGGTGGCGACGATCCCGATCCCGATCCAGGAGAGTCCCTCGCGCTTTCCGCGATAGGCGTAGGTGGCGCCGCGAAACAACATCAGCGCCGCGAATGCGATGGCGGGCCCGAATCCGACGAGCCCTTGGAGGGACACCATCGGGAGGTAGCGTCCGTGGGCGCCCACCGCGCCGAGCGCCGGAAGCAGCGGCGGGATGGAAATCGCGGCCGCGAGCACGATGCCGGCGGCGGCACCGATCGCTCCGCGCGCGTCCTTTCGCGCGAACAGTGCGTCGAGGCCGAATGCCCCGGCGAACACGGCGCCGGGCGCCTTGATCGCCGCGGAAAGTCCGAGGATCGCGCCGGCGACGGCGGTGCGACCGCTCCGTAGAACGACCGCCGCGATCGCGGCGACGAGCAGCACGAACGCATCGTTATGGCCCTCGGCAACGGACCACAACACGATCGGGTTGAGTCCGTACGCGCAGACGATCGACGATTTCGTGCGTTCCTCGACGCCGACAAGCGCGCGGTCGAGGAGCGGAATGCTTCCGAGAAACGCGAGTGCCGCGAGCGCTCGCAGGGCCGCGACGGGTGCGCCGGCTCCCCACTGAATCGTGGCGCTCCACACCTCGCGAGCGAGCGCGACGAACGCGGGACCGTAGACGCACACGGGAAAGTCGCCATGCCACTGGACGCGCGCCGCGTCGATCGAGGGGCCGCGCGCGTCCGCCGGAACGAGCACGTAGGGATCGAGACCTCGCGCCGCCATCTCTCCGTACGCGGCATAGGCGTACGTGTCGCTCGAAAAAACGAACGGCCATGCGGCACCACCGGCGAGCGCGACCGCCGCGACGGCGCAGACGACGAGACCGCGCGCGCGCGTCCCGTCGGATGCGATCGATCGCAAGAGAACGATCAGGGCGACGCTCGCGACGGCGATCGTTCCCGCGAGAATCGCGAAACACGCGCCGCCGAACGCACCCCACGTGTCGACAACGGGCAGCGGTTGCGCGAGACCGTTACTCGCGAGCTGCGGAGCTCGGACAACGAGCGTTCTCGCCACGCACGCGCCTGCCCAAAAGGCGAGTGCGAGCGTGCTCGCCGCGGCGGTCGTTCGCTGATTCAGGACGGTGCTCGCGCGTGGCGTGCCGCGTCGGTGCGAGCTGCGGCGAGTCCGAGTAGGATCCACCACAACTCGCCGACTTTCGGAAAGAAGACGAGGAAATCGAAGATTTGATGGATCGCGAATCCGATGCTCGCGGCGAGCGCGGCGACGATCAGCGGCTCGCGCGGCGCGCGCACGAAGCTCGCGATCGAGACGCTCACGAGCCCGAGCGTCGCGGCAAACGAGATGACGCCGCCTTCCGCAAGCGATTGCAGATAGAGACTGTTCGCGTGCGTTCGCAACCCCGGAAAGCCCGCACGCGCGAGCTCGAATTCAAAATTTCCGGCGCCGATTCCGAAGATCGGATGCTCGCGCCACAGAATGACGGCCGCATGCCAGAGTTGCGAACGGTTGCCGACGGAGCCCGGCTGCGCCACCTCGGCAAACGTCGAGAAGCGACCGAGGAGATCGAAGCCGGCGAGCGAGTGCGTTGCGGCATAACCCCAAAATGCGAGGAGCGCGACGCCCGCGACCGCTCCGCACGCCCCGATCGCGAGCGCCGCGTTGCGCGCGCGCGCCGGCGAAAACGCCGCGACGATCGCGACGGCGAGCGCGGTCGTCACGACGCCGGCTCGCGAGATCGTGAGCACGAGCGCGGCCGAGCCGGCGAGCAGCGCGAATCGTTCCAGTGTCGTACCGCGCGTCGCGAGGTACGCGAAGACGACCGGTAGCGCGAGCCCGAGATAACCCGCGAGTTGGTTCGGCCCTTCGAGTGGCCCCGCGATCCGCGGAATCGCGTGGTCGGCGTACCACAAGCCGGACGGAGCGCCGCCGAATTCTTGCGCGAGCGCGAGCACGGCGACGATCGCCGCCGTGGCCGCGAACGCATAGCGCACGGGCGTTTGCGCCGCATCCGCGCGTGCCGCCACGACGACGGTCGCGAAGAGGGCGAGGTATTCGCACGCCTTGAGCGTCTCGCGAAGAGCCGGTTCCCGGAAGTCCGCGTGAACGATCGAGAGCGCCGTTGCCGCGACGACGCCGAGCCCCGCGATCACGAAGCCGCGCGCGGTCGGATCGAACACGCGGCGGAGGTCGGCGCGCCGCAGCGCGAGGCCGACGATCGCCGCGAGAAGCGCGACCTTCGAGAGCGTGATCGTCGTATGCCCGATGTCGCGATAGAGTGCGAATGGAACGACTGCGACGAGCGCGGCGATCGCGTACGACGGCCGCCGGTGCGCGAGCGCGGCGACGCAGACGAACGCGAGCGCGTACGACACGACGCCGAGCGCGTCGAGCGGCGTCCGCACGTGCGCGGGATCGATCACGTGATGCGGCAGCACGGCCTGCGGGCTTCGCTTCGCTCGAAGCGAATCCCATGCGCGTGATGACCGAAGCGCAGATGCGGCGTGCGATCGCGCACAAACGCGATGGCGGCGAGCTCGACGCGCGGACCTACGCCGACGTCACCCGAGGTGCGCTCGCAGGCGAGATCGACGAGGCGCAGACGGCCGCGCTGTTGATGGCGTGCGTGCTCCGCGGCATGACGTTCGCCGAAACGTACGCCCTCACGGAAGCGTTCGTCGCGAGCGGCGAGACGCTCGTCGCGGACGATCCGCGAACGGTCGACAAACACAGCTCCGGAGGCGTCGCCGACACCGCATCGCTCGTCGTCGTGCCGCTCGTCGCGGCGTGCGGCGTGCCGTTCGCGAAGCTCTCCGGCCGCGCGCTCGGACACACGGGCGGTACGCTCGACAAGCTCGAGGCGATCGCCGGCGTTCGGACGGATCTCGCGCCCGAACGATTCTTCGCGATCGTTCGCGACGTGGGATGCGCGATCGCCGCGCAGGGACCGCGACTCGTCCCCGCCGACAAACTCTTTTACGCGTTGCGCGATCGAACGGCGACCGTTCCGTCTCGCGGTCTCATCGCCGCGTCGATCGTTTCGAAGAAGATCGCGGGCGGCGCGCGCGCGATCGTGTACGATGTGAAGACGGGCGGCGGCGCGTTTCTCGAACGAGAATCGGACGCGCGCGAACTCGCCGAGACGCTCGTGCGCTTGACCGAAGCGTTCGGACGGCGCGCGCTCGCGCTCGTGACCGACATGCACGAACCGCTCGGTCCCGCGATCGGAACCGGACTCGAGGCGATCGAGGCGCGCGATTTCTTGCGCGGCACGCGTCGCGACGCGCGCCTCGCATCCGTGTGCGACGCGCTCGGCCGCGCGTTGCTGCGCGTTGCCGGTTACGACGGCGATCCGGCATCCGCGCTCGCCGATGCGCTCGCAAGCGGTCGCGCGGCGGAGACGTTCGATGCGATGCTCGCGGCGCAAGGCGCGGTCGCCGGCGCGCTCGACGCACTCGGCGTCGCGGGCGAGCCGACGCTCGTTCGCGCCGAGCGAAATGGGTTCGTCGCGGGGCTCGACGCCGTGGCGCTCGGCGAATGTGCGCGCGACCTCGTCGCGGCGGCGGGGCCCGTTGCCGGAATCGTTCTCGACGCGCGAACGGGCGACCATCGCGATCGCGGTGACGTCGTCGCGCGCGTCTACGGCGGCGACGCGCGCGCCGCGGCAACCGTCGCCCAAGCCTTCGCGTGGAGCGAACGACCCACGCACGAACGTCCGCTCGTCTACGGTGAGATCGAAGCCGGCTCCGACTGGGCCGGGGCCGGAACGTCGGGCGGCGTCGCGACGCCGCGCTCCACGCTCGAAAGCAAGTAGAGCGGTCGCAATTTCACCTGGTCGTAGATGCGTCCGAGATATTCGCCGATGATGCCGAGCGAGATCAGGATCACGCCACCGAGGAACAAGAGCGCGACCATGATCGAGGTATAGCCGGGTTCGTTCGCGCCGAGAGCCTTTTGCACGAGGACGTAGACGATGTAGACGAACGCGAACACGCTGACCGTAAAGCCGAGATACGTCGCGAAGCGCAGCGGAATTTCGGAGAACGAGGTGATGCCGTCGATCGCGAACGTGAGCATCTTCGAGAGCGGATACTTCGTCTGGCCGCTGAAGCGCGGATCGCGTTCGTACTCGACGCCGATCTGTCGAAATCCGACCCAGCCCACGAGGCCGCGCAGGAAACGATGCTTCTCGCGCGTCTGTCCGAGCGCGTCGACCACGCGCCGGCTCATCAGGCGGAAGTCTCCGGTATCGACGGGGATCGAGACGTTGGTCAAGCGCCGTATCGTTCTGTAGAACACCTGAGCCGTGAGGACTTTGAAGAAGCTTTCGCCGCGGCGCGCTTTGCGCGTCGCGAAGACGACGTCGTAACCCTCGCGCCACTTCTCGAGAAACGCTTCGATCAGTTCCGGCGGATCTTGAAGGTCGCCGTCCATCAGGACGACGGCGTCGCCGCGCGCTTCGTCGAGCCCGGCCGTCGCGGCGATCTGATGGCCGAAGTTGCGCGAGAGGTCGACGATGGCGAGGCGCGGCTCCTGCGCGCGTGCCGCGCGTAGCGCCGCGAGGGTTCCGTCGCGCGATCCATCGTTGACCGCGAGGATTTCGTAGGTGTCACCGTGCGAGAGCGTCGCGCGCTTCATGATCGCCGACACGCGCGAGATCAATTCGGCGACGTTTCCCTCTTCGTTATAGAGCGGAATCACGACGCTGATCGTGCTCATGCGAGCTCCGTTCGAACCGCTTGCCAGAAAAGTGGGAAAAGCAATTCGTGATGACCCGTGAACGCGAAGCCCTTACCCCCGGTCCCGAGATGCGGCCGACGCACGACGTTGGTTTGCGGACGATACTGGCGGATGAAATCGAAATCGGCCGTGGTGAAGTCGCCGCGATGGCCCAGATTGCGCGCCACGCTCACCGCTTTGAGAAACGCCTCGGGCAAGAGCACGGCCGAACCGAAGTTCAGGTAGACGCCGCCGTCGAGCAGGTCCGCGACCACGGAGCAGAGCGTCCGGAAGTCCACGAGCGCCGCTTCGCCGAGTGCGGCGCCGTCGGCCTGTGGATGCGCGTGCACGATGTCGGTTCCGATCGCGACGCTGACGCACATCGGCACCTTCTCGCGCGCGCACGTCACCAAGATCGACGCATCCGCGTTGGGCGCGTCGCACGCGATCAGCGCGTCGCCGATCGCACGACCGATCCCGCGCTCGGGATGCGCGGCGATGGCACCGAGAATCGTTCCTGCGGTGGCACCGGACATTCCGAACGACCCGTCCTGCAACGCGGTGTCGACGTCTTCGGAGGTCTTGCCGACGAGTGCGAGTTCGGAATCGTGGATCGTCACGGAGCCGTTCGCCGCGACCGCGCGCACCAAACCATCGCGCACCAGATCGCACAGCATGCCGCCGAGACCGACCTTGATCACGTGCCCGCCCATGCCGAGAAGGACGGGCCGACCCGTTTCGATCGCGCGCGCGGTGCGCTGCACGAGTTCGCGCAGGCCCTCACCGGCCAGGATGTTCGGCAGCGCGTCGAACCACGTGCGGAATGACGCTTCCGACGAAACCGTACGGCCTGCATCCGAAGAGCGAACCTTCGACGGGCGATCTTCGAGCGAGGTTACATTCAACCGCCGGAGGTCGATCGGAGGATAGTCCACGGGTGCCAGGTTCCAGCGGCCTCCTGCGAGCCCTTGTCACGTGCGGTGCGCTCGCGCTCTTCGCGGGCTGCGGACACGACGATCGCGCGGCGACGAGCGCCGCGCAGAGTTCGCATGCGGTCGGAACGCAGGCGCCGTCGGGTTCGCCGAACGGCGGGACGGCGGCGAGTGCGACGGACGTTCCGTCGCCGTCCGCGAGCGTTTCGGCGCAGTCCTCGCCCGGCGTCGGCGCGGCGACGGGCCCGCAGATCCTCGCGCTCACGCAATCGTCCGCCGTCGTGCATGCCGGAGAGTCGATCGCGTTCTCCGCGAAAACGTCGCCCGACGTCGCGACGGTGACGGCGAAAGTGTCGGCGTACACGCTGCCGTTCGTGCGTACGGCTCCGGGCCGCTTCGCACTTTCGTTCGCCATTCCACCGAACGTGCCGGGCATCTTTCACGGCACGTATTCGATGGCGATCGTCGCGAGCGAGAAGGACGGTACGAGCGTCAGCCGTTCGATCGAGGTCACGTTCCAGTGAGCGTCGAGCCCGATCGGGAAGCGCGTCTCGACCTCGCACGCGACGAACGGACGAACCTTCCCGAAGTTATTTACGGCGCCGGAAAATCGCGCGAACAAATCGAGCGTATCGCGCGCGAGTTCTTCGCGGCGAACGCGTTCGCGCTCGCAACGCGGGTCGCCGCGATCGACGGCGAAGCGCTCGCCGCCGTCTTACCGGATGCGCGTTACTCGCCGCGCTCGCGCGTTCTCGTCTGCGGCGCGCGGCCGCGCACGGGGATTCCGATCGGTGTGGCGTGCGCCGGAACGTCGGATCTTCCGGTCGCGGAGGAAGCGGCGCAGACGCTCGACGCGTTCGGACACGACGTGCGGGAGTTTTACGATATCGGCGTCGCGGGAATCCATCGCACGCTCGCCGTGCGCGACGAACTCGATGCGTGTCGCGTACTCGTGGTCGTCGCCGGGATGGAAGGCGCGCTTTCATCGGTGGTCGCCGGTCTGGTGCGACCGCCGGTCGTCGCGGTGCCGACGTCCGTCGGCTATGGCGCGTCGTTCGGCGGCCTCGCCGCATTGCTCGCGATGCTCAACAGTTGCGCTCCCGGCGTCAGTGTCGTGAACATCGACAACGGTTTCGGCGCCGCGTGCGTCGCCCACAAAATCGTTTCGACGTAGTTTGCGAGCAAGCGCGTGCCGAGCGGCGCAACGGTCGCTAATGCGATTCTCATATTTGCGACGCGTGCGATAACCGCGAACGAAATCGGTCGAATGAAACGGTTCTGTAGCAGCTCGACATCCGAACGGTGTAAACACACCCGCGTTCGTCGGAAGGCATCGTTCGGTAAACTTACGAAGCGCGTGGTTCATGACACGATGCATCGTCATCGTTCTCGACTCCGGCGGTATTGGCGCGCTCCCCGACGCCGACTCCTACGGAGACGCACCGGGAGCGAATACGATCGGCAACGTCGCCGCACGCGTCGGCGGGTTGAACCTTCCGAATTTCCGAAGGCTCGGGCTCGGTTCGTTGACGTCGATCCGCGGGGTCGAAGCGCTTGAAGAGCCGGCCGCGTACGTCGCTCGTCTCGGCGAACTCTCGAAAGGGAAGGACACGATCACGGGGCACTGGGAGATGGCCGGCATACGCACGGTGATTCCGTTTCCGACGTTCCCCGACGGCTTTCCACCCGAGATCACCGAGGCATTCGCGGCGATCTGCGGAGTCGAACCGCTCGGCAACGTGGCGGCATCCGGCACCGAAATCATCGAGGCCCTGGGGCGCGAGCACATCGAGACGGGGCGCCCGATTCTCTACACGTCGGCCGACAGCGTCTTTCAAGTCGCCGCTCACGAAGACGTCGTGGGACTCGAGACGCTCTACGAGTGGTGCGAACGCGCGCGAGCCATGCTCGTTCCTCCGTACGAGGTCAATCGCGTCATCGCGCGTCCTTTCGTCGGCGCGCCCGGTTCGTTCGCCCGCACCCCCAATCGACGCGATTATGCCCTCGAACCGCCCGATAATCTATTGGATAGGCTAGCGAACGCCAATATCGGGGTACATGCCGTCGGGAAGATCTGCGATATCTTCAATGGGCGCGGTGTGTCGACGTCGGTACGTGTTGCCGATAACGAAGAAGCGATGCAGCGAGCCTTCGAGATCCTTCACTCCGTCGAATCGGGGTTCGTGTTCGTGAATCTCAACGACTTCGATACCAAGTACGGGCATCGCCGTGACGTCCGCGGGTATGCCGCTGCGCTCGAGCGCCTCGACCGCCACGTACCTGCGCTCGAAGCCCTGTTGCGGCCGGGCGATCTCGCGATCTTCACGGCCGACCACGGTTGCGACCCGACCGCGCCCGGCACCGACCATACGCGCGAATACGCGCCGTTTATCGAATTGGGTAGCCGCAGGGGCGTCGGAGGGACGGTCGAGGGGTTCGATCTGGTCGGTCGACGGGTCGAGGAAACGCTCTCCGTTCCCGCGGCGGTGAATGGATGACGCCGCATGCGGAACGCGTTCTCGTCGTCGATCGGGCCTTTGCCCGCCCCCGCCCCCAACTGGTTCCGCGCCGGGTGCCGCGCTCGTGGCACGTCCTCAAGCGCGCGGGAGATATCGTCCTCGCCGGCACGGCGCTGATCGTTCTTTCCCCGGTGATCGCGCTCGCCGCCCTCGGCGTCGCCTGCGTGTCGTCCGGGTCGCCGCTGTTCCTGCAGGAGCGTGTCGGTCGTAACGGAGAGCGATTCCGGCTCTATAAGCTCCGCACGATGGTCGACGGCGCCCACCTCTATCACGACGACCTCCGGGCACTCAATGAGGTCGACGGTCCGGTGTTCAAGTGCCGGAACGATCCCCGCCTCCATCCGCTCGGCAAGCTGCTCCGCCGCACGAGCATCGACGAACTGCCGAACCTCATCAACGTTCTGCGCGGCGAGATGTCGATCGTGGGTCCCCGCCCGCCGCTACCGAGCGAGGTCGCGCACTACGACGACTACGCGCGGCGCCGGCTCACGGTAAAACCCGGAATCACGTGCCTGTGGCAAGTCTCCGGCCGCTCCAACCTGCTCTTCGACGAGTGGATGCGCCTCGACAACCTCTATATCGACACGTGGACGCCGCTCGGCGACCTCGCGATCATCGCCAAGACCGTCCCGGCCGTCCTACGAGGCGAGGGTGCTCACTAGTCGGGGTGATTATTAGGAAGCGCGCGGCGCGGTGAAGCCACAACTTCGAGCGGTTCCGGCGCCGGCTCCGGCGCCCACGCACGTTTCTCTCGCTCGGGCGACCATCGTCGTGATGGTCGCGACCCTCGCATCGAGCATTCTCGGGTTCGGGCGAGAGGTCGTCAACGCACGATCGTTCGGAACCCAGATCGAAATGGACGCGTTTCTCGCCGCGGCCACGATTCCGACGATCCTCTTCGGCGTCTTCAACGGCGCCCTCGTCAGCGCGCTCGTGCCGGTGTTTTCGGAGTACGTGGCGCGGGGTGAGGAAGAGTCGGCGTGGCGGCTCGGCAGCACCGTGTTCAACGTTCTGCTCGTCGTGTTGAGCCTGCTCGCGGTCGTCGGCTGGGTCCTCGCTCCCGCGTACGTACCGATCGTGGCTCGCGGGTTCCGCGGCGACGAACTCACGACCACGATCGAGATGACGCGCTGGTTGATGCCGAGCGTCGTCGCCACGAGCCTCGCCGGCGTCGTGACGGCGATGCTCAACGCGCGCCATCGCTTCTCGTCGTCGGCGATTCAGGGCATCGCGATCAATCTCGTCACGATCGCCGTCGTTCTCGCGTTCGCCGGACGGCTCGGCATCTACGCGCTCGTGCTCGGCACCGCGCTCGGTCTTTCCGCGCAACTGGTCGTTCAGTTGCCGGCGGCCTTCCGATACAACATGCTGCGGCCGGTCATGGATATCCACCATCCCGGCTTCACGAAAATTTGGTCGATGCTCGGACCGATCGTCGTCGGTTCGGCGGCCGGGCAGCTCGCGATTTTTTTCGACCGCAACTTCGCATCGACGCTGACGCCCGGCTACATCTCGGGTATGAACTACGCGACGAAGCTCGTCGGCTTTCCGCAGCAGATCTTCGCGGCGGCGATCGCGACCGTGATCTTTCCGCTGCTCGCATCTCAGTTCGCGAGCGCCAACAAGGCGGGGATCAAGCGCAGCCTCGTCATGGGCCTGCGGCTCGTGAACTTCATCACCATACCATCCGTGTGCGGCCTGATCGCGCTCTCGCGGCCGATGGTGGCGACGCTCTTCGAGCGCGGCGCGTTTCGCGAGCCCGCGACCGATCTCTGCTCGGGGCTCCTTCCGTATGCCGCGAGCGGGTTGATCGGCCTCGCCGCGAGCATCGTGCTGACGCGCTGCTGCTTCGCGTGCAAGGAAACGCGCTGGACCGTCGCGATCTCCGTATTCACGGTCGTGCTGAACGTCGTGCTCTCGATCGTCTGGCTCGGACCACTCGGAGCGCGCGGCTTGCTGCTCGCCAACTCGGTGAGTCAATGGGTCCAGGCGGTCATGTTGTTCGCGCTCGTTTGGCGCCTGGTCAACGGCCTCGACTGGAGGACGATCGTGTGGTCCGGCGCGCGCATCTCGCTGTGCGCCGCGATCATGATGTCGGCGCTCGTCTGGATCAACGCGCTCGGCGCGCACGTCGAGGGCGACCTCGGGTCGCGCGCGTGGTATCTGATCGGCGAGCTCGCCATCGGCGCGTTCGTCTTCGTCGGAGCGGCACGCCTCTTCGGCGTCGAAGAGCTCGGCATCTCGATGAAGATGATCTTGCAGAAATTCGAAAATCGCGTCCCGAGTCCGCCGGAATACCGCGAGGCTCCCTTTGCGTGACGCGGCGCGCTTCGCGCGGACGCTCGCAGCGAGCGACTTCATTCGCCACGGCCTCCTCGTCTTCTGCGCGACGATGCTCGTCAACGTGCTCGGGTACGCGTTCCACTTCGCGATCAGTCGCAAGATCGGGGTCGAGCAGTACGGGGTGCTTTCCGCACTCAATGCGGGCTTCATGATCAGCGGCGTGATCGGCGGTATCGGGAGCACGGTCGTCGTGAAATACGCGGCGGAATTTCGCGCGCGCGACGACCGCGCGCATCTCGCCGCGCTCGTGCGCAAACTCACGATCTACGGGTCGCTCGCGGCCGCGCTCGTGATGGCGGCCGGTATCGCGGCGTCGCCGTTCGTCGCCTCGTATTTGAAGATCGCGAACGTGACGGCGGTCGCCCTCACGATGATCGTGATCGGATTCTCCGTCGCGACCCCGTGCTTGCGCGGCGTGTTCGCCGGAACCGAAGATTTTCGCGGCTATTCGATTTCGACCGTCCTCGAATCGGCGCTGAAAGCGGTTTTCGGAATCGGACTCGTCTACGCCGGATACGGCGTCGATGGTGCGTTCGGCGGCTGGGCCTGCGGAAGCGGGATCGCGCTCGTCTACACGATCGTCGCGCTCGGACGACGCTACAAGCGCGTTCCGGACGCGCCCCTCTCGCTCGACTTTTCGCGGCTCGCGCGTACGATGGCGAGCGTTGCCATGGCCACGCTCCTGGTCACGACCATTTCCTATGCGGACGTGATCGTCGTCAAACATTTCGCCGATCCCACGACGGCGGGTCTCTACGGTGCGCTCTCGCTCTCCGGCAAGATCTTGCTCTTCCTCGTGGGATTCGTTCCGACGATCGTTCTTCCGAAGGCGACGCGTCAAGCGCTCAGCGGCGTCTCGCCGATCAACGTCTTCCTGCAAGCGATCGCGATCAGCGTCGCGATGTCGGGCGCGGGCCTCATCGTGTACTACTTCTTTCCGGCGCTCGTGGTCACGACGCTCGCCGGTGCGTCGTTCGCGCCGGCCGCGCCGTACGTTTTCAGTTACGGCTTCGCGATGGTCTTGCTCGCGGGCCTCAACGTCGTCGTCGTATACAAGATGGGCATCCACCGGTTCGATTTTCTCGCGCCGCTCGCGATTTGCGCCGTCGGAGAAGTCGTCGGGATGTCCGTCTTCCACCGCACGCTCTCGGACGTCATCGCCGTTCTGATCGTGGGGAACGCGATCGCTTTCGTCTGCGCGGCCTACCGCGTGACGGCACCGCTCGCGCCGCGCGTTTCGGTTTCGGCCGCCGTCGACGCGGCGTAGCCGCGCGCGATTCGCGTCGCGCGGGCCGCGCGAACGATCTCCATCGTTTCGGGTGATTCGAGTGCCGCGACGATTTTTTGCGCCGCGTCGCCGTTTCCGAAGAGCGGCGGACGAGTCGCCGGCGACGCGGGCGGATTGCGCAGCGCGGCCGCGATCTTCGCGGTCGACGCACCCGTCAGCCGATTCCAACCCGCGTCGACCGTGTTCGTCCACTCGGTCGTGTCGCGAAGCGTCACGCACGGCACGCCCGCGAAATACGCCTCGCGTTGCACGCCGCCCGAATCGGTGAAGATCGTACGCGCCGAAGATTCGAGCGCCACCATCTCGAGATAGCCGAGCGGTTCGATCGCGCGGACGTTCGGCGGTAACGCGATATCGAATTCGCGCAGGCGCGCGCGCGTTCGCGGATGGATCGGAAAGACGACCGTCGTCGGTGCGGCCGCGAAGCCCAGAGCGATCGCGGCGAGCCGCTCGCGATCGTCGACGTTCTCGGCACGGTGCAACGTGAGAAGGTCGTAGGGCGCCGCCGTGACGGCGCGCAGCTCGGCGGAGAGCGACGTATCCGCGGTCGCGCGCGCGCGCAGAAAGATGTCGTACATCACGTCGCCGCACACGTGCACGCCGCGCACGATACCCTCGCCCGCGAGCCGTTCCTTCGCCGCTTCGTCGGTAACCAGTTGGATATCGGCGACGTGGTCGGTCATCACCCGATTGATTTCCTCGGGCATCGTTCGATCGTAGGAGCGCATGCCTGCTTCGATGTGCGCGAGCGGGAAGAGCATCTGCTTCGCGACGATCGCGCCCGCGAGCGTGCTATTCGTGTCGCCGCGCACGATGATGATGTCCGGCTGGATGCGTTCCACCGCGGCGGCGAGGCCCACGAGCATCTGGGCCAACTGCTCGCTTGCGGGCATGGAGCCGACGCCGAGATTGATATCCGGCTGAGGGATCCCGAGGTCGGAGAAAAATTGCTCCGACATTCGTCCATCATAGTGCTGGCCGGTGTGGACGAGGGCTTCATCGTGTTTGGTTCGCAGGGCGTGCGATAGGATCGCCACCTGCACGAACTCCGGTCTCGCGCCCACGATGGACAGGAACTTCACGATGCCGCCGTTCTGCTCGAGATTCTCGCCCTCCGCCTTCGCGACGGAGGTTCGTTCTAGTGGGACCCCTAAACCAATCGGTCCCCCTTGCTGCCGCCATTATTCTGCCGATGACTATTGAAGGCCGAGGAGGGGCCGGTGCATGCCAAGGGTTTCAGTGAACGTTCCGCTGGTGGCTCCATTCGTCGGTGACGAGGAAGTCGAAGCGGTGACGGCTGTCTTGCGTTCCGGGCAACTCGCCCAAGGGCCGGAGACCGCCGCGTTCGAGCGAGAGTTCGCACCGGTCGCCGGCACCGCGTACGCGGTCGCCGTGAATTCGGGCACGGCCGCGAACCACGCGGCCCTCGCTGCATTCGGCGTCTCGCGTGGAGACGAGGTCGTGACGACGCCGTTCACGTTCGCCGCCACGGCAACCCCGATTCTGATGGAGCGTGCCGTGCCGCGCTTCGTCGATATCGATCCGCGAACGTTCGACGTAAGTCCGGCGGCCATGCTTGCCGCCGCAACGCCTGCGACGAAAGCAGCAGTCGTGGTCGACCTCTTCGGTTTACCCGTCGACCCTGCGGGCGTCGGGGCTCTCCGCGCGCGCGGCATTCGTCTCCTCGAAGATGCCTGTCAGGCGGTCGGTGCGACTCGCGACGGAATCGCGGCCGGCTCGATCGGGGAGGCGGCCTCATTTTCATTTTACGCGACGAAGAACATCATGACGGGCGAAGGCGGGATGCTCTCGACGAACGATCCGTCGATCGTCGAAGCCGCGAAGCGATTCCGGCAGCACGGGATGGGCGCGCAATACGAGTACCTTTCGCTCGGTTACAACTATCGGATGACGGACCTCGCGGCCGCGATCGGTCGCGTTCAGTTGCGCCGCCTTCCGCAAATCGGCGCCGACCGTCGCGCGCATGCGGCGTTCTACGATGCGGAACTCGCCGGCGTCGATGGGATCACCACGCCGTACGTTCCCGCGAACGTGACGCACGCGTACCATCAGTATTCGATTCTGATCGATCCCGCACGTACGCCGAACGGCGCCGACCGCAACGCGGTCCGCGCGGCGCTTTCCGAGAACGGCGTCGGCAGCGGCATTTACTATCCGATCCCGCTCCATCTCCATCCGTTGTTCGCATCCTTTGGATACGGTCGCGGAGATTTTCCCGTTGCGGAGCGCGTGTCGGAGCAGATCCTCGCCCTTCCGATCCATCCGCTGCTCCAGCGCGATCAACTCGCGCACGTCGTTCGCTGCTTGCGTGACGCGGTCGGAGCCACGCCACTGTGAACGGATCTCTCCGCCCGTTGCGCGTCGGCGTCGTCGGTTTCGGTTCGATCGGCCGCCATCACGCGCGCAACTTGTTCGCGATGGAAGATGTGGAACTCGTCGGCGTCGTGGATCCCTCGCCGCTCGCGCGCTCGCATGCGGAACAGCTCGGGTACCCCACGTTCGCGACGTCGCGCGCGTTGCTCGATGCCGGTATCGAAGCCGCCGTCGTGTCGGTTCCGACGAGCCTTCACGAAGAAGTGGCCGACGAGTTCATCGATCGCTCGTGTGCGTTGCTCGTCGAGAAGCCGATCGCGCACAATATGGCCGCGGCGAAACGCTTGATCGCACGCTGCCAGCGCGCGGGCGTCCCCCTGATGGTCGGATACGTGGAACGCTACAATCCCGCGATGGAAGTCGTACGCGATTTCGTCGCCGGTGGGAGTCTCGGCCGGTTGATCAGCATGTCGGCGCGGCGCGTCGGCGCGCTCCCGCCGCGCATTCGCGATGCGAGCGTGCTGATCGACATCGGCGTGCACGACATCGACATGGTCGCGTTCATCACGGGCGCTCGACTCAATCTGCTCGCCGCGCAGGGCGGCATGGCCGTTCTCGACGATCGACTCGATTTCGCGACGATGCTCCTCGATGCGGCCGGTTGCGTCGTGTCGATCGAGGCGAATTGGATCACGCCCGTCAAGTTGCGCGAACTCTCGATCACGGGAACGCGCGGATATTGTCGCGTCGACTACATCACGCAGGAAGCGTGGTTCGCGCCCGGTCAACGTTTCGAACCCACGACCGACTACGAAGAACTCGTCAAGCAGTACAAGGAAGGCTCGCTCATCGCTCTGCCCGTGAAGAAGCGCGAGCCGCTCGCGCGCGAACTCGAGGTCTTCGTCAACGGCGTTCGCGGCGGGCCGCTACCGAGCCCGAGCATCGCGCTCGCATCGCTGCGCATCGCGGAAGAGGCGACCGAGATGATCAACCTGACGCCCACCTCGATGCAGACGCAAGGAACGGGCTGATGGTCGCGGCATCCGCATTCGTCCACGAGACCGCGCTCGTGGAGAACGGCGCGACGATCGGAGACGGCTCGCGCATCTGGCATCAGGCGCAAGTACGCACGCGCGCGCGCATCGGCGCGCGTTGCATCGTGGGCAAGGGCGCGTTCGTCGATTTCGACGTGACGATCGGCGACGATTCGAAGCTTCAGAATTATGCGTGCGTCTATCACGGCGTCACGCTCGGCCGCGGCGTGTTCGTCGGCCCGCATGCGGTATTCACGAACGATCGCCGGCCGCGCGCGACCGATCCGTCGTTCGCGCCGCTCGGCGACGGCGATTGGGAGGTCGGCGAAACGACGGTCGCCGATGGAGCCGCGATCGGTGCGAACGCGACGATCTTACCCGGCATCGCGATCGGCCGCTGGGCGATGATCGGCGCGGGCTCCGTGGTCACGCGCGACGTGCCCGCATATGCGCTCGTCGTCGGATCGCCGGCGCGTCGGTTAGCTTGGGTCTGCCCCTGCGGCTCGCGTCTCGCAGACGATGCTACAACCTGCGATCGATGCGGCCCGTTGCCCGACGATCACCCGTTGAAAAGCACCAGAGCAACCAGCTAACGCCCGCGTCGGTGGGCCGGCGAGTGCCGGCCCGGGGGCCTTCGCCGCCCCGATGTTAACCGTCCGCCGCTTTTATCTAAAAGCGGCGGACGTTCGCGAGGGCGGACGTTTTGAAGATTTGTTCGACCGTGTCGATCGTGTCGGCGTGGGCGAAGTAGGCGACGACGCTGCGGCCGCGTTCGAGCGCTTCGACGTAGTTGTCGACTTCGCTGTCGGGGATCTCGAGGTCGCCGAGTCGATCGGAGAGCGTCTCGTTGCGGAAGAAACTGGATCCGCGATGCGCGTTGTTGAGTCCGGGAACGCCCGTGCCGCCTTCGCTCACGATCAGCTCGGAGCCGATCAAGCCGCGCGCGATCGGTTCCGTCGAATCGTCGGGGGCGATGATCTGTAGCGCATCGAGCGAGTAGCCGGCTTCGTGAAGCGCGGCCTTGAGAGCGGAAACGTCGCCCGTCTGCGACAGCCCCGTGACGACTAATCCCATGCGGTGTGTTTAGACACGAGCCGGGTGCGAACCCCCGCCGCGTGCGGCATCACGCGGGGCGATTCATCGGCGGCCCGGGGTTCGGTGCGGTTCCCGTTGCGGCGCCGAACGACGTGAACGCGGATTCGCGAACGAATCCGAGCAGGGCGCAGCCGAGCGCGACGAAGATCATCAGCGCGGTGACGGCCCAGCCGACGAGCGGGAGCATCTGCGCCGCGGTCACGAGCACGAGCCCCGCGATGAGTGCGGCGAGCGGCGACGGCGTCGTGTGCGGCCGCGCGAGTTCGAGCAGTCGTCTCCCGAGGACGACGGAAACCGCCGCCCATCCGATCCATAGGCACGCGAGGAGTGCCGCGAATTCGAGCACGATCAGCGGGATGCCGATGACCGTGATCAGCAGCATCACCGCGAGCGGAAGCGCGGCGACCACGGCGACCACGCCCGCCGCCGCGGACCAACCCGGATGCCGTTCGACGCGGTCGAGTCCGATGCGGACGCGCACGGGAAAGAGCAGAAACGCGAAGACGACGACGATATCCCAACCGATCTTCTTGAAGAGCGCGCGGTTTTGCGCCGAGAAGTCGTCGTCGAGGCGATCGATCCACGGCGCGGCCGGCACGAACGAACTGCCGTCGAACGCATCCGTGACGCGTCCGTCGATCTGGCAATTGTCGTCGGCATCGAACGAGCCGAAGAACTTCCGCACGTTGCCTTCGATGTGTCCGCCGTCCGAACAGGTGACGTTGCCGAAATAGATGTCGAGATCGCCCGCGACGTCGTCGCCTTGGCCGATCGTCTCGTCGCTGAACCAGACGCTCATGCCGTGACTGAACGTGTGCGCGTTTGCGATGGAGACCGATCCGACGAGGAGTGCCGCGAACGCGGCGATCGCGAAGACGATGGAGCGCGAACGCGCGTGAATCATGGCGATACCTCGACCTGTTCCGCGGCCACGCGTCGCGAGCGGATGATGTTGTAGAGTGCGAACAGTGCGGCGGCCGCCACGGCGTCGGCGGCGAGCACGCTGCCCATCGCGGCGGTCACGTCGACCGAGTGACGACCGAAAACGTGCCCCGTCGCTCGCGCGAGCGAGGCGAACGCGGCGTTCGCGCTTGCGAACGATGCGCCGACCGCGGCGACCGCCGCGAGCGCTTGACCGCGGGCGAAGAGAAAGAACGCGCCGAGGATGGCCCACGCGAAGACGACGTACGTGCCGAGGACGGCGAACGTCGGCACGCGATGCACGTGCGGACGTGGCATGTCGCGGACTTCGGCCATCACCTTGAACGTGAAGTTCGCGGCGGGTTCGAGCGTGCGCGGCTTCAAGAGCAACGCGTCGATCACGCGGAACTCCTCGAGCAGCGACGTGCAGTGATCGCAGGCGGCGAGATGCGCGGCCACGAGCGCGCGACGGCGCGGATCGAGCGTCCCTTCGACGTAGGCGTCGAGGAGCGCCTCAGAAGACGAACAGCGCATGCGGCACCCCCATGGTCGTGCGCTTGCGCACCGTGGTCTCCGCGTCGCGTTCCCGCTCGCGCATCCGTTGCGCGAGGGCCAGCTTCCCGCGATGGATCAAGGTCTTGACGTTTCCGAGCGAGAGGCCCATCGTTTCCGCGATCGTTTGATATTCCATGTTCTCGTAGTAGCGCAGTGAGAGGACGGTACGCGTCCGTTCCGGGAGTTCGGCGAGGGCGGCGCGCACGTCGGATTCGGCTTCGGCGCGGAGCACGCCATGTGCGGGATCCGCATCGACCGAGAGATCGGGGAGCGCGTTCTCGACCGTTCGATCCTCGCCGAGTTCCTGGGTCTTCGGACGCCGCAACGACTTCCCGAGGTGCGTGCGCACCACGTTGCGGGCGATGTGATAGATCCAGGTCGAGAAGCGGCCGAGGCTCGGATTGAACGTGCCGAGATGCGCGTAGGCGCGCATGAACGTGTCCTGGGCCAGATCTGCGACGTCGGCTGGGCTGCGGACGCTCGCCCCGATGAAGTTCGTGATACCGCGTTTATAACGGTCGACAAGCACGGCGAAGCTGTCGCGTTCGCCCGCGAGTACGAGCCTGACCAACTCTTCGTCGGTCTGCTCTGCGATCGTCATCCTCCTCCGTTTCTAAGTTGTTCGGTCGGTACCCCGGGGGGCCCGGAAAGTTACGGACTCGTGCGGAAGCAAGAGCCGAGAATCATGGAACTTCGGATCGATAGCGGCCTCGTCACGGGCGCTCGCAGGCTCGCGCGGGAAATCGCCGCTCCCGTTTCGACTTTTATCGCCGCTCATTCGACGGTGGCCGTCGAACGTTCCGTTCTCCGGCTACTCGGCGTCGACGGCGTCTGCGCGGACGACGCCCCCGTGCCGAACCGCGTCCTGGAGCGGCTCGGGCCCGGTCGCCTCTCGGGCGGAGCCGCGCGGCCGATCGGTGCGCTCGTCGCCGAGACGGGCCGCACGCCCGACGACGTCGCGAGCGCGCTTGCGGAGGGGACGCTCGATGCATCGCTCGCGGACGGCGTTCCGGAGGCCGCCGCGCGGGGAGCGCTCGAGCGTTACGTGCGCGCTGCGATCGCGCGAATCGACGGGCGGCGCGAGGAGCGGGAGCGCTTCCTCCAGCGCCTTCCTCAGGGGCGCACGCCGCTGCTCTACGTGATCGTCGCGAGCGGCAACATCTACGAAGATCGCACGGCGGCGGTCGCCGCGGCGGAGGCGGGCGCGCAGATCATCGCGGTGATCCGCTCCACGGGTCAGTCGTTGCTCGACTACGTCCCGTTCGGTGCGACGACCGAAGGCTTCGGCGGCACGTACGCGACGCAAGAAAACTTTCGCATCATGCGTGAAGCACTCGACGCGGTTTCGGAGCGTCTCGGGCGCTACGTGATGCTCACGAATTACGCGAGCGGCCTCTGCATGCCGGAGATCGCGACGATGGCGGCGCTGGAGCGGCTCGACATGCTGCTCAACGACTCGATGTACGGCATCCTCTTTCGCGACATCAACATGAAGCGGACGTTCGTCGACCAGCACTTCTCGCGGATGCTCAA
>Ga0116229_10005066_pt1 | contig 21579 bp, 18 predicted proteins | sample S1TSphgellanicum_3_FD_87313 | JGI IMG/M metagenome (GOLD analysis project Ga0116229, IMG submission 87313) | Host-associated microbial communities from peat moss isolated from Minnesota, USA - S1T2_Fc - Sphagnum magellanicum MG | ecosystem: Host-associated > Plants > Peat moss > Unclassified...
AACAAGGCCTCTAGTCCAAATTTAACATTCAGTAGGGTTCAATATAGTAACTACGAGACTGTCACTTGTGAATGAAGGTGAAGGTACCTGTGTAGGTGCTTGTTCAGCCTTGTCCCATGGTCATTGAAAATAAACAAAACCGTGTTTGCCCTCCAATCCGTTGCAATTAAGCACACTTGACCATAAGTCTTCATCATAGTTTGATCTACATGAACCCACAAATTCCAAAGTTTCTAATTTTCAAATTCTTGGTTCTAAATTTGTCCATGCTTTGAGTTTTATCTCTCTCTCTCTCTCTCCTAAAATTGAATTGCAGTGTTAATTTCTTGCATCATAAGACCCAATCTTCAGTAAAAACTTCTTAGAACTCTTGTAGTCTAACTGAAGGGCACATTATAGTGCACAATTACTCCTTCACCCCATGAGTGGGGGGTTCTGTTTTCATGGTGGGCTTTCCAAAAAACATAAAGCAATCCCCCATTCACTCTTGCCTGTTCTTTCCACCTTCTGAGACCTGGCATCTGAGAAAAGAAACCGAAGTTGTGAAAAAGAAATTGAAGTTTGCATTGATTTCTACGTTTTGTAAAAGCCCATGATCCAAAGCAAGCATTATCAAGGTGGGCCCCTATATGAATGCATTATTTCTTACAAATTTTGACTTGGAGTTTTAGCTGCTTTGTTGTTGTTTCTTCTTCTTCTTCTTCTTCTCCACCCTTCTAAATTTGATCTGTACTTCTATGGTTTGTTATGACTTCACCCTTGTCTACAGTTTAGTTGGCTCAGTCATCCTCACTCCTCTGCTGATTCTCTGCAAAGCATCAAAGACTATGCAAAACAACAGATAAATTTGGGTCTCTATAATTCACCTTAGTCCTCACTCCCCGCAAACTGTTATAACTAGCTCAGTCGCCTATGCACAACAGATGTCGCATATATGCACAGTATTTCGTTTTTGTCTTATGTGATGACAAAATCCCAGAAGAGAGCAACAAATCCTAGAATGCTTAGGTGGGTGGGAGAGGAGTCTTGCAAGCAGATATGGTTCCTTTGTAAACTTCCCAGTTATGAGAAATTTTCAAAGCTGATCTTTCTAATCAGACTCAGAGATTTTTTTAAAGGATTAAATAAATCTTTCAAACAAAAAAAAAAACAACCACTTTTTAGGTAAGAATATATTTACGAAAATAATTCTTATGAGAATGCGAAAATTTACATACTCACTCACTATTAAGTGAGCCATAGAACAAGGTCAAAAACACTTCCTTCCTTGAAGTCAATTTTCCTAAACCCTAAACCCTAAACCAAATTTCACCTCCGGTGAATAAAAGTCATTGGAAACTCCCACAACCATCACACCCGAGAGGTTGAATAGGAGGCACAAATGCAGTAACAAAATTTTGCAGAAATGCACCAATGAGGGATGGATGGATGGATGGATGAATAGTGAGTGGACACGCACTTTTCCATTGACTTTCAGTTCTCAAACAAACCATGGTGGTCACCTCAGTTGTTGTGTTTACTACCTGCCTACAAACAACCCAATAACCATTACATGTGGATATCTATATATATATGCATCTCCTTATCTAGAATCAACTTATTATCCTATGTAAATACCCTGTTGAAATTCTGTAGTGTTGTTGCAGGCCGTCTTACTTAATTAATGTATTTTTGTCCTCCGTGAAGGGAAGGCATTTTGAAAAATTTAATGTGCTGAGGAACTTTTTTTCATTTTGAGGACATTACATTTTTCGAAACACATTTTTTTCCTCCATGAAGGGTGGGCATTTTGAAAAATTTAATGTACGCAGGAACTTTTTTTATTTTGAGGACATTACAATTTTTCTAAAGGCTGACTTTCATTTTTTTCATTTTTCTTTGATACCCGCCGGGTATCAAAAGAAAAAAAAAAGAAAAAAATTTCAGTGAGATCTTTACACAGGATAAAGTCCTCTGTCGTGAGCTTTACCGGGACTGAGTTCATGCTCGACACTAATTAATTATCCACTCTGAAAGAGGAATAGCAGTGAGTATGTAGAAATAGTAAGGTAGTCATTAATGAGCACACGGGGACGACGGCTGCCCGTGAACTCCGCTGCTGCTCATTCACTGCTCCCCCAACGCGCTTCTGCACCAAACTCGCGCGTACGCGGAAGGACCACTGCAGTCTACGTGCGCGGTCACTCTCGAGTAGCATTCTCCGTCTTGTTCAGCTCCTCTTCTTCCGGACTTCTTGTCGTTTTTTTGGTAATTTCCAGGATTCGGACGTCTCGACAAGTGCTACTGGGAATTCTAGAGTTCATGAAGCAATATTTAAAAAGAGCACTTGCAGTACCACCAGCACGACCAGCAACTACCCAACAACAACTGTAGACTCCATAAGCTTTGCTTTCTTAAGCTGTACCTCTCTTTGTCCATGCAGAAGCTGCTTGACGCTGACAAAAATTGGTGGCAGATCGAGAGAAAGAGTTGCTTTGGGTTAGATTTTTTAAATTTTTTTTGGGTTTTGTGAGATTACTCTGTTGATTTAAGTACTGGGTTCTGTTGCATTGAGGAGTTTCAAAAGAACTACTACAAGTGTATTGGATTTGATTCAGCTAGTTTGCTGCTGCAGAACTAGTGGAAACACTGTAGTGGAAGCAGCTGGACTGGGTGACAAAGCGTCGAGGGCGAGAGGAGTGTGGAATTAGCTAGGAGAAAAGATGAGAAGTTCTGGGGAGAAGCTATGGAGGCAAGCGAGCAATGTAGTCGGGAGTACTCTTGGGAACTCCAAATCTTACTCCAAGATTGATCTCGCCGGTGTGAATGGCGTAGACCAGCAGCAGCAGCAGCAGCAACAGCGCGTTCATGTTATAGCCCAGTCGTCGCCTTCCGGAGAGAGGAGGTCCAGGAAGGGATGCATAGCTATCAGCGCGTGTATATTGCTTGTGATTGTTGCAGTGATTGCGGTTGTGGTGGGTGTGAAAGTCGGGCATAAGAATGACAGCAGTGGTGCAGGCGGAGCTGCTGGAGTCAGTAGTAGCACGGTTTCTATTTCGTCAGTTTGCAACAGTACCTTGTAAGATTCTCCTTCAGCTGCTGCTGGTTTTTCCTGAGCTTCTTTTCTCAGCTGGTCTTTTCTATTGCATGCTTGGCGGTTGGACTGATGTTTGAGCTTTGTCGCTGATCGACTTCGGCTGCAGGTATCCAGCAGTGTGTAGCTCGACGCTGAACGGAACAGATCCCAAGGACCCACAGAAGTATGTACGCATCGCAGTGGGGGCAGCAATGATAGCCATCAACGAGTCTCTGAACGCCGTGACAGACCTGGCAGCCTCGTCGCCTTCGAAAAACGGCACACAATACAACACGCTGCTGACATGCGAGCAAGTGCTGACCGACTCTCTGGAGCAGCTCAACGACTCGCTCTCCCAAATCTCCACCCTGACGCTGGGGAGTTTACAATCCGAAGTCGTGGATGTCCAGCAGCTCCTGAGCGCCGCCATGACCTCTCAGGATACTTGTCTGACAGAAGTCCAAGACTTCGGTATCTGGAACAACAGCGACGCAATAAATGGAACCAAAGCAACGCACGCGACTCAGCTACTGAGCAATGCATTAGCTCTTGTAACAGACCTTACGAAGATCACCTCCTTGTCGGACTTGCTTCCCGGCTCACACAACCGCCGCCTCCTCTACGCCGATCACACTCCTTACAGAATGGAAGAAGAAGATAGTAGTACCCATCTGCTTGGAGGAGGAGGAGCTGGAGGAGCTTCATACCCGGAGTGGATGAGCGCAGGAGACCGCCGTTTGTTGCAAACAAAACCGACTCCAAATGCAGTGGTGGCGCAAGATGGGTCAGGCCAGTACACGACCATCCAGGCTGCGGTGAACGCAGCGAGTAGCAGCTCTGCTAGCAGATGGGTGATCTACATCAAGGCCGGGACTTACTCGGAGCAAGTGACCGTGGGCAAGAATGCCAAGAACCTCATGATCTATGGCGATGGCATTGGTCAGACTATTCTCACTGGCAGCAAGAGCGTGACTGGCGGATCCACGACATTCTTGAGCGCCACTCTCGGTAAGAAGAAAACCCATTCTACCCAAATCCGCAGAGTTCTCAGCCCATTTCATAATTTTCAAGCAACGTTGTTCTCCCTCTTGCTCTCCCGCTCCTCCCTCTGTGTCTTTGAGATGGGCGTGTGAAACAAGTTGCTGGAACTTCTTTACAAGACACAAAATCCATACATCTCTCACCCACCTGATGAATGCTTGTGTTTGCTTTGTTTGTAAGCAAAAACCCATTCTAACCAAATCTGCAAGCAATGTTGTGCTTGCTCTTGCTCTCCCTCTGTGTCTGTTGCTTCGTCTTTTGAGTCTTTGTGCAACAATTTGGTGGACCTTTAGAATACACAGTATTCATACATACTTCTCTCAACACCCACCAATGTCATCTGCCTTGATTTCTGTGCAGCTGTTCAAGCTTCCGGGTTCATTGCAATGGACATGTCAATCAGAAACACAGCAGGACCAAATGGTCACCAAGCTGTGGCATTAAGAGTAGGCGGTGACCAGAGTGCTTTCTCTGGCCTCTCTATTGAAGGATACCAGGTACCTATACTTCTTCAAACTTACCTGTTTCAAACTCAAAGAATTTGCAGTGAAGTTGAAACCAAATCAACAAAGAGGAAATTGAATTCTCTGTCTCATGAATGCTTGCTTGATTTATTGTGGAGTGAATGTGTCAAGTCAAGACTTGCTATTGAAAGAAATATTGTGCTCTGTTTTTCATGTGTTTTCATCCTGACCAGGGAAAGAATATAATTTCATGCTTTTCACAACTTCTGTGATCTGCAAGCGAGACATTGTGCAAACTGAAATATTGTGAAGGAGGCTTTTTTGTTTCAATTGTTCGTGTTGTTGTGATGGAAGAAACAAAATGTGATCTGCTTTTTTCACGTGTTTTAGTTCCTGATAGGGTTTTTTCTAACATATGTGCTTTTTCTGTGATGCTAATGTTCTGCAGGATACATTATATGCTTATACTTTTCGACAATTCTACACAGGCTGCACAATTCTGGGCACAGTGGACTACATATTTGGAAACGCAGCAGCTGTTTTCCAGGACTGCCAACTCTTAACGCTCCCTGGACTCCAAGGTTCTCAAAACACATATACAGCCAGTGGCAGGACAGATCCATCACAGCCAACAGGGTTCTCATTCATTTCATGTAATTTGGGAGTTGACACTCCTGCCGCTTCCAGTTGGCCTACCTACTTGGGCAGGCCTTGGAAAACATATGCCAGGACAGTGTTCCTCGAGTGCACACTTGGGAGCGTCATCAATCCAGCTGGCTGGTTGCTATGGAACGGGATTGCAACCTCTGGTAACTTAGTCACATACGCCGAGTACTTGAACACGGGACCTGGAGCAAATACTGCACAGCGTGTGAGTTGGAGTCAACAGCTTACAGCAACAGAAGCTCAAACATACACAGTAGGAAATTTCATTAGTGGTGAGAATTGGTTACCTGCCACTACCATTGCTTTCTCCAACAATCTTTAGGGCAACCAAGCAAGCAAAAAAGCACACACATCAGAATAGTAGAAGAAATAATAAGCACACAAGTTTTAGAGTGTGTATAACATTAGTTTGTTGCTGCATTAAAGCACCATGGCTACTAGTTGCCCTCCTTGTAACACGATGATTTTTATCAAATTGTGATTAATTGATTCATGTACTAAATTATTGTGAGTTGAGAGTTTATAAAAACATCTTGAGAATTGGAGAAAATGCTCCTCCACATTTGGTAACTTTCTCCAACCATCTCTGAGGCAAATAAAGAAATGCCACACAATTTAAGCAGTAACAAGAAGGTACACAAATATAGAGTACCATGTACATGTTGGTTGGCAATGAAATTGTGGAGAAAACTCACAAAACGATTTTGAATGTAATTGTTGTATTTAATTCCAATAAAAGGTATGACAATAACGTGCATCCCAAACAACCTTGGGTAAGGTCACTCACATAGAATCAGAAATGGCAGTGAAAAGTTGCCATTGGACCCCACTAACTTCCATCACCTTCTCACAGTGGGGTGATAATCATAATCTGCTCACAGTTATAATCAACACCAGGTACAAACAAACAAATACTTTTTACAGGGGAAACATTGGAAGAGTTTTTTTTGATAGCCATTTTAAAGTCTTGTGTTGACAGCAAACATGGTCCATGATGCTCATGTGAGCATAGATCCTTGAACCATTCTAGGTCGAGGTGAAGGCAATCTGTCGCAAGACATTGCTATGGAAGATAGAATGTGCCTGCAAACATAAGAACATGTTTAGATTGTAAGTTTTAAAGGACTGAGACTTTATTGGGTGCATGACCTGACAGAATCACTTCAAATGTTTAAGCCAAAATTGAATATCTACAGTCATTTTAAAACTAAAATAAATAACAAGAATTTTGTTTGCAGAATTGGTTTAGTGACATGTTTCTGGTGATGGGCAGTCTGAAACAACATGCAGAGCAGACTCTAATATTCATCTGCAAATGGGAAACAAAGACCATAGAACTTAGTGTTGTAATAATGTCACACACCTGTCTCTCACTTAGCCCCAGTTTTGTTAGATCTTGAAACTGTACAATTACAAGCACACAAATTAGTATCCATACAAATTCAGCAAGATCACAGTAATTTATGCAGTTACATCTGCATGGCAATGCTTTGTGTAGAATATGATTGCAATGTCTAATTCCTAGATGATTTGAAGAATGTGGTTTGTACCTCTTTGAGAGGTTCTGGCGAAGTATCTCTCAGTTCCAAAATTCTAGCTACCCTTTTTGGTCCCATTCCCTACACAGGAGAAAAGCAAGGAAAGTGATAAAAAACATGCCAGCAAAGCAACATGACGAATCTGGCTCTAGGCACACGATGAATCAGGGTCAATGTATGCCCCTAGAAGAGATGAAATTTCACATGTTCATAGGCATTTCACTTCTAATACATGCAAGCAAATTACTGTTATGCCTGCATTCTGAATGTAAGCACTTTGATTTATACAATGTTTATCAGTAGCAGTAAGTCTGAGGTAACAACATGCCTATTTTGTGAACCCAACAATCAGAATGTAATCTAGTGACCCTAACATTCAGGACAACTAGAGTGAAGGCAAAACAAAATAGAAGTTAAACTGCATAGGTTCTCGTAGCCCAATGCAGAATGCACCTAGACCACATGGATCACAACATAGGCAACATTGACAACTTCAAACATCTGTATAGAAGCATTTTGAATAAGCTAACCTTGAGTTGCAGCAGCTCCTCTCTAGAAAAGACAAGCAACAGAACTAAATTAGAATTCACTATTCCATCTCTTTCATCTGTCCATCTCATTCACCAGCATTTGTGCAAAGCAAAGTCTATTATTTGTGAAAAGTCAAGCAAATTTCACAAAATGAGAACTTCTGCATAGCATCCATCATACCTGGTGGCAGTATTCAGCACATTCAAGTACTGCTTCACGAGTGTCCTCTGCACATTCCCATGGAAAGAGAATTAGCAATCAAGTCTATAAATGTGCAGTGGGGGGTTTGCTTGGTGCTGGTATGAGTAAGAACCACATTAAGAATAGCAATCAAAGAAGTGAAGCATCTTAGAACTGAATTCTGATTCACATGCAAAATGTGTCAAGGGGTATCAAACAACAAGTTAAAGCTTTGGATGATCATGTTATCAACTACACTTACATTGAACTTCACCTTGACATTGAACACAATAGAAGAAAACTTGCCTGCAGATCCGGGTTACAGTTGTTGAACTGTTCAAATGGTGAGCTACATGCAGGGGCAGACAACATAGAGCTGTTTACGGCAGCAGAAAATTCAGGGGTTTCGCAGCCATTTCCTGCTAGAAGGCTCTGTTGGTGGCTAACTTTGTGAGAAAGATCCTCATCAGCAGGCCTGCAGTTGCTACAGTCTACAGTGGATGATCTGGCCACATCCAGGAGCTTAATGTTTGAGGACAGTGGAGAAAGAACACCAATTCTCGAGCTCAGGGTCTTTGAAATCATATCCAGTGGTGGTGAGTCATCTTGATATATTGGGTTGTCATACTGTATCAGGGGTCTCTGTGCAGTCCCTCCTACAAAACCACTTGAGTCTGCACAGAAAATCACTCTCCTGATGGATGGGTACTTCTCTCTGCAAGTGCACATGACCTACTTTACATGTTGAGCAGCACTCTGCATAAAATCGTGATCCCTGTTAAATAACCATTACATGCCCAAAACCCCCATCCCAAAATTTCATATCTGTGCAAAATGGAAAACCATTGACCAGTTACTAGTAACTTACCAGAGTGCTGTATGGAGGCCTTTTGAGAACTGCCTTTTATGGCAGTATCTTTCAAAAGAGCACTGGCCACAATCATGTCTGTATTTGACAGGGGTGTCATACTTTGAATGCTGTCAGTCTCTTGAGCTGTTGGGCACTGCATAGAAAACCCAATTTTTAAGACTTTGTCAGCACACTATGTCAAATACACTTGATCTCTCAATGTTTTGTGGTCTACCTATGGCTTCGAGATACAGGTACATTCACAATATTACAGTGGATGTTCCTGGACAAATCAGTATGTAAGCTTCCAGAACATTGAGGTGTGAAATATATTGTACAACATCATAATATCAAGGATATATGACTTTTCAACCCTGTTGATATCAATATGACAAGTAACTAGGTCTAAAATTTGAACCCTGCAATTTGAGAGATGGAGCAGCCAATTACTTCAAGATTGACAAACTTACTGATATATTCTGCATTCCATACTGTTTTCAATATCATGCATATGAAAGAAGTTTCTTCTGACCTCAGCAGTTGCAAAGTTTGCTTTCAAAGTTGCTCCATTTTCTTTCAAGGGTGCTCTGCAACCATCAGAAAGGAATATCAGATAATTTTCTTTCTCCTGGTGGCTTTGATTCACAACCACACCTTCCCCTCTACTATCCCAACACAGTCAGGCAACTCCCCTGGCAGGCTCAATAGTTCCAGATAACATCGAAATCCAATAAGAATCATTGAAATTTTGACATGTTTTATTGGAAATACCTCAATTTTGGTGAATTTCCATTGCTGAGGTCTGTCATTAAAGCTCGTCTCACTGCTGGTGATGGGCATGGTCGCAAATATGTAGGGGGTTTAGGGCACAGTGGGCTTGGGACCAATGAAACTGATTTTACAGGTGTCTTTGGTTGTGACTCTTGCCAATGCCTGGGTTCAGCCTCTACTTCAGATTTCTCCCCACTTGCAATGTCTTCAAGGCTGCTGGATCGGTTTGTTATATGTCTTGACCTTGCTACAAGGTTCATTGTTGTGGATGCCTCCAGGTAAGAACTGGAACCCTGCATTTCACAATCAGAATGATCAGCAGATGGAGACAGCATTCCAGTTCCAACTAATTTGAATCATATAACTTCTTGCTTGAAACCAAATCTTCCAACATATGAGAGCTAATAATGAAGGAAGCTTACCAGACATGCAATTGTCAAGACTTGGCTGTTACCACCCAGTGAGTCCTGCAAGATCCGCGTAAGTGTGCTGTTGCGAAAAGACACTCTTGATTCATCAGTGTCCAAAGCACTGATAACATTTGATAGAAAAGACAGTGACTTGTTGACATGTCTTTGTTCTGAGAGGCGCACTACATCATTGCATGTTTTGCAGTCAATCTCATGCCCTGCTTTTGCAAACCACAAGAAACTTTAGTCTCAAAGAAGTTATCATCTGCTGTATGGATATAATGACTCACACAAAATGTATAAGGTAACACAGTTGTGGAAAGAACACCCACATCACAGATTCCAGAAATTGTTGGAAGTAATTGCATCCAAGCTTGGGGAAGAGCTTAAAAGATGGGCTTAGTTGAAAGAGTTTAGGGTACCAGCAAGGTCAACAAGATTAAGCTTGCCACTGAATGTTGAAGAAGAAGACATTGTTACAGTGAGTACAGCATGACTTCTGCTGGACACATCAACTGTCTGCCCCATCAGACGCCGTGCACAGCCATCATCAAAGATTTTTTGGAATTCTGCAAGACTTTTCACACATACCTGCACATTTCAGGGTCTATAGCAGTTAGCAATTCCAGGGTTCAGGATGATGTCCAGGGTTATGAAGGTTCAGGATAAACATACACAGAGGAGATTGAGAAGCTTGATCTTATATCAAAATAAAAAAGACCTTGGATTTTGCAGCCACAGGCTCACTAGGCCCATACTGAACCCCAATCCAACTGCTCCACCCATGCAAAACTGTTGATGTATAGGATATCAATTTTAGGTTGAAAGGATCTAGGGTTTACTACTGCAGAGGATCGAGAGATTTCAAGAGAAAATCTTACCCGGTTCAGCCCTCGCAGCCGCACACGGCCCCCCTGGCCGCTGTCAAAGACTGAAACCTCGCCCACTCTGGGATCCAGCAAATTGTAACATCGGTCCATATACACTTGATAATAGGAAACCTCGACTTTGCTACAAGAAGTCTTCTCAGCCTCTGCCAGGATTTTCTCTATTGCCAGTGGTATGAGACCTGGTTCCTCCTTTGAACCCTGCGAAAGAGAAAAAAAAGCCTACTCTGGATGAGTGTGCTGCTCCATCATGAGAGATTTCTCTCGTGCTCTCCTTCATTCCGTCGTCGACGAGGACATACTTCTGGGCAATGAGAACCAAGGATCCAAAGATACGAACCTTCATAGTGTGAGTTTTCCCGCCTCCGATCGCACCGAGGGCGAACACAGTGGAATTGAGACCTTGGCAAAGAGAACCGATCATTGCATCCATTTCCGCTACGAAAATCTCTCTCGTTTTCGTCTCCTCGCCGTAGCATGCATCGAGTCTGTACGTCTCCAACCGGCTGCAGAAACAAATGGCAATTTTCTTGTTGGAAACTTCCTGTTGCAATTGACTCATTCTGCAGGAGGTATGGAAGCACTTAGCGAGGAACGACAATTCAATCAGATCCGGCGGCGCTCCTCGAGAAGACTACGAACCTGGATTTCGTAGCAGAGATCTGGAACAAGTCCTCCCCGTCGACGCCTTTGACGATCTTGATGTGGAACGGCTTGTCATCACGATCTGACTCCAATCCTGGTCTTACACGCACCACCGCACGCACCAGACCTCCTCGTCCTCCTCGGTGATTGCCGCTCCCAGTAGTTACCGCTGCTCGACTCGAGACCGCAAGCCGCGATTGCCCGGCCACGCCGGGCGTGCTATTGTTCTTGAATCTGGATGGCGAGTGAATCCTAGGACTCAACATCCTTGTTATTCTCCTCTTACACTTCCACAAACCAAGAACAACCACCTCAAAGACGAAGAAAAAAGTCCAAGACAAACAAACAAAAAGAACGTCCAAGAAAAACAAACAAGAAAACGCGCCTCACATTCCTCCTGCAAACCTTCCAAACACAACACTCTCCACACACAAAAGCAACTTGCAATCTCGAGTACGATCAGAATGGGAACAAGAGACAGAATAATAGTTGCAAGAGCATAAAACAATTGCCAATTATTTTTGCAAGATCGTTGGAAAGTGATTTTTTAAGCTGCGAATTCTTGGTTTCGGATGCACACACCGAACTATTACGCACCAAAAAAAAGAAAAACATAAAAAGTGCTTTTGAAATTCTCTTGCGCGGAGCCCCGCTCGTCGCGCAACGGCTATGTGATCTGGCGTGCGCAGCTTGACGCGGTCGCGTCGGCCACTTCTTTCCCGTTTAGGAAAACCTGTGGTCCGGTTATATACGCAAATCCGAACCGGTTCGGCTCCCGGGTGTTTGTCAGGTTAGGTGGAATAGATTGGAACCGGTCTCTTCTTTGAGGTGATTATGGCCATAAGAGGGTTTGTATTGAAGTAAAAACAAGCATTAAGTGGAACATGCATTAAGATTAGTTAAGATTGATTAAGTGTATATTGAAGTTTTTAAGGTGAGTAAATATGTGCATCAAGCTTGTTAAGACTTAAGACATAATTGAGACTTTGTCACACAACTAATTAAAAAATTTGGTAAGGGTTGTGTTGGTGTTGACTTATATTGATTAAGACCTTGTTAAGGTGGATTCGGGGTTTGTTAGGACATAATGGATGTAACATTAAGGTAATACAAATTTTCAAAGAAATTGTGTTCATTCTAAACCTCAAATTGATTACGAGCATTTCCTAATGATTGAGGAGGCTTGTTGATGATGAAACCCTGATAAACTTCATTCCACAAAGCACCAAGGAAAAGGGGGAAAGGAAGAACAAAGAGAGAAACCCTTGGGCTTGTCTCTTTTAAGAACTATTCATTGTGTTCCATCAATATATCCAACAAGTCAATAAACTCTTGAATGGATTTATTTCATGATGTCCAACCAACTTGAACATCTTTGGTAGGTTTTTTTTTTTTTGTTGATAGAAATAGATCCTAGTATCGATACCAACTTCATATTAAAAAGTCAAGTTTGGGAACCAAGAAGAATGGATTTGAAAAAACTTCTTTGCTACCACATGCTAACAACATTACTTGACATGTAACCAATATTCCAATTAACAACATTTTCTTCTTCTATTGACCTGGTTATTGGCAAGAGGTTGTTAGTTACCAGAAACGGCTGATGTCCAAGAGCATTGAAGGCATTTTTGGTAACCAATGAGTTCAAGATTGGTTACCATGCATGAAACCTACCATTAAGAGTTAGCGAGCAAGAGCATGACACTCCTATATTGATGGATGAAAAGCTATGTAACCCTCTTCTCAATGGATGAAAACTCATATACAACATCCTGTTTGGATGATGCATGAATGAGAGACAAAGGTCAAGAGGTTGTGCTTGGTGAACACTGAGTGGAGGATGAATCAGAAGCTTGAGAATGTGCACACGGTAGGTTATGTTCCTTCATTTCCAACTAGTTAATTGACAAGTTCTTGTTCCCGACTATATTGGAATAGGATGTCCATCATTACCAAACTCCCACATACAATTGCCATTTTATTGAAATATGACCTCAGTGCCAACAATATTCTTCTTGATGATGGTTTAATTACCTAGTTCTTCATATTCTTTATAACACTTCGATCTAGTTCTTCATGTTCTCACCAATGCTTTCATTAGCACAAAAGAATTTCAACAATGCTTCAATTAGTGCAACAAAAATGTGCTAAGCTTCTTTGTCTCTTTTAGGTTCTTTGTGTGGTAAGTTATGGGTTGCAACCCACAACATTAAAGCCAATCATGGCATCAAGGTTCTCACAAAGGATAGTTGTGCGAGGGTAATCTTCATTTCACTTCTAGCTTGTCCCTGAATAAGAAAGCATCTATGCCTAAGGCATAGAAAGACGCATGCTTTGAATCCATAACATCCTCCAAAGTCACCAGAAAGATATCAATGTCATTGCAAAGAAATGTCTATAACACTCTGAAGGTAACATAACAATGAGTGCAGTCATAACCTAATGACCATCACTCAGACAGCATCGGAACATCACCTTCATCATGAATAGCAATGACAAGCTGCCTGCAAATTCTAGTGCTACTCAATTTCCTTGAGTCTTTGAGGGGCTGTGGCTAGATCTATCCAGTTCCTGTTTGCTATCTGTCTAGATATGAACCAATGGACTGAACCATCAGGTGCATAAAGAGAATCAGCTGGTAAGTAGAACTGCCACTTACAATGATCACCACAGCAACAACAATGGTTCTTGTTTCATCTTCGGTTGTAGAAGAGTTACAAAGCCAAGCATTGTAACCAGGTATACAAGAAGGCAAATCTCAAAATAAGCAAGAACTCCAAAGAATAGAAACATCCCCCCAAAAACAAACAATTGGTCACATTTATTAAGCAAACAAAACTTCTCCGGCTTCTTGAAACCCTAACTCTAGGCCCTGACCAGGCTGCAAATCAAAAACTCGCCCTTAATGTACTGGTGCCATGCATCTCTATGTCAGTGGACAATTCTTTCTGGGTATTCTGTGTGGACTTGGCTGCCAGCAACCTGAGTCCTAAAGGAACAATGTCCAGCATAGAGCAAATGACCAAAACCCGGGTATTGAAGCCAAAAACCCACAAAACACAAAAACTCCAGAAAGAATGTACACCTCAGATGAATCATCTCTTGGAAGAAGCTCAATGTCATGGTGGTGGTTATAACATCAATCTCAAACTCTCCACCTTTTGTGAAGAAGATTTGACACCAAAAGAAAACACTAACCCCTTCTGCCGCAAACTAAAGCTCATCCTCCAGCCGCAGATATTCCCCAAGATCTGCTTGATGCAATGCCACAATGTCATTGGGATCCAACTTCCGGCACTCTTGTGTGGATTTGGCTGCAAGTCCAAACCCTAATGGAACATCGGACATGGAATAGATGACCACACCCTGGTACTGCGGGGTGTTATCTGTGATTCTCCCCAGTCCACTCTTCAGGACATGGTTCCCATACAGAAACGACATCTCTGCTGACGGTTTCAGCCATATCTTGTATTTGGCATGCGCGGCCAGGAGGTCTAAGCATGTGACGACAAGGCGGAACTTACCACTCTTGGTGAACTTGCCTAAGCAAGTTCCAAGACCACACAACTTCTCCCGGCCAACATTAGTAGCCCGCCGAACCAAAGCCTCACTCACATAGTACACCCGCTGTTTGTGGAGGCGGAGACAATAGCCTCCAGCAGAAGTTGTTGTTGCTTCACAGCCTTCATGGGACCGCCGCTCTATAAGATGACGCAGATTGCTCCCCACAAACTTGTGCAGCTTCTCTAGCACCTGCGTAGTTTCGGCCTCATCCAAAGGCCGCATGTTGGCTACTGTACCTTGGCGTCAAGCGGCTGTTGCCACGCACTTTCCTTACACAGTTTCAATGCACGAGTCCTCTGCAAATCACAGAGTCTTCGGTATGAATCAGAATTCCCTCAAAAAACACTTTGCTGTTGAACCCTACACAACCAGTATGCACAAAATCTTTGCAACTCATACAGTGTTTGCGTCGATCAGAATTCTTTCGAAGAAAAGGCCACTTCAGACAGAAGAATGCAATCAAAACTATGCTAACGTGGAAACAACGCTGCCTAAATCCACGAAAGAAAAATAATGCCAAGAAAGGAAGCAGTCACTTGCTCGACGGGTTGCTTGCAGTGTGCGAGATTCGTTCACGCTCCTTAAACCCTAACCCTAACCCTATTTTGTCGCCCACATGGAGGAATTGGGTCTGAAGTTCTGAACTAGTGTTTTGCCGGGTCTAGGTTTACTTACCCGGTGAAACCCGGAGGGTGACTGCAACTGGCGAAATTGTGGGATATGGGTCAAAAGAACTTGACCCCACTTTCTCGGCAAGTTCCAAATTGGATGAAAATTTACAAAACTTGCCTTCGTTTCACATTGGATGAAAATTTCAAAGAAGTTACAAAATGGATGAAGTTTTAGAAAACTGGCCCTCGTTTCACATTGGATGAAAATTGTGCAGAAGTTGCAAAATGGATGAAAATTTAGAAAACTGGACCTCAGTTCACAGAGTATAAAACTGCTCAGAAGTCACAAAATGGATGAAAATTTTGAAAACTTGCCCCCCATTTCACATTAGATGAAAATTGCACAAAAGTTTCCAGATGGATGAAAATTTGAAAAACTTACCCTCATTTCACATTGGATGAAAATTGAACAGAACTTGCACAAAATGGATGAAAATTGTGAAAACTGGCCCTCACTTCAAAGGGTATGCTAGTTGTAAGCTTTGAGCACAAGTTTTTGAGAATGGATTTAAATATACAATTGTGGGTAGTTTCTATTTTATTTTGCATAATAGTTTTTATTCTATTAAAATCCGCAGCCACTATATAATCCTTTTCAATATACTCGATGATATTCATATAAAAATCTAGTAGTGTAGAATTTTGTTGGTTGCATTGATTTAGTTTGCATAACAATTTCCTTCTAAAAACTCCTTGATTGAAATGGTGATCTTTTGCATCCTTAAGCAAACTTCAGTGAGATTGTTCACAATGTTAGAATGTTTGCTCAAGATCCTCAATGGATGAACTAAACAGCTTAGGTTACAATTTTTTTGTTGACAAAATTTTGCACCTAATTACAATGCAAGTATGTCATTGATGGCGAATGTGAAGCAAAAGGCACATATGGCTTAAGCTTGTTGTAAAACTTGAGAACAATTTTCTTCAGTTTTAAACTTGCAACGAAGTTTTTTGCACTTTGTAAGGAATGCACTACCAACTATGCATTATACCCTCCTACTTCATCATTGTGGTATGACATACAGAAACAAATTGCATAATACAAAACACATGAAACACACATCTCCAAAAAAGATTCACCACCATTTGAAAGGATTCTTTTTTATCTTCCAGATTTTTTGCATTCATAATACAATGTTCAAATGCATAGGGTACTCACTTTCCAAAAAATGGTTCCATATTTGCAACAACAAAGGCAAAGGCATACATGTGTGTTGTTTTTTAACATGCTCCTTCTTTTGCATTCATTGTCTTCCAGTAATTTTGTGAATCAAGTCATGCAACCAAACCCCGATGTACTAAGCCCAATCAACCCCCAAACAAGCTTTCATGGGTTGGTATGAAAAACTTGACCAGAGATTAGCTTTTTTGAGTTTTATGTGATGTTGCGAATAAACTCTGAGGCCGTGGCTATGGCACCACCTGTGATAGAATGCTGGATGATCTTGTCACGAGTGAACGTGCCATCACTGAATGAAAGAAGGGCACCTGTTATTGCACCTCCAATTGCAGCATTTTTCTGTTTTATCAAGAAGGCAAAAAACATCTCCCATATCAGCATCTTACATGCAGGGAGCTTCAAACTGACATTCATAAGAGAAAATCTCCCATATCAGCATCAATGATCGCTACCAAAAGACTTGCAACTCTTATGTTTTGTGGAGCAACCTGGATTGAAAGACCCTTAGTAAGCAAAGTCTATTTTTTCTGATTCGAAGAAGTATGTAAGTAAGAAGAAGTATCTAGTATGTGACTTCTTTCAAATTCCACAAGATTCTAACATGAAAGTACAGAAAAAAACCCAAGTCTGCTTTGAAGTGTATTTGTTTCTGAGCTAGCTAACACACATACTTGAGTGGAGGAAAAATAAAGGAGAAAAACCAAAATAGTGGTTTGTCAAATTACCCAGTCAGTCCTTCCACGTGCACGTTCTATTCCATACTCCACACCAGCATACACTCCTGCTACCAAACCTGCATTGAAAGGAGGAGACATTCTGTAAGGTAGATACATCAGGCTAAGCTAAAAAGACTAAAGCCACATTACTATATTCAACTGTTTGAGCTAATCATTGGGAGTATTTTCAACTACATTTGAGCTTTCTAAAGAGAGCTCTACAACCAAAAACTTCATTCTTTCAAAGGGACATGGCAAAAAGCAAAATGCTGCCATGTCTGAAATGTAACGAATTTTTATAACATTGTAAAAACACAAAGGGCACAGAGTAGAGCAAATTGCAATGCCTGACTGTGAAAGTGTCCAAATGCTAACCTGCTTGGAACCCTTCTCTACCAGCACGTTTCACCTGCACAATACATGACTATTATCAGCCATAGTCCTTGAACTCAACCTCAAAATGGACACAGAGATTGGCAGCTCAAATTTCTGTTCATAAGAATATATCATAAGTTACATAACATGCATGGGAAATGTATCCATCCAGAGCATCTATGACATTTGAAAACAACCCAAGCCAGTTCTATTGCTGAACTCACCAGTTTGTTGAGGTCATGCTTTGTCACAGACTCTGCCCCCATTTCCAAAGCACTAAATAGTCAGCATTTCGCATCTCATCTCTTCAACTGAAAAAAATGTCATTTCTCAAGACTATTATGTCCAAAACAAGTTCTCATGAAAAACTCAGTACAAATTGACAAACCCAACTTTCCTTACACATCAACTAAAACTCAATACATGTTGAAATACCAACTAATCCTCAGTATACCTTGACAACCACCAAATTTTCCTTCCACCAAATTCAAGCCTATTATACAATTCTTCTGCAATTTTTTTACCACCTCTCTGACCCATGATTTGATTGGTTGAAAAATGTAATCAGCCATTCCTTGACCATCGAAAGAAAGAGAAGAGAGTCCCACATAAAGGTAAAGTCAGATGTTGTACATACCTTTCTTCAGTATGGCAAAGGTATCTTGAAGAACAGCATGAGCAACACCTACCTGCACAATGATGAGTATGAAACTGGAACACTTGAATTTTGCTAAAAAAAACTTACATATACAAATGCAAATGCAAAAAACTGAATTTAAAAAAGGAGAGTTGTTGGAAGTAGATGGAAGAAATAAAGGGTACTTATGCACTACTCAGACTACTCACGTGATTCTGGGTCAGAAGAAGAAAGAGGTTGAGCAATCTAAAACATTCTGAATCAGTGATTCTGGGTCAGAAGAAGAAAGAGGTTGAGCAATCTAAAACATTCTGAATCAATTAACGAAACCTCAAATTCCATCAGGAAGAAACATTTTACCCCGCCAACTTTGATGAAGCCATCAAGAGTGTAGTTGAGAATTGGGTTTCCCAAATCCACAATCACATCAACTGTTGGGGAATCAAAACTGGCTGCCAACCTTCCATGAGGCATTTTTCCTGGACACAAAATGCATTTGTTCCTGTGTAAGAATTATGTAGTCTTTGCCAGTTTCTACCAAACCAAAAACTGATGCCAGTATGTAAGCACAAGAGTTCCAAGTAGGAGTATTGTCAGAAGGACTAAAAAAACATAGCTAGAGCTCAAAACTAACATCATTTCACCTTACAAAGAGTTATTGGATAGAGGAAGCAAGGGTATGAAGGAATAGAAAATAAAAAAGAAAATAGAGATCTTGAGCAATCCAAAGAGATAAAAAAATCAGGTGTTTTAGTCAGATATATTTTGCTTCAATAGACATGACGGACAAACAAATGTCGAACTATGCTTTGATATGATCCTCCATCCTCCTCAGTTTACAAGGAAAACAAGAGTGATTTCTTAAGTAGTATGAACAAAGATGATGATACTTTGACCTTCATTTTGTAATTAGATTGCCTGCCAGAGAAACAATAGGTACCCTTTTGCACACTCAATCTGCCACAGGAAAAAAGATACAAAATCCAAAAGTAACAAACCCTACTTGATGTTGTTTTCTCTACAACTTTGTGTACATGGGGTTCTTGCACTCTGTCTGTGTGTGAGAAAAGAAAAGGTTCAAGGAAAATTCATGCTGTCTTGGGGGTTTCACATACATTGCGGTTCCAGATGCCAGGAACAAAGAATCCATCAATTTTCTCTTCTCATTCACAGAGAACAAAAGAAAAGGAACAGACAAATTTCAAAAGCAACTCAGGACCACAACAACAACTCACGCCTCACAACCCCATGAATGAGACCCATGAATGAGCTTGTGACCATTGTTCATTCCCTCAAACTTCACAATCCAAAAGTATCATGTTGTTAGAGCACAAACACCAAAGACCAAAACCTCCTCTTTGGTTGACAAAAAGTGACACACCAGAGTTTCAAGCACACAAACAGAAAGCTTTCAAAACAAACTCATCATCAATGGTTGGCAAGAGAGGTTGCTTGCTTCAAGTGGAAATTTTCTGGCACTCACCTGCACCAAGACAAGGCCAAAGAGAGAAAAGCCTGAGATGGTGATGCAGCAGCAACCAAAACTGGGTAGTATCAACAACAACAACACAACCCAATCCACAAAAACAAACAACACTTAAAATACAAAAGCAAGGAACAAATGGAAAGCAATTTATACACAAAAAATAATAATTCGTACACCCCAACAAAACCAACAATGTAAACAAATCCAATGCAAAGATACCCAAGACTTAATTTTGATATTGAAACTCTTTTTTTCTCTTTTTGCTCTCTAAAAAGTTTGCTTGCTTTTTCTTTCTTGAAATTTATTAAATTAAAAAATTTGTTTCCCTCAAACTTAAACTCCTTCTAAAGTTGGGTGACGAAGCGAATCTTTGCTGGCCCATTCTTGTTTTGACGTGTGTCTTGTGTAAGGACAGGGGGAGATTTTAAACTCATGGTTCTAGCTCCCAAACGTGCATGCCCCCAAAGAATTTGGGTGGCCCAATGAAACTTGCATGTTTGGTAGCAATGGGATAATGATATGGTGCAAACCCAACCTGTAACTGACACATGTCCCTAAGGACCTAAGAAATTGTTGAGGGATATTGTTCTCTTGTGTGTGTTTTTTGGAGAGAGAGAGAGAGAGAGAGAGAGAGAGGGTGGAGTGGGGGGAAGGAAGGGAGGGGGGAGGGGGGATTTTTGGGGGCAGTGTTATTGTGTACCTATTGGGATTGACTTTTATATTGGGTGGTTGAGTTTGATACAATTGTCAAAATGAAAGAAGCAGATGCTCAGACACCTTCATTCATTCATTTCATTTGCCAAAACATGAAAAGCTCCAAAGATTTTTCTTGGTGTAGCCAAGGTATACTCTCTTGGTGTATTTGGAGGGTACACTTTTATATAGAGTGTTTTGGATTTCCCAAAATGCTTCCATCCTTGTTATTCTGTGATACCCACCAGGGAGTTTTGGATGTAAGCATCCCTTTGGGCTCTCCATTGAACTCCGGGCTGCTACCCTACTAAAAAAGTAAGTGTGGGAGAAGGTCCCATTAATGGTCGGTAAAGCACCAGCTAACCATGAAGGATGGATGCTAAGTGGTTACGAAACAGTTTTCTGTTGGTTTCCAGTTCCTTAGCTAACCACCATGGTTAGCTTAGCTAAGGAAAAACGGCCCTTACCTATGAATAAACCAACTAATGCCCTAGTGGTCACCTGTTTTCCTACCTATGTACCTACCTATATAGGACCTAATTACCTACCTATTTTCTTACAAAATGGGTTACCAAAGTGAAACACAGATATTAACTCAATTGAGGTTCATCCACAACTGAGTCATAGTGGGCGTCCAGTGGATGTTTGTGCTAGTGGGTGCAGGTTCACTCTCGCCAAGGCCAACTGGGTAGTATTTTTTCTCATGTTTGAACAGTTGGAACAGCCAAACAATTTCACATCAGGTACAATCCACATGTACCAAAACCCCAAACAAAAAAAAACAAAAAAAAAACACACACACACTCTTCTAGCATCCTCTATGAAGATTGTGCAAATGAAAAAAAATGCAAATATCTTTCTTTGAAGAGAATTCTTGGTAAGAGAATCTCCACCCACAATCCCCCTTTTTAGGTCTCTACCAATGTTTTTAACATCCAACACAGACATCTAAATATCTAACCCATGGCCCACCAATTAACATGAAAAATTGGGCAGCATAAAGTGAGAGACCATGACCATTTAAACACCACCACATGGGTAAATAAAAAAGCATTTAATGGCCCTTCTGGAGGTCAGTGCTTCCTCTGCATGTTTACAGCTCCAAAGTCCAGACGAATTAGCATGTCAAGTTTTCAATAGCAGATTGTTTATGGTATGAGGATCCCACCGCTCCTTTTTCGTACCAGGTTGATACAAGTATGCATGCAAATATCAACTG
>Ga0116229_10005067_pt1 | contig 21578 bp, 21 predicted proteins | sample S1TSphgellanicum_3_FD_87313 | JGI IMG/M metagenome (GOLD analysis project Ga0116229, IMG submission 87313) | Host-associated microbial communities from peat moss isolated from Minnesota, USA - S1T2_Fc - Sphagnum magellanicum MG | ecosystem: Host-associated > Plants > Peat moss > Unclassified...
CGCCGCTCGTGCCGGACGACGCCGCGCGGGCCGGCGACGAGCTACGCGCCCGGATTCGCGCCGCGTGATGCGCGGCCGTACGGCCGGCAGTTTGATGTGGCTCTTGCTTGGCGCCTGCATCGTCGCTTGGGCGCTCTTCTTGTGGCACCCGTGGATCGATTGGTTCGGCCGTCCCCGTTAGCGTCAGCTCGTGTGCGATGCGTGACTCCGGCACGCGAACGCCGCGCCGCTTCGTGTGTGCGGTAAGATAGGGACATGGCTTCACGCATCCTGATCCTGGGCGGCGGCTTTGGCGGCCTCACGACCGCGCGCCGGCTCGAGCGCTTGCTCCAGCCGGACGAAGCGGAGATCGTGCTGGTGAGTCGCGAAAATTATTCGCTGTTCACGCCGATGTTGCCGGAAGTCGGTTCCGGCAACCTCGAGACGCGCCACGTCGTCACGCCGGTCCGCGCGCAGTTGCGAAGCAGCAAGTTCTTGCTTGCCGACGTGCGGCACGTCGATCTGATCGCGCGGACCGTCGACGTCGAACATACGATTCTGGGGTCGAAGCAAACGCTCTCGTACGATCATCTCGTCTTCGCGCTCGGCTCGGTCACCTCGACGTTCAATTTGCCGGGCGTCGCCGAGCGTTCGATTCCCTATAAGACGCTCGAAGACGCGGACCGGCTGCGCAACCACGCGATCGCGATGCTCGAGCTCGCGGACGTGACCAGCGATCCGGTCGAGCGCAAACGGTTACTGAGGTTCGTCTTCGTCGGCGGGGGGTTCACCGGAGTCGAAGCCGCGGGCGAAATGGCCGACTTCTTTCGGAGCACCCGGCGATTCTATAAGTCGATCGGTCCCGACGAAATCGAGATCGCGCTCGTCGAAGGCGGCAAGAAGCTGTTGCCCGACTTGCAGGCCGGCATGGGCGAATATAGCGCGAAAGCGCTGACGCGCCGCGGCGTCAACGTGATGACCGAAACGCTCGTCGCCGGCGCGGACGAACGCGGTCTGCAACTCAAGAACGGCGAGACGATCCCGACCTCGACGATCGTGTGGAGCGCGGGCGTCAAACCCTCGCCCGTCGTCGCCGCGTTGCCGATCGGCTCGGGCCGCGGCGGCGCGATCGTCGTCGACCGGGATCTTTCAGTACCGAACTATCCAGGCGTCTGGGCGATCGGCGACTGCGCCGCGATTCCCGATGCCACGGGCAAACCGGTGCCTGCGACCGCGCAACACGCGATCCGCGAAGCGCCGTTGCTCGCGGGCAACATCGTGGCGACTTTGCGCGGGGGGGCGACGAAACCGTTCGAATACGTTTCCTTCGGCATGATGGCGTCGCTGGGCGCCCGCCGCGGCGTGGCGGGTTTGCAGGGGCGTTTTCTGCTCAAGGGGTTTCTCGCGTGGGTGCTGTGGCGAACGTACTATTTGGCCCGGCTACCGGGCATCGACCGGCGGCTGCGCGTTTCGTTCGACTGGACGCTCGGGCTGCTCTTTCCGCGCGACATCGCCGAACTGCGGGTCTACTCGAGCTTCGCGCAACTGCGCGCCCAACTCGACGCGGGCATGCAATCGGCCGCGCGCGGCGACGAAATAACGGCTCCGGTCGAGCCGCCGGCGGCACCGGCGGCCCTGACCGAAGCATGAAACCCGTCGATTAGCGCAAACGCGCCTGCGCGGCGGCCCGCGCCGCTTGCAAGAGGTTCGGAGTCACGAGCGGAGCCCAGAAGTCACAGTGGTGGAACTTCGCGAAGCTCGGTCCTGGGTCCAGGACCGGCGGCTCGGGTACGAGCGTGAAGATGTCGTCTTCCACGGGGCTGAAACCCGGCCAGAATCGCGTGCTGAAACCGTTGGGCTGACCGGTGGCCGCGAACCGCGTCCAGTATTCGGTCATGCGGGCCGCAAGGCCGCGCTCGGTCGCGCTGAGCGGATGCGGTGACGCCGAGATTCCGTCGAAGAGGAATTGCAGTTCGCTCGCGTGCGCGGCTTGGTACGGAAAGCTCACGGCCGGCAAAAACAGTTCGGGGGCATTGGGGTCGACGAATTCGTACGCGTGGAGCGGCGTGTAGCGCGAGAGCGCTCGGTCGGCGGCCAGGGCCGTGCAACTGAAGGTCGCGTCGGTGATTGCAGCCGCGAACGCGAGGTCGGGCGACGTATAGGCGGTGACCGGATAGACTTTCAGCACCGCGGGCGCGAGCGCCGGGCCGACCGCGGCGCTGATGGCGCCCGGGTACTCAGGGGCCGTAAGCGGGCCGGCGGTGAGATCGAAATCGATCGCCGTGAAGAGGCGGTACTCGTCGTGATTCGAGCCGTCGATCACCGGCACGCGATTGAATTTGCCTTTTTCGAAGGCGTCGCCGGGCGACCGCGGCAGGATCGTGCCGTCGACGGCCGGCGTGGTCAGCGAGCCTTCCTTCGCGATGATCGATGCGACCGGCAGCGCGCGCAGGCAGGCCGCGGTGGCCGGGCCGCTGCAGCCGAGCGACGTGGCCAGCGTCGTGCCGAGCGCCTCGTCCGCGGCCAGCGTCGGCAAGGTCAATTGATAGCCGCCGCTCTCGACAATTGCTCGATCGAAGAGCCCGGTCGCGCCTGGCGACGCCAGCTGTGAGAAGACGCTGAGGCCGCCCGCGGACTCACCGAAGATGGTCGTGCGGTACGGATCACCGCCGAAGTTCGCGATGTTCGCACGCACCCATTGCAGCGCGGCCTGCTGGTCGAGGAAGCCGTAGTTGACGATCTTGTGTCGTTCGGAGTCGAGCGCCGGGACCGCGAGGAACCCCAAATATCCGAGCCGGTAATTGATGGTGACGACGATCGTGTCGTGGGCCACGAGCCGGTCGGGAATGTAATCGTCGCTCTCGCCGACGGTCAGCGCACCGCCGTGAATCCAGACCATGACCGGCAAGTTCGAGCGCGGCCCCGCATGCAGCGGCGTAAAGATGTTCAGGTACAAACAATCTTCGGTCGACGAAGCCTTGCCGAACGGGCCTGCGGCCTGGGGGCAATGGTTTGCGAATTTGATCGCGGTGAGGGGTCCCGGCCGCCGGATCGGCGGGAGCGGGGGCTGCCAACGCAGGGCCGCCACCGGCGGCTTGGCGTAGGGGATGCCCAAGAAGGCGCGCATGCCGTCTAAGGTGGTGCCGGTCACGGGCCCCTGCTGGGTCGGGACCGAGGCGCCGGCCGGGTTCGAGCCGAGCATGGCGAACGCGGCCGCCGCGAAAACGAGCGCGAGGGCAGAACGCAAGGGAACCTCCTGGTATTCATTTCCAGATGTTTAGTCGAGTTCTGGATTTGAGTACCAGCGCACGCGCCCCTGCCCGGTCACGCTTAGTAAAATCCCAAAACTCGCGCGGTTCCGTCGACGGCCCCGAGCGCCGCGGCGAGCTGCGCGCGGTCGACGCGCGCGATCTCGCAATAGAAGCGGTAGGTAAACGGCTGCTCGAGCGAAGGCCGCGAAACCAGCGTTCGCAGGTCGAGCCCCGCATCTGCCAACGCCGCGAGCGCGTCGCGTAGCGACCCGGGCCGGTTCGCCAGCGACAGCGCGACGCACGCGCGCGTCGGCGCGTGCCGCGCCGCGCCATCGCGCTGGAGCAAGAAGAAGCGCGTGAAGTTCGCATCGACGTCTTGTATCCCGGGTGCGAGGATGCGCGCGCCGTAACGCTCGGCGGCCAAAGCCGAAGCGATCGCGCCGGCCGCCGGATTGCCGAGCGCGACGATCTCGCGGACCGCACCGGCCGTGTCGGCCACGATCGTGGGATGGAGGTTCGGATGCGCGGCCAAGAAGTTACGGCACTGCTCGAGCGCGACCGGATGCGAGCGCACGTCGTGCAGGCCCTCGATGGTCGCATCTCCGATGCCGATCAGGTTCTGCACGACACGATAGACGATCTCGTCGACGATCGTCAGGCGCTCGTCGGCCCAGAGCAGATCGTAGACGCGGGGCACGGAGCCAGAGATCGAGTTCTCGACCGGCAGCAGTGCGAACTCGACGTTCCCATTTTGCGCCGCCGCGGCAGCGTCGTCGAAGGTGCCGTAGCCGAGCGTCTGCGCACCGGGGACGAGCGTGCGCGCGGCGTCGTCGCTAAAGGCGCCCGCCTCGCCCTGGAAGGCGATCCGGGGCGCCATCAGACCGGAACGTTCGCCGCACCGCCCAGACGCAACGCCGCGATGAACAGGCGGAAGACGACCCGATAATCTTCGTGCTCGTAGCGCACGGTGCGGCCGCCGATGCGTTCGACGCCGGGGATCAATTCGGCGAAATCGGCGTTCTGCGTCGAAACGAAATCGATCTCCAGGGCGATCGGCGGGTCGAACACAAACGGCCGTGCGTCGGCGAGCCGTTCGATCGCCGTTCGCGCGCCTTCGCGAATGCGCCGCTGCGCTTCGCCGGGCGAGAGCGAATCGGCGGCGAAACGCCCGATCGATTCTTTTATCGCGACGCCGGTGATCCAGGGCAGATGCGCTTTCGTGCCCTCGACGGTCGTGCGGTCGCCCGTGATCAGGACGACCGGGACGCCCGCGAGGCCCAAGACCGCGGCATTGAGCAGCGCTTCGTTACAGCGGATTCCGTTGACGCGGACCGCGTAGATCGTGTCACCCGAATAGGTGTGGTCGCAAACGCCGTTCGCTTCGCCCGCTCCGGCGTGGTACCCGGTGAAGAAGGCCGCGCCGAAGCCGCCTTCGGCGCCCTCGCTCATCGAGAACGGCTTGCGATTGCCGTAGATCATCCGCACGTCGTCGGGGAGTTCGTCCCACATGACGTTGCGCATCGAGGAGTGCGAATCGTTGATCAGCACGCCGGTCACGCCGGCTTCGCGCGCGCCGTCGATCGCGGCCCGCACTTCGAGCGACATGCAGCGGCGGTAATACGGGTATTCCGTCGTGTTCTTGGGATCGACTTGCGTCCACGATGCGACGCCGGCGGTGCCCTCCATGTCCGCGCTGATGTAAAGCCGCACGGTTAACCTCCTAAGTTTTGCAGCGCGGTGCGCGCGTCGCCGGCCCGCTCGTCACCGGGTGCGACCCGCAAGAACGTCTTGAAGGCCGCGATCGCCTCGGTGCGCCGCCCGATGGCGCTCGCGACGATCCCCTCGTTGAACAGGGCCTCAGGGAAGTTGTGGCGGGCGACTAGCACGATGTCCAACTGGCGCAGCGATTCGAGATCCTGGCCCTGGCCATGCAAGGCCGTGGCATAGTCGGTGCGCGTGTCGGGATTGTCGGGATCGAGCGCGAGCGCGCGCCGGTAGTAGGGAATCGCCTGCGCGTACTTGCCGGCGTCGAAGTAGAGGTTGGCGAGATTGACGAGCGCTCCGAGGTCCTTCGGGTTGCGCTGCAGGCGGCCGCGCAAATCGACCAGGAGCCGCATCACGGGGGCGGGCGGTCCGGCGGAAACGCCTTGCGGCGGCGTGCCGCCGCCGACGCCGTTGGGCGCGCCACCCGGCGCTCCGCCGCTCTGCGGCACGATCACTTCGCCGGGAGCCGGCGTCGGCAGCGCGCCGGCATCCGGCGCGCCGGTCGCTTGGATGTTCGAGTCGCCCTGCTGCGCCGTCGGTCCGAGCGCGGCACCCGTGACGCCGAGGCCGACTTTCAGGAAATATCCGACGACGCCCAGGAACGCGAGCGCGCCCACGATGAGAATCGGCAAGTATATGCGCGGAGGAAGGCCGCGTGCCGGACCGCCAGTCACGAGCGGGATGTTCTCGCGTATCCGTGCAAGACCTCGGACGACGTGAGCGCGTTACCCGACGTAAGCGAACTCCAACTCCTTTTCGCGGTGCTCAACAACGAGCACTTCGGCGGCGAAATACCGTCGCATCGGATTGCGTACAACGGGCGCTTCTCCAACCTCGCCGGCCGCATCACCTACAAGCCGCCGCTCATCGAGCTCTCGCCCAAGCACTTCGAGGCGCATCCCGAAGCGCTGCGCGACACGCTGCTGCACGAGATGATCCACGCCTGGCTGTTCGCGCGCGGCGAAAACCCCGGGCATACGGCCGGCTTCAAGAAGAAGATGCGTGAAGTTGGATTGCGTTCGATCTACCACGACCTCGGGAGCGCCGCGCCGAAGCGCGAGAGCACGAAGCGCTTCATCCTGCGCTGCGAGCGCTGCACGATGGAACTGCTGCGCAAGAAACGCCCGCCGGCGCTGGTTTCGTGCGGGCGCTGCAGCCGGCGAAACTACGACCCGCGTTTTCAGCTCCGGGTCTACGAGGTCGTCGGACTTCGAGAAGTCGAAGCCGAAAGCCGCGCCGCGCATCGCATCGGCCGCGTGGGCTAAGCGGCGCTTTCCCGGGTAAGACATTAACAAACCCAAACATCGCCAAGAGCGCGCGCACGGCCTGGGTCAGGCCGCAGCGCGCGAGCGAGTCTGCCCGTGGAAAGCCGCGGGAGTCCGCGGCGGGGGTTTGGGGGGTTCCCCCATATAAAAGAGGAGAATTGAATGATCGCTAGACTGTCAGCTTCCATCCTCGCGGCTGCTCTCTCGCTCGGGTTCGCCCCGGCCGCGAGTGCCGCGACGACGATTCCGACCGGCACCGACATCCACGCGAACCTGTCGTCGCCGGACATCAACACGAAGAACGCGCAGGTCGGTCAACAGTTCACGATGCAGCTCAGCGCGCCGTACCCCAACGGCGATCCGAGTTTCGCGGGCGCCACGCTTTACGGCCACATCGTCAGCGTTCGCTCGGCCGGGCAGGGCCGCAAGGCGCAGCTCCAGCTCGCTTTCGACAGCATCCGTTTGGCCAACGGCGAAAGCGCGCCGCTCAGCGGCGAGATCGTGTCGATCGCGCACAAGTCGGAAAACACAACTGCGCGTAAGGCGCTAGGCGCCGGCGCGGGCGCGGCCGTGGGAAGCCAGACGATCGGCCGCATTATCGGCGGCGCCGCGGGCGGCGTCGTCGGCATCCTCGGCGGCGCGGCGGCCGGTTTCGCCTACGCCAGCAACGACAAGGCGAACTTCAACATTGCCACGGGAGCGGCGGCGACGATCCAAACGACCGCGCCCGCTCAAGTACGCCGCCAGGCGCGATGATGACGTACTTTCGCGCGCTCTGTTTCTTTCTCGCGTTCGGCGCGGCGCTCGCGCCGAGCGCCGGGAATGCGCAGACGACGGGCGGCATAACGCCCGCCATCGTTTTGGTGCACGGTGCTTGGGCGGACGCCTCGAGCTGGAACGGTGTGATCGCGCCGTTGCTCGCGCAGGGATACACCGTCTACGCGCCGCCGAATCCCTTGCGCGGCTTGGCATCCGACGCCGCGACGATCGCCGCGTTCGTCAAGCGGATTCCCGAACCGGTCATTCTCGTCGGCCATTCGTATGGCGGTTCGGTGATCAGCGTCGCGTCGCCGAGCCTTCCGAACGTGAAAGCACTGGTCTACGTCGACGCGTTCGCGCCGGACGTGGGCGAAAGTCCGCTAAGCCTCCTTGCTTCCTACCCGCCGCCGCCGCCGGACTTCCTTGTTAAGGTTCCGTCTGCGTCGGGCGACGACGCCGACCTGTACATCGCGCAAAGATACTACGGAACGGTATTCGCCTCGGATGTCCCGGCCGCGACGGCATCGGTGCTGGCGGCGGAACAGCGCCCGATTACCGGTAGCGCGCTCAGCGAGAAAGCGCCGGCGGCCGAGGGCTGGAAGACGATCCCGTCGTGGTACGTCCTCGGTGACGCCGATCTGGTCATACCACCCGCCCTGCAACTGATGATGGCCCAGCGCGCGAAGGCGCAAATCTCGCACGTGAACGGCAGTCATCCGAGCATGGTCGAGCATCCCGAGGCAACGGTCGCGGCAATCATGGCCGCGATGAAAACGATCGAGGGTCCTCAAGCGCCGATGAGGTAGTCCTCGCCCGGCTTCCATATGCCACCGCGACCACGGGAACCATAACCGCCGCGGCCGAACCAGTCCCGTCGCGCGACACACGACCCGGCGCGTGACCGGCGACTTCATAACTCCATCATGACGCCGAGCCGCCCGAGCGGTATGCTCGAGGCGTTTCGAGCAGCTTTGCCGGACGCGGCGATCCGCTTTACCCGCGCGCCGGCGCCACGGGCACGAACGGGAACGCGACCAGATCGATGACGCCGGGCTGGGCGCTCGCGACGCCGCCGCGGACGTAGCCGCCGAGATCGAGCGAGACGTAGCGGTAACCGGCGGCGCGTACGCCGTGCAGGATCGTTTCGCGTTGCCGCATCACGATCTCCAGCGCGTCGAGCGGCACTTCGATCCGCGCGACGTCGTCATGGTGGCGCACACGATAGTCGCGCAAGCCCGCGTCGCGCAGGACGGCCTCGGCGTTTTCCACCCGCTCCAGCAGTTCGCGCGTGATCGCGGTGCCGGTCGGGAAGCGCGAGGAGAGGCACGCGGCGGCGGGTTTGTCCCACACGTCGAGGTCGAGCGCGCGCGCGAGGTCGCGCACGTCGGCTTTCGAGAAGCCGGCTTCCGCGAGCGGGCTGCGAACGCCGCGTTCGTCGGCGGCGCGCCGGCCGTGACGCATTTCCGAGAGGTCATCCGCGTTGAGGCCGTCGGCGATCGTCACGAAACCGCGTTCTTGTGCAAAGCGCAGCATGCGTCCGTAGAGTTCCGACTTGCAGAAATAGCACCGGTTGGCGGGGTTGGAGGCATAGTTCGGATCGGCCAACTCATTCGTGTCGAGCAGTTCGTGACGCGCGCCGACCGCGCGGGCGAACGCGACGGCCGCGTTGCACTCGGCGCGTGGCAGGCTCGGCGAGACGCCCGTGACCGCCAAAGCGCGATCGCCCAACTCCTGGGCGGCCACGGCCACGACCAGCGCCGAATCGACTCCGCCGGAAAACGCGACCAGGCAGTGCCCGTATCCGCGCACGACCTCCCTTAGCCGTTGCTCTTTGTCGATCAGGTCTTGCTTCACGGGCTATGTCTTCCCGAAAAAGGCGGTAATTCCGCGATGTGTTGCGAGATCAGGCTCGCGGCGGCCAGCGTCATAACGATCGCCAAGATGCGCACGAGGCGCGGGCCCGAGAGATAGCGGGAGACTTGAGCGCCGATCTGGCCGCCCAGGAGGCCGCCGAGTGCGAGCGGGATTGCGTCGGACCAGTCGATGTCGCCGGTCAGGGCTTGGGTGGCGACGCCGAAGGGCGCCGAAAAGAGGATGACCGTGTGGGAGGTCGCCGACACGATGTGGGCCGGCATCGCGAAAAGGCGCAGCATCACCGGTACGACCAGCACGCCGCCGCCGATCCCGAAGAAACTCGAGAGGAATCCGGTCGCCACGCCCGAGACGGCTGCGATCGGCGGACTCTCGGTATAGTGATACTCGGTCCCGCTCGTGCCGTCCCGAAACGTCCGTTCCCGCGCCCAGGGCAGCCGCGTCTTTCCGCCTGCGGCATGGGCCGCCGGGCGGCGCCAGAGATCGATGGCAAAGAGAACGAGCAGTCCGGCGTAGAGCAGATCGAACCAGGCGCCCGGAGCGCGTTTGACCAGCAGCGCCCCGCAGATGCTGCCCGGAATCGCCAGCAATCCCATCGTGACGCCAAGCCGGACGTCGACCCGGCCTTGGCGGTAAAAGGCCACCGACGCGCTCGCGACGTTGGCGAGCACCAGCACGAGCGACGTGCCCGCCGCCTGGCTCGGCGAGAGGTGAAAAATCAAACGTAGCGCCGGCGCCGCGATAAACCCGCCGCCGAGACCCGCGAGCGAGCCGATGGCCGCCGCACCGATTCCCAGCAGCAGCATGACCAGCGCGTGGAGCAGGTGCGCCGTCACCGCGACGGCCTCGCGCCCTTACTGCACGCGGCCGATGTAACGCCGGTCTCGGGTATCGATGCGGATCAGGTCGTCCGGGTTCACGAACAGCGGCACCTGCACGGTCGCGCCGGTTTCGAGCTTCGCGGGCTTGGTCGTGCCGGTCGCCGTGTCGCCCTTGAAGCCGGGATCGGTTTCGACGACCCGCAACTCGACGTGGGAAGGCAGGGTCGCGCCGATCGGCGTGCCGTCGTGAAATTGAACGTCGATCTTCATGCCGTCTTTGAGAAAGTCGGCCGGGTCGCCGATCAGTTCTTTCTGCAACGTGAAGTTCTCGAACGACTCGTTATCCATGAAGTGGTAGCCGTCGGCATCGTTGTAAAGCATTTGCATTTCGCGGTTGTCGACGGTCGCGCGCTCGAGTTTCTCGCCCGCGCGGAACGTGCGCTCGACCGTCGAGCCCGTCTTCACGTTCTTGAGCCGCGTGCGCACGAAGGCCGAGCCTTTGCCCGGTTTGACGTGCAAGAACTCGATAACCGTCCACAGCTGACCTTCGATCAGGATGGTCACGCCGTTGCGAAAATCGTTCGAAGATATCATCGCGCCCTCAGGTACGGCGGGGCGTCGGAAAGTTCATCTTTTGAGCAAGACCGTCCGGTTTTCGGCCCCGTGCGCAAGGCGCACGAGGTTCTCGCGGTGCTTCCAGATCACGACGACCAGACACAATCCGGCGTAGATATAGCCGCTCGCGCCGTAACGGCCGGAGGCCGCGATCCAAGTGCCGGCCACGGCCACGCCGAGCATCGAGCCCAGCGACGCGAAACCCGTCGGCACCACGATCGCCAGCCAAGCGATGCAGAAGGCCAACGCCGCCGGCCCCGAAAGCAAGAGCGTCGCACCGAGGAAGGTCGCGACGCCCTTGCCGCCGCGTAGCCGCAGCCAGGGCGTGTAGCAGTGGCCCAGCACCGCCGCGGCACCTGCAAGCGGCATCAGCGGGCGGACGGGCGGCGGGTAGATGACGTCGACGATGGTGCCCCGGAACTGCATGCCGATCGGGATGTGGAACCATAACCAGCCCGCGGCGGCGACCGCCACGACGCCCTTGAAGGCGTCGAGCAGCAGCACGGCGACGCCCGCCTTGCGCCCGAGGGTGCGCAAGGCGTTGGCCGCGCCGATGTTGCCCGAGCCCGATTCGCGCAAGTCGCGCCGGAAGAACAGCCGGCTAACGAGCAGGCCGAAAGGAATCGAGCCGACGAGGAACCCGAAGGCAAGGTACGGCCAGCCGGCGGCCGCCCAGGCCCCGGCGACGAGCCAATAGAGGCTCACGTGCGGTCGGGATCCTCGTCGCGGCGGGCCCGGAACTCCAAGCGCAGCGGCACGCCCTCGAAGTCGAAGTTCGACCGTAAGGTGTTTTCGAGGAACCGTTTATAGCTGAAGTTCACGAGATCCGGATCGTTGCAGTGGAAGATGAAGAGCGGCGGGTGCGTCGCGACTTGCGCGGCGTAGTAGATGCGCAGCGGTCTACCGCTGCGGTTCGGCGGCGGGTGCGCGTACACCGCGTCGCGGACCATCGCGTTGAGCTGCGGCGTCGGCACGCGGCGGTCCATGTTGGCCGCGACGCGCATGACCAGCGGCATCAAGCTGCCCAAGCGCCGTTTGGTCATCGCGGAGAGGAACGTGACCGGCGCGAAGGCCGCGAATGGCATCTGATCGTGGATCACTTCGATCAGCTCGCCTTGGCTGAATTCGCCGTCCTGCTGCAGCGCGAGGTCCCATTTGTTGGCCACCACGATCAAGCCTTTGCGCTCTTCGAGCACCATGCCCGCCATGCGGCGTTCCTGATCGAGGATGCCTTGCATCGAATCGATCACGAGTAGCGCGATGTCGCAGCGCGCGATCGCGCCGAGCGAACGCAGCGACGCGTAATATTCGATCGCGCCGTGATGTTTGGTCTTGCGCCAGACGCCGGCGGTATCGATCAGGCGGATCTTGTGTTCGTGGAATTCGAAGACCGTGTCGACCGCGTCACGCGTCGTACCCGGCACTTCGGAGACGATCGCGCGGCTTTCGCCGAGCAGCGCGTTGAGCAGCGAGGACTTGCCGACGTTGGGCCGGCCGACGATCGCCAGCGCCAGTTCGGTTTCGTCGGGCAGGCCGTCGCTGGGCGGCGGCAAGCGCTCGACGATCGCATCGAGGAGATCCCCGGTGCCCTCGCCGTGGATCGCCGAAACCGCGATCGGCTCGCCGAAGCCCAAGCGCGCGAATTCACCCGGAATCGAGGCTTTCACGCGCTCCGATTCCGCTTTGTTCGCCACCAGGACAACGGGCCGGCGGGTCTTGCGCATGATGTGGACGACGTCGTCGTCGAGCGGCGAAAGCCCGGCCGACGCGTCGACGACGAAGACGATTACGTCGGCGTCGTTGGCCGCGATTTCGGCTTGCGCGCGGGTCTGGCGCGCCATGTCGTCGCTGCCGAGCGCGTCGACGTCGATGCCGGCGGTATCGACCAGACTGAACGTGCGGTTGCGCCACTCGGCCAAGGCATAGAGCCGGTCGCGCGTGACGCCGGGTTCGTCGTCGACGATCGCCAAGCGCTTGCCGACGAGGCGGTTGAAGAGCGCGCTTTTTCCGACGTTCGGCCGCCCCACGATCGCGACGGTCGCCGGACGGACCTTCGCTGAGACTTCGATCGTCATTCTCCGTCCTTCGCCGCGCGGGGCCCGCGAACCGTGTGGCGAATCGACTTCGACGAATGATTGCGCGTTGCGCGTTAGGGATCGCGATAATTTCGCTCGCCGTGACAACGAGCGTGGCCTCGCCGTCGCGCGCCGAGACCGCATGCGGCGGAGTGTACATCACGACCCTCCCCAGCGGCGCGAACGTCTGGATCGACGGAACCTTCGTCGGCCGCGCTCCGGTCCTGGTCGACGCGCTGCTGCCCGGCCACCACGCCGTCACGCTCACGAAGAGCGGTTGGACGGCGCAGGAGGTCGACGTTTCGATCAATCCGCGCGAGGTCGCGATGTCGAGCACGCGGCTGGCTGAGGCGCCGGAACCCGACCCGGGTGCCCGGCCGGGCTCGGTCCTGGTTCGCGGCGCCCCGGCCGGCGCGACCCTCGCCCTGGACGGCGGCGCCGTGGCCGCGGTCGGCAAGGAGCTCCACGTCCCACCGGGCTCGCACGAGATCGTGATGACGACGACACGTGGCCGCACGACGCGCAAATTCGTGGTCTTGCCCGATACGACGACGGAAGTCGTGCTCGATGAGCCGCGACCCGGCGGCGACTCGCACTCCGCGGTGGTGGCACCGGCCGAGGACTACCTGCCGACCGATGCGTTTTCCGTGGTCGGGAAGAAGATCGTCGTCCGCTACGCCGGTCACCTCGTCGTGGCGCACTTCGGCGTGGCCGACGTCAAGTTGGACGGCGCGATCGTCACCTTCGACTCCGCGCCCGAGGCGATCGGCGGCAAGTTGTACCTTCCGCTGGAGCTCCTGCAACAGTTGACCGGCGACACGTCGAAGGACCGCTAACGTGGCCAACATCTATATCGAAACGTTCGGCTGTCAGATGAACGAGGCCGATTCGCAGTACATCGCGGACCGGGCCGCGACCGCGGGCTACGCGCTGACCGCCAACGCGGCCGACGCGAGCGTCGTCGTGCTCAACACCTGCACCGTCCGCGACAACGCGGAAAAGCGGGCCTACGGGCGGATGGCGCATTTCCGGGCCTTGAAATTGGCGGACCCGAGCGTGAAGCTGGTCGTCTGCGGTTGCCTTGCCGAGCAGGATCGCGACCGGATGCACGCTTCCGCGCCGTATCTGGACGGCGTCTTCGGCACGCGCGACCTCGCCCGGCTTGGCGACGCGCTGGCTTCTTGGCTGCCGGATTTCGAAGACGACCTGACGCTCACGGACGAGCGGCTCCTGCTCGCCCCGATGGGCGGCAGCGGCGATTGCGTGGGCGACGCGTACGCGCACCTGCGCGCGTTCGTCAACGTGCAGCGCGGTTGTTCGTATTATTGCACGTACTGCATCGTGCCGCACGTGCGCGGCCGCTTCGACAACCGGCCGCTCGACGACATCCTGGCCGAGGCGCGCGCCGCCATCGCCCGCGGCGCGCGCGAACTGACGCTGGTCGGGCAGACCGTCAACGCCTACAAGGAGCCGGCGAGCGGCGCGGACTTCGCCGACTTATTGGAAATCGTGGCCGCGCTACCGGGTCTCGACCGGCTGACGTTTCTGACCTCGCATCCCAAGGATTACACGCCGAAACTCGCGCGCGTGATGGGCTCCCTGTCACAGCTCAACGCGCGCTTCCACCTGCCGGTGCAATGCGGCTCGGATGCCGTGCTGCGGCGGATGAATCGCAAGTACACGGTCGCGGAGTACCGCGAAAAGATCGCGCTCTTTCGAGAGATGTGCCCGGGGTGGGCGTTGACGACGGACCTGATTGTCGCCTTCCCCGGCGAAAGCGAGGCCGATTTTCTGGCGACTCTGGCGCTGTGCGAGGAGATGGGGTTCGCTCAAGCGTTCATGTTCGTGTATTCGCCGCGGCGCGGGACGCCGGCGGCGCACTGGGAGCAGATTCCCGGCGACGTCGGCAACGAGCGGCTGCGGCGCCTCGCGGCGGTGATCGATGCGGGCGTGCGCGCGTGGCACGCGCCGAAGGTCGGGCGGGTCGTGCGGGCGCTCGTGCAAGGCCCGTCGCGTAAGAACCGTTCGAAGCTGGCGGCGAAGACGACCGATAACGTGACGCTCGTCGCGCCCGCGGGGCCTTTGGATGAGTCGCAGTTGCGCGAGCATCCGTGGCTCGACGTCCGCGTCAGCGAGGCCTTCACGTGGGGCTGCGCCGGCGAGATCGTGGGCGTTGCCGCGCGCTACGACGCGCCGGCCGTGGCCGTCGACGCGCGCGAAACGATCGATCTGATCGCCGCCGGGTGATCGCAGCGGCGTCGTGAGCGAGGTCCGCTATTCGCCGCTGCTCGAGCAATACTTCGGGATGAAGGCGCGCTACCCCGACGCGATCCTGCTCTCGCGGGTCGGCGACTTTTACGAAGCGTACGGCGACGACGCCGGCACGATCGCGGCCGCGCTTCAGATCGCGCTGACGTCGAAAGAGGCGGGCGGCGGCCAGCGCGTGGCGATGGCCGGCGTCCCCTACCACGCGCTCGACGGCTACTTGGCCAAACTCGTGCAGCAGCAGCGCATCGTCGCGCTCGCGGAACAACTCGAAGCGCCGATTCCCAATAAGCTCGTGCGCCGCGACGTCATGCGGGTCGTGACGCCCGGCACGTTGATCGAAGAAAACCTGCTGGACCGTGCGAGCAACAACTATCTCGCGGCGCTGAGCCTGGCGGGCGACGCCATCGGGATCGCGTATGCCGATGTTTCGACCGGCCGCGCGGCGGCTACCGCGTATAGCGGCGACGGCGGGCTCGAGGAGATGCTGGCCGAACTCGTGCGCCTGGGGCCGGTCGAGATCGTGGCCGATCTGCCCCCGGAATTTCGCGACGCGATTTCCACGCAGCTGCCGAACGTGCGGGTGACCGCGCCGCCACTGGCCGCGGTCGAGTATCGCGAACTCGAAATCGTGGACGGCTTTTCGCTCGACGAGTCGCTGGCCATGCGCCGGTCGCTGGACGGTCTCGGCGCGTTCGTACGGCGCGTGGGCTTCGTGGCGCCGGCCGGCCTTTTGCGCGAACCCGAGTTCTACCGCGCGCGGACGTTCGCGGCCTTGGATGCCAACACGCGCAAGCACCTCGATCTCACGAAGTCGCAGGGCCAGAATTCCAAGGCAACGCTCTTGGCGACGATCGATAAGTGCAAGACCGCGATGGGCTCGCGGCTGCTCGCGAGATGGATCTTAGCGCCGCTCGTCGAGCGGGGTGCGATCGCGGCTCGGGCCGATCGTGTTGAGACGTTGGCGAACGACTACGGCGCGCGATCGACGTTACAGGAGCTGCTGGGCGGTGCGTTCGATCTCGAGCGCATCGCGCAGAAGGTGCGGTTCCGGCGCGCGCTGCCGCGCGATCTGGGATCGCTGCGACGTACGCTCGCGCTGTTGGAGCCGATACGCGCCGCGCTGCCTTCCGCGCTTGCGGCGTTTGGCGAACGGATCTCGGGCCATGCGGATTTGTTGGGGTTGCTCGAGCGCACGCTGTGCGACGAACTGCCCGCGACGCTCGGCGACGGCGGCGTGATCCGGCCCGACGCCTCGGCTGAAGTTCGGGAGTGCATCGAGTTGCGCGGCGACGCGCGCGATCGGATGGCCGCACTCGAGGAGCGCGAACGCGTGCGCACCGGGATCAAAGGCTTGAAAGTGAAGTACGCGAGCGCGTTCGGCTACGCGATCGAAATTTCGAAGTCTAACCTCGCGCTCGTGCCGGCGGACTACGTGCGCAAGCAGACCCTGACCAATGGCGAACGCTTCGTTATTCCCGAACTGCGAGAACTCGAGATTGCGATCTCCAGCGCGCAGTCGCGGCAGCTGCGGCTGGAGGAGACGCTCTACGATAATCTGGTGGAGAGCGTGGCCGTGCGGGTGGATGCCTTGCTCGCGACCGCGGACGCGCTGGCGGACCTCGACGTCGCGGCGTCGCTCGCACAGGTAGCCGGCGAGCGCGGTTACGTTCGGCCGAAGTTCGTCGACACCAGCACGATCGACGTGATCGACGGCCGTCATCCCGTGATCGAGGCCTTGGCGGGCGACTCGTTCGTGCCCAACGATTTGCATCTGAACGAGCACGCCGACCGGTTCTTGTTGCTGACCGGCCCGAACATGGGCGGCAAGTCGACGTACCTGCGGCAGACCGCGTTGCTCGTGATCCTGGCGCAGATCGGCGCGTTCGTGCCGGCGCGTTCGATGACGCTCGGCGTCGTCGATCGAATCTTCACGCGCATCGGCGCCGGCGACGACCTCGCCTCCGGGCAGTCGACGTTTTATGTGGAGATGGCGGAGGCGTCGAACATCTTGCGTCGCTCGACTCGGCGCAGTCTGTTGTTGATCGACGAGGTCGGTCGCGGCACGAGCACGATCGACGGCCTCTCGATCGCGCAGGCGATCTGCGAGTATCTGCTCGATCTCGAAAACCACGCGCCGATGACGCTCTTCGCGACCCACTTCCACGAACTGGTCGCCCTCGCCGAGCGTTGGCCGCTGGTGACGAACTTCCACGTGACCGCGGTTGAGAACACGCGGGCCGGCGCGCCGGTCTTCTCGCATCGCGTGCTACCCGGCAGCACGTCGCGCTCGTTCGGCATCGAAGTGGCCAAGATGGCCGGCTTACCGGCCGGGGTAATTAACCGAGCGAAGGAAATCGCCGCCGCGCTCGGCGACCGTCCCGCCGTAGAAACCCAAGTTCCGTTGCGCGCGCGCCTCTCGGCACCGAGCGGCTACGAGGAAACGCAGCTGACCCTGGGTATCTGAGGGGCTGTACGATCCGCGGTGTGTATTGAGCCCACTCGGGCGATCACCGGCAGGCCTGTTCCGGGTCGCCGTTTCAAACGTCGAAACGGCTCGTGCCCATACTTTGTTTGATCTTGCGTTGGGACCGGTAACCTGATCGTAGGAACGTAGCCGCGGGGCTAACGATAAACTGGAAGAAATTCAGGAAGTGCGCGCATGCGAGTTCTCATCGCGATTCTGCTAGCCATGGACGTGCCTGCGGCTCCGGGCACGCCCGTACCTGAGCAGCCACCGTTGCCGGTAATCGCGCGGATCAAAGCAAACTCGCTCTGTCACGCGCTCAAGGAACTCGCGTTGCCCGTCGCGCTCGTCGTCCAACGCAACGATCGCGATTTTATCGGCGTCCGAAAAGCGATCCTTCGTTTTGCCGGCGCTTCGGTGAGCTCCGGAGAGCCACCGGTCCCTGGGGACCCCCAGCAGGCGGGCGATCTCGACGAAAGCGGCAACGACGCGAGCCTGTATACTCCCGAGCGCACGATGGCAGCTGCGAACATCGACCGCTTGACCTTTACCATCCTCACCAACCTTGCGGACGCCGATCGGGTGATGAATCGTTCCTGGAAGTTGCATCCGGCTCACAGCGACCCGGCATACGACGCCTTCCGGCAACGCGTGCAGAACGTCATCGACCTGCAGCGCGTTCTCGCGTTTCGCTTGGACGACGTCGCCGGCATGTATTTTTCCAACGCCGGCACGGGGTCGTTCCTTCGTAGCGCGGAGGCCGCGGAATTCCAGGCCGGCCTCGATAACGCGATCGGCACGGACCTCAGGGCCGACGTCGAAGCCGAGGCTCCGCTGACTTTGGATCCGGCGCACCTGCCGTCGGGGGACGTCGCCGCGATTAAGAATGGATCGGCGAGCCAGGTGGCAACCGCGCTGCGCATTCAAAAGCTCGCCCTGGCGCTCGAGTCCGTGCACCTCGGACGAACGTGTGACGGACTCCCGCCGGCGCCGGCGGCCACGCCCTAAAGCACGCGGTCAGAGCGCTCTTTCTTATGAACCCGGCTCCGGCGCAACGTGTGAGCCTCGGGGCGCTCCCGAAGACTCGTCCTCGAAAGGGGCGTCGCCCGCTAGCTGATGTTCGACGTGGGTCCAGAGGTTCGCGATTTCCGTGGCGGCGGGGCCGTTCGGTTCGAACTCGCAGACGGCGCGACCCGAGGCCGCGGCGCGCATGTACGAGCGGCGCTCGCCGAGTTCGACGGTCGCGAGCGGTATGCCGACGCCTCGCACCGCCTCGCGCGTTCGGGCGACCTCCGGCGCGCGCGCGGGGCAACTGTTGAGCACGATGCAGCCCGGGCGGCGCGCCGCGAGAATCGGGTGCAGCGTCTTCTGGAGCATCGCCAGATCGAAGGTGCTCGGCCGCAGCGGCACGAGCGCGAAATCGACGCTGCGCAGCAGCGCCGCAAGCGGTATCTCGGCGCGCGGTTGCGTGTCGATGATTACGAGCGTGACGCCGTCGACTCGGGCGCGGTAGAGGCGGATCGGCACACGCGCGGTTTCGACGGGCTCCACCTCGGGCGGCAGAGGCCCGCGCAATGCCGCCCAGGCGAGCGCGGAGCCTTGCGGATCCGTGTCGAGGACGAGGACCCGTTCGCCGCGGCGCGTCGCCTCGACGGCAAGGTTCACGCTGAGCGTGCTCTTGCCGCTTCCACCCTTCTGGTTCGTGATCGCCAGCGCCCGCATGTCCTCTGCATAGCGCGCGTTCGCCGGCTTTCCTTTCGGACTCAGCGGCTATAGGCTCCGCGCCACGAGTTGCCCCCGCGAAAGAACGGTGTACCTGCCGGCCGTTGAGAAACGCGCGCCCTGGCGAGGGCATCGTGACGTCGCAGGTATCGAGCAGATATGGCGAAACTTCCAAAAATGGAGACGAGCCCCGTCTATTGGAAAATCGGCAGTCTCACTATTGGTCGGCCTGATAGATGGAAATAGTGGGCGTCTTCATCCGACTCGGGCGATGAGCGTGCGCGGCCCGGCGATCGATAACGTGCATCTCGTCGATGGCACCTACGAACTGTTTCGACACTATTATGCCCTACCGTCGGCTCTCGACGACCAAGGGCGTGAGATTGCCGCCGTTCGCGGAGTCGTGGCGTCGATGCGCGGCCTCGTGCGCGACGGCGCGACCCACGTCGCGATCGCAACCGACCACATCATCGAGTCGTTCCGCAACGCTTTGTGGCCCGGATACAAGGACGGCAGCGGCATCGATCCGCTCCTCTTCGCGCAGTTTCCGTTGCTCGAGGAAGCGCTGGCCGAAGCGGGTTTCATCGTGTGGCCGATGGTCGAGTTTGAAGCCGACGACGCGTTAGCCGCCGCAGCCGCCGCGGCGGCCGCCGACCCACGCGTCGGGCGCGTCGTCATCTGCACGCCGGACAAGGATCTCGCGCAATGCGTGCGCGCGGCGCGCGTCGTGCAGTTAGATCGTCGCAAGGGCACGATCTACGACGAACCCGGCGTCGTCGCGAAGTTCGGCGTGATGCCCGAGAGCATTCCCGACTATTTGGCGCTCGTCGGCGATGCCGCCGACGGGTTTCCCGGCCTTCCAGGCTGGGGCGCGAAATCCGCCGCGAAGCTGCTCGCGCGCTATCAACACCTCGAGGCGATCCCGCCCGTGGCGCGCGAATGGGACGTAGCCGTCGGTAGCTCCGAAAGACTCGCGCAGGTGCTGCGCAACGAGCGCGACCGCGCATTCTTATTCCGAACCCTTGCGACCCTGCGCACCGACATCGAGCTCTTCGATGACGTGGACGCGCTCCGTTACGCCGGCAGGGCCTACGTCGCAGGCTTCGAGTAGAGGCGGTGAAAACTTCCCATATGATGGAGATGGGGGCGCGCTCATGGGGAAATTGGCTCCGTTCTTGTGCCGCTACCGTGGGCGCGGTTACATTCGTGACCTGTATCCTGAGTGCGCTTCCGGCGGTCGCGGACAATAGTTCTGCCAACCGCGGCTACTCGCGATTCTGCACCAGTCTGACGCCGGGGAACGGATCGGACCAAGGCTATCGCGCGGATATGGCCAGGCAAGGGTCGCAGTACGCTGCGATCAATGCCGGTAACGACGCGGTCGCGAAACTCGTCGAGGGGCGCCTCGGGCTGACTGTGGCTCCCGTCGTGGTAGCTCGTCACGTCGATAAGGTGTTAGGACGACGCGCCACTCCGGCTCCCGCTGAAGAGGCCGTGCTGCTGAGCGATTTGGCGCCGGCGACCCCGCACTGGTGGATGGTAACGCTCGCTAAAGATCACTCGCTCGTTTCGGCGGGCGTCGCCGATCCGAACGACGTCCGGCAATCGATCGGATTTGCGCGATCCATGGCAGCGTACATTCTCTTGAACGATCTCCTTGGCGGCGACGAAACAGTTCCGCGCGCGGGCTGCCGCGCGATTTTCGAAGCATGGTTTGCTCCGTTTCCCGGGGTGCTCACGCGAGTCGACGCGGCCATTTCGGCGAGCCCGCCGGACGATCCGGATTTCGATTCCCGGGTGTCCTCGGCGTGGAAGGCGTTGATTGCCGCCGGGGCGACGAAGGATGACGCCGCCACATTGACCGCGGAAACGGTCGAGCGAATCGGATCGAACCCGGCGATTCACATCGTTTATCGCGACGCCGGTCTACCCGGGGATGGGTTCGGTCAAATCGACGTCGTTAGAATCGGCGGGCCGTCACACACGGATGTTATCGTTCTTGAAAGGGGGGGCGACATCTCGTTCGGCCTGCGGCCGTTGTGCCTCGTCGGCGACAACCGTTGCAGCAAGTACTACGAGTGGCCTTGACTTGTGTCGAACCGCGCCGCTGAGCGCCGGTCTATGAGCGATTCGCGCAGGAGAGCGAATCCGGGCGGGCGACTTTACCGGTCGTGAAGGCCGACTTCCGCTTCTCGTGCGTAACCGTGTGCGCGCTCTCGCTTTGCACGGCACCTGTGCCGGCGGCGGCGCGGAACACCTCGATCGAAACCGCGATGACTGCCATCATGGCGAATCCCCGGACCGCGCACGCGCTCTACGCCCTCGAAGTCTACGACCTCGACTCCGGACGGGTGCTCTACGCGCACGATAACCAAACGTTCGCGACGGCTGCCTCGACCACGAAGCTCGTCACCGAAGGCGCGACGCTGACCCTGCTCGGACCGGGTTTTCGTTGGACGACGCCCGTCTACCGTGACGGCAAAATCGATGCCGCCGGCACATTGCACGGCGACTTGATCGTGGTCGCTTCCGGCGATCCGAACATCTCGCAACGCCTGCAGCCCGACGGATCCTTGGCTTTCGAGAACGAGGATCATGCCTACGACGGCAGTCCGGATACGAAGGCCGTTCCGGGCGATCCGCTCACGGTGTTGCGCGACTTGGCGGCGCAAGTCAAAGCGGCTGGGATCACCCGCGTCGCCGGGCGCGTGCTCGTCGACGCC
>Ga0116229_10005069_pt1 | contig 21573 bp, 16 predicted proteins | sample S1TSphgellanicum_3_FD_87313 | JGI IMG/M metagenome (GOLD analysis project Ga0116229, IMG submission 87313) | Host-associated microbial communities from peat moss isolated from Minnesota, USA - S1T2_Fc - Sphagnum magellanicum MG | ecosystem: Host-associated > Plants > Peat moss > Unclassified...
AGTTTTTATGAGCTACTGTCCTTGTGTCCATTCCCCCAAACAAAAACAAAAAAAAAAAAAAAAAACAAAAAGACCCCTTCAAAGAATTGTGGTGTAAATGGAGGGTGCATGAGGGCGCATGTTATAGTGCACAATTATTCCTCTACCCCATGAGCAGGTGTTTTGTTTTCACAACAGGCTTTATGAAATATATAGAGCCCTAATCTCTCCCTGCCCCCATCTCTGAAGGTTGCATTGATTTTTTCACTGCATAAAGCCAATGGGTAAGAGCTTTATCAAGTTCGGGCTTGAGCTTGACTCTTGCCTCACACACCCTTATTTCAAGGTTCAGACCAATCAAAATTTATCACCGGTAAGCGCCCCTCTTCCCCCCCTCCCTTTTGGGCTTCCTACACAATATAATCCCCCAGCTGACCTGCCCTTCCTAAGGAAAATGACTGACCTAATTTGAATTTGTCAACCTAGAATCACACCATAGTTTTTGTAAGATGCCTGTAGCAAGGAGGAACAATGTGAGGTAAAGAGCAGCTCCACCCATGCTCAGTGCGTATGTGGTCTTGCCACTGTATTTCTCACATCCAAGATTGGTGATTGATGTTTTCCCAACCTCACCAATAAAATTGAAACTACGAGGACTGACAAAAGTAGGAGACTACTAAAGAAACTCACCTGGACCAATCAATCCATCTAGCCCTGCAACAGCAGGTGTTAGGTTTTGTTGCGCCTTTTGTGAGCATCAGCATCCTCTGCAAAAATGGTGGACCAAAAGCATTTTGCTGAGCCAAACCCGCATGTGTGACTTTTCTTCATCCAAAATTTGTTGTACAGGTACACGAATGGAGTTGCTCTAACTACGAACATAAAAGAAAACTTAGGTCAGCCTTCTACATCCTGTCAAATGGGCAAGGGTGAAACCATTCAACTATGTTAGGGACTGGGATAGGGCCCCAGTGAACCAGCACCCACCAGCACACCATCCACTGGATGCCCATTATTACGCAGTTCCACATGAACCTCAACTGAGTTAATATTTGATTTAACCAATTCCGTAAGAAATAAGTCTCATATATAGTTAGATAGGTAGGAAGATAGGTAACAACTAGGTAAGTAGATGGTTTATACTTATGTAAGGGCTGCTTTTACTACCTACTAACTAACGACCCACTTGTGGGCTGTTAGTAGGCAGGTAATAAAAAACAGCACTGAGCTAAGCACCATGGTGAGCTAGGCAACCGGAACCCAATGGAAAACTGTTTCCTGACCACTTACCATCCATCCTTCATGGTGGCGCTGGTGGGTGTTGGTTCACTGTGCCCTTGGGGTAGCGGATTCAACAATTTCAAATGAATTCAATAGACATTTTGGCACCACTATCATGATTGTAACTGGAAGATTATGTCATATAATTTGATCAACAAAATGACATAATCTCCAACTCCATACCTTAATAATATAATACTTATAATATGATACAGGCTGAAAGTTCAATGGCCACTTCTAGCTGTCACTCTAGCCCTTGAGTGATGCATATTGTACTACCTAACTGGATTCACTGGCAATTTTTATTTTTTTTAATTGTCAATTTTTCAAGAAACTCACTGTCTCAAGCGTCAAAGTTTTGAAAATCTGAGCTGCTCAGTGTTAAAAGTTTTGGAAACCTAAAGGTTATATTGGAACTTTTGTGTTTCTATGTTTAGATTGAATACTTCTATAATGAGGGAGTCTTCAAAGTTTCAGAATCTTTTTTTTGTGATGGGATGATGAAAGCGGCTCACTATTAATAAAAAAATTCTGAACTTGAAAGGCATCTTCAACTAGGGTACATAGGTCAGTACCTGAACACAGAAGGCACCAAAGAAGAAAGGTGTGGGGTCATTCTTTTGGATCATGGGGATGTAAAGATAAGTTGTTCCCTTTCTCTGGGTGCACCCACAGGCATTTGAATCAAGCCATTTGGTTGAGACGCGACAAAAGTTATGCCATCCCAAAGGAGAAGGGGTCCACTAGCTTCTTTTTTAAAAACATTTTAAACAAACATGTGTCATCCTGATGACCACACACATTTCAACTTATGAAAGAACTATCGATGTTCAAAAATTGGATGAAAGAAAATTTGTTGCAAAATTTATGCCAAAATGTTCATTTTACAAAATCAGCCTAGATGAATAATGCTCAAAAAAGGTTGAAAAATCGATGATCATACACAAACCCTTCTTTGTGTAATTCTAAATTCTAAGTGGCACCAAATTAAAACCCCCAAGGGTTCTAGGTTTGGTGCTCTTACATTTGCACCAACAACAATTTACTAAGCTTCCTAAATTAATCCTTCCATCTTTGGTGTGCAAGCACGTTCATTGGTTGCAAATGTTCATGCTTGCTTACAAGATGTCAGAGTTCATCACAATTTAAACTTAGTTCCTTCAATGTTGTATTTGTCAGGTCATCCTCTTCCTTCTTTCACTAAAATTATCCCCTTGTGAATGTTGATACGATAAGTTTTCTAATCAAGCTTTTGAAATCCTTCACTTAGTTTCTTTTAGTGTTCTAATATTCATCATCATTAAATTTGGCTACGTATGTTTTCTTTTTGTTAGTTCAATCTTTTCCTTCATCTACTTACCTCACACCCCTCCTTTTTCATGTTAATCTTTAGTTACATCTTGCACATTCTTAAACTCCATCTTTGGGATTCTTTTGATATTTTAATGTTCCTTGTTTGTTTGACTTTTTTTTTGTCCATTTTTCTTTCGTCTTGCTCCTTGCAGGACCTTAAGCCCCCTTTTGATCTATCCCTATAGAACTTCACACCTCATCTTTGTCTTATTCATCTTGATCATCATATTCATCTTCTCTCAAACCTCGAAATTGAAACCCTTGTCCCTAATGATGTTCATTTTTGGATCTGACCTCCCCCTTTACAATTTTTTTTAATAATTAATATTGAACTATGTAATTACACATTCATTAATGTGTTTTAGGTAAATAACTAGTTAACCAACTAGTAATTTATCATAGGCATGTAAATGGCCTACCTTAGCCTATATAACTAAATTACTTAATGGTATGTGCAAATCTACAACAACATTTCTCTTTGTTTGCATTGTCATCTTTGCCCCCACCCTAGCCATTTTTTCATTTTCTAATGTAAAACCAAGGTTTACATCTCTATACAAAAAAAATTGCCTTCACAAACCTATTACAAACTCCTAATGAAACTTATTCCTTACCTTTCATATTGGTAGATTGAAATTTGTTCTTGCATGCTTATTAACTAATCTTTGAATCGTTTTCTCATTTATGGTAAGGGAATAAGCAATATGTTTAGTTCTTTTATTGTTCTTCTTTTTCCTTTTTTGCTCTTTAATTTTTTAATAATTTCTTTGTCCATGGTTTTATTTTGTAAAATATTTGCATACTCTTTAAATATGATTATATGTGATTACTTATAATCTACTAATGATTTTGTACCCCTTGTCTTCCTTACAAGTAAACATAACAGGGACAACAAATTTGCGAGAAACAAGGTGATTTAGGTTGCATTTGCAAAATTTTGGCAACATTGGAATTCTTGAATAAGTCAATCTACTACATCAATTATTAAAACATAGATAATTGAAATGTTGGACTTTTTTTTGTGTGGCATTTTCCCATAGTATATAAAGTTTGGTTACTCCCAGACATTAACATCAACCCATATTCCAACATTTTTAATTGTAACTACTATGTTCAATGATTGTATGGCAACCCCGTCTTCATGCCATTGGTTAGTGTCATCAATTATTCCATCAAAATTGTTATTGTTTATATCTAAGATGTGAAAAAATAGTTGGTGATATTGATATCTTCTTCATCTATGAGCACACCTTGTGGCTAGGCTTGTTTCCTTGATGTTGTATTCCCTTTCAAACCATTTGAAAAGGTTGAAAAGGATGTTACATGTATGCCCTAATGCTTGCTTACTTTCCTCAAAGAAGCTTGCCCTCTTTCCACTGCATTCATTATTTTTTTCAAGGATTCAATTGTCCATATGGTTTGCTATTGTCCTCTAGAAGTTTTATTTAATCTTGATATTTTTTTGCTTATGTTGTAGGTATAAGTGGAATATTTTCCTTAGTTACCAATGATTGGTTGGAGATTTCACTTTGTTTATGAGGTACATTAATTGATATCATGGTAGCACTTTGCCTCTTGACCCCAATTTGCAACAAGTTGGTGGAGTATGTTTTGGATTTACAAGATATACACATTTTAACCATTTATAAACATCCCAAGATTACAAAAGAAAAAATGCATTATATCTTAATATGTTAAAAAGAGGAGGGGAAGGTGTGTTTATACTTTTTCTTTGGGAAAATTTGTTCCCAAGTTCAATAGTGGGAACACCCTTCACTATTAATAGGAACATGAATATCACACAAAATGACATGTTCTAAAAATGTTGTCCACTTTTGGAACCAGTCACTACAAGACCCCTTAAATGAGAATTTAGAAACATTTGCAAAATGTAGTTTTTTGAATTAGATTGGTCAAAAAAACTAAATCAAGGACAAGTCGGCCAAAAGCTAGTATCATATACTTAACCTCAGCTTTACTTTCACCTCAACGTTACATTTTTGTCTCGGTTTGATTCAACCTTTGACATCTAGTCTTCTCACATGTGAATGTGGACACAGGTTGGACGCATTTAGCATGCACTTAGTTCATTGTCCATTTGAAGGTCAATGAATAGCCACACATGACGACATTCGAGATGTCATGTACACCCTTGCTCAAGAAAATGGGCACGTTGTATGGAAAGAACAATGGTATGCCCTTACATCAAGAATTTCATTACGAGCTAATCTCTACATGACCCGAAAAGACCAAGTCTTTGTCACCAATGTGATGGTTATTGACCTGACATGGAAGATGGTGGATTCGAGTGGCATTAGTAAATTAGCAAATGCAACTGCAAAATTTAGCACCATTGTTAAGATCCACAAATATAGAAGGCTTCATGAAAGGCACCACTTTATTCCGATGGTCATGGACATGCATATTGCACCTAAGCGTGTTATGGATCATTTCATTAAAGATTGTGTTTGTCTTTTTCATGATAAATGATTGGGAGGTCATTTATCCTTGTCTTTTTGCATCTATTTTTTTAGGTAACATGTTAGTATTATTCTTCAACATGCCTTAGCCTTTGCTATAAAAAGGAAAATTACGTTGATGGGTCATGCTTATTTAAACCTTCCAATACTATTAGATCTCATGATTTACATGTAGGCGACATTAGAAGGACCATGGGTGAAATAGTTTCCTACCACAAGAGGGATTAGTTTTTCCCCTTTTTTTTTGGTTCTTACGAGTTGAACATCTTTTGGCCTTTCTTTGGCCTTCCCTTTTTGACTCCCTTGTGATGGTTCCAACCATCAATCTTTTATTGGATTTGGTCATTAATCCTTTATTGGATTTTTGTGCCCATATATTTTTCGTTGCTCCTACATATACATGTACTATAATTAATCTTGAACCTTGTGCATTAAATGATGAGTTTCTTACATATACATGTACTGTAATTAATCTTGAACCTTGTGCATTAAATGATGAGTTTCACTTCATATCCAAATTTAATAAAATTTCGAAACTTTGCAAATACCGCTAAAAGAAGAGTTTAGGAATGAAAGGAAGCCCGCAGACAAGGTGACTTTATGAATAACTATATTATATTAAATAATGAAGCTAGTGTGCCTCAAAGTTTCTAACATATTTTTGGCATGGTAAGCAAGTATTTTTCAAAATTTTCAACAACTTAAAGAAATAATTAATAAGTGCCTAAATATGTTAGGTATTACTATCAATTTTATTTTTCTTTGTGGTGTAATTTGGCAACTTGACCAAATATAATAATAATTAAATATTAATTTTAGGGAATTTTTTCCGTTTCTTTAATTTAAAATTAAATTAGTCATATCTAGACCTGGGCACTTCTCAGGTCATCGCTTGTAACAGTAAGAACTTTTTATGTCGCCACTTGTACAAGTGCTTTTGTACAAATGTTACAGCCCACCTCAACAGTCCCCATTTAATGCTAATTTACAAAGGGGATCCTTACAAATGTTTGATCTGTAGTGTACCCTACTCAGGGCTTTTTTTTTCAAATTCCTCAAGTAGGTCAAGTAAGTCAGAATCAAAGATGAGGCTTACATGTCCTTACATGATCCTCACAAATAAGAATCAAACATCAAGCTTCACTTTTCACATCATTCTGAAGACATAATTTCCCAAAATGCCCCAAAGCTTAGGTTCAGAGTGATCTGAATGCTAGAATCCAAAACTTATCTAGAACGTTACTGCTTTCCATGCATTTTAGAGCGTCCCCACCGGTGCTCAGTATGTGCCCCTGCACAGTAAAACCGGATGAAGAAAAGTCAACATATGCCGGTTTCGCTCAGGAAAATGGTTGTTCTCCTTCATATTTGCTCAGTTTGTTAAGGCTGGTAAAGTGTGCAGCATTGCACCTGCTTGAGAAGAGTGTAATAAATAGGATCTGACTGCTTCTCCCTGTTTTTGATGGGCCAATCGTAATAATTGGTCCAGGTGGTTTGCTAGTAGTAGTTCCCAACTATTTGCAGCCAGTGTCTAAGTTTTATGGGTGAGGTTGCAAAAAAGGAAATAACTAAACTTGGATGTGAGAAATGGATTTGCAGGGTCACATACTGCGCACCGGTGGGGATGCTCTACAGGGTTCCAAGTTCCAGTTTTCTAACAGGAAAAAGTAATACTTTCTCGACAAAAGGTCTGTGCCAGGTTGTACTTGGTTAAACGTTACACTATCTTCTCAGATCTCAGCTTGTAATGGCCTCAAACAGGCCCTTCTCCTATACATAGGGAGAAGGGCCGGCTCCATTCAGCCGTTCAACATTTCTCTGTGCCTGGGAACTCGTGCTCCCATCCCTACTGAATGGCCTCAAGAACGGCCCTTCTCCTATATAAACGATAGGAACTCCAGAGCAGAGTTTTTTTGTTTTTCAATTTTGGGATGTAGCTGAAGTGGCACTCATCCATAGGATGATTTGGCCAGATTTGGCTACATACTAGATATGAAAGTAGACAAAAACCAGAGTCCTTTCATATTCGTGGCTACCTACTGAAACTTATTATAAAAATCTGGTGATTTGGATTTTTTTCCTTCAAAATCTGGCGAATCTAAGTCATTTTTTCTATGAAAAATCCTTTGTCTAGGTCCAAATCATATTTTTCAGGTCGAAATTTGGCGAAATTTTACCCCAAAAAAGAACGCTGCTCTGGAGGGCCGAAGCTACAAAAGGCTATTCCATCAAACAAATGGCAATAGATGCCATCGAGCACCCAATGCATTTTAGAGCACGTGTCAATCACCCAAGGCTTGACGAGTCGTGGACCGCAACGTGTAAGGTGGACCGCGGGATGCCACGTGAACGTTGTTCCAGGAGTTCGGCGCCGGAACAATGGCCACGTGTGCGTTGTTGTGACAGTGGGGACGGAGCTGGCAAAGCAAATGAGGAGCGGCCGCGAGCCAGAAGAATCGGTGCGAATGCAGCCGCTTGCGGGCCGGCTTTCTCGCGCCACAGTATTTCTCGGTTTCTGGAGTGTGAAGTAGAGTTGTAGAGCGTGCGGAGAGCTTCGTTTTGGTACCAGACATGGAGAGGGGGTTGAGCTTGAGGAGAGTGAACAGAGGGAAGAACCGGATCCCCGTCAAGGCGCTTGTACGGGTGGCTAGCGTGGCTGCAGGAGTGCAGTTCGGATGGGCGTTGCAGCTCTCGTTGTTGACACCTTACGTGCAGGAGCTTGGCATCCCGCATGCATGGGCGAGCTTCATATGGCTGTGTGGTCCGATATCGGGAATGTTCGTGCAACCGATTGTTGGGCATTACAGCGATCGGTTTCCCGGCAAGTGGGGAAGACGACGGCCGTTTATTGTAAGCGGAGCTGCACTTGTTGTCATTGCGGTGCTCGTCATTGGGTTCTCTGCCGATCTGGGCTACTTGCTTGGTGATAGAGTGGGGTCCAGACCTCGTGCTATCGTGGTTTTCGTGGCGGGTTTTTGGTTGCTGGACCTGGCGAACAATACTCTACAAGGTCCGTGCAGAGCTTTGCTGGCGGATTTCACAGGTAAGGACCAGAGAAGGACTCGGAGAGCGAATGCGTTTTTCTCCCTCTTCATGGCAATTGGAAACGTACTGGGATTCGCCACCGGTGCGTATGATAGCTGGTATAGAATCTTCTGGTTCACGAGGACGGAAGCATGTGACATTGCGTGTGCCAATTTGAAGTCTGCGTTCCTTTTGGGAGTCCTTCTCCTCGTCTTGACGACGATTCTGAGCGTGACCGCAGCAAGTGAAGTTCCCTGGAACCCCATCACGAAGAGCGCGAAGTACAGAGTTACTACTTCCATTACTCCTCTGATGCCCGACAAGCCTGTTGATCCTGAAGCTCCGAAAACCGCAGGAAGTGCATCTGGTGGCGGAGATGGTCAGCCTGCTGCGGCAGAAGAAGAAGACAGCGACGAGGATGAAGAAGAAGAAGGAGAGGCGCTCTTCTGGGAGCTCTTTGGAGCTTTGAGAGATCTTCCTCGTCCCATGTGGTGTATCCTGGCCGTCACAGCTCTCACGTGGCTAGCATGGTTCCCCTTCCTTCTCTTCGACACGGATTGGATGGGACGTGAGGTCTATCGAGGTGAGCCATCGTCCCCAGATCCAAGGATTACAGCTCTTTACTACGACGGAGTTCACATGGGCTCACTCGGTCTCATGCTCAACTCTGTCGTGTTGGGACTCTCCTCCCTTGTCATCGAGCCTCTTTGCAATAAACTTGGGTCCAGCTACGTGTGGGGCTTAGCAAACACCATCATGGCTGCATGCTTTGCCGGCACCGCCCTTTTGACAGCAGCAGCGAGACACAATCCTTGGGGGATGGGACCTCCTTTCTACGTGACCGTATGCTCTCTCGTCATCTTCACAGTTCTGGGAGCTCCACTTGCGGTGACATACAGTGTCCCTTACGCATTGACGGCTACTTTCACAGAGAAAGTAGGCGGAGGACAAGGATTGTCCATGGGTGTGTTGAACCTTGCCGTTGTGGTCCCTCAAGTGCTGGTCTCCGTGGGCAGTGGACCTTGGGATGAGCTTTTTGGTGGTGGGAACTTGCCTGCTTTCTTGCTTGGCGGTGCTGCTGCTCTTGCTGGTGGAATTGCAGCTGTATTGATCTTGCCTAGGCCTACTCCAGATTTCAAAGCAGGCAGCAGACTCCGCCGCAGCAGAAGCTCTCCTATCCCTTAAGTTCTCTCTCTCCTCTCTCTCTCATTCAACCCCTCCTTTTGTTGAAGTCTCTTGTGAAACCTGGGTTGTGTTCTTAAGCTCACATTTCCTCCTGATCATAATCATGTTTCTTCCCTTTGTTGCAGCCTTCCAGTAATCCTCGAACTTAATTTATTCTCAGTTCCCCCTAATCTTCTGCTGCAGTCAGTCCATCACTACATGATCCCTGCACAAGAGATGGTACCATATTTTCTCCTCATCTTTTGTATGATTAGAATGTGATACCCAGATGAGTAGAGTGGAGAAATCTGGGGAAATGGTGCTAACTGCTTGCTGCTGCTGCTGATATGAGGTATTTTTCAGTTTGAAAGCTTAAGTTTGTTTCAGCTTAAGTATTTCTTACCCTAATTTGGGCTGTACATTGAATTCTAATTCTTCATGATTGTTGTCTCCAACTCATGTTTCACAATTCAGACATTTCGTAGTATGTCAGCAGGGCATTCCATACCTGTGCAATGATACTGTAAAAGATAATAGTCTTTCATGAGCTGCAACAATTCTGTTAAGTTACAATCATATGTGTGCCTTTCTCAGTGTGTTCCCTCTCTTTCCCTCTATATACTCAGAGAACACATTTCAAACCTCAACTCCCACAAATGCAAGACATTTAGAAATCCCCCCAATCCATGTGTTGTGCACACATCTCCCTTCAGTCCCTTTCTCTTCTATTGCAAGTTAATTTGTGAACTTAGGTAATCATCAAAGCTTTGGTTGTCTCTATGAAATGCCCATCTACAGGGACCACAAGTAGTCTCTTCCACAAGGAAATAATCTAGCATGAGGTAAGCACATAAAACAGAACTCCCATGTGAAATTTACCTCAACATCTCCTTCACTTCCTCATATGGACATAGCAGGCTCAAATCTGAATGGCACAGCTCACTTGCAAAGCTAACATGCACTGTGAAACATGCTAAACTGTGTTTGCAATTATAGAGCAGTAGACTTGGATATTACATCATAACAAACTCATAAATTCCCACACAATTTTCAGATCTAGAAAAGCCAGAATTGACTGTTGAATTGCTTCCTTATTTCTTTCACACCAACCTCTCCTGACCTTTTAACTCAAATGCTTTTCATCTGCTCACATTTCTCGCCGCCTCCATCTCCTAACTCTGTATTTACAACATCCAAAAAAACCAACCTCTGCATGTCACTTGATGGCAGGCTGCATGGCATGCAACCAATCTCAATTGTTCTCAAATCACTTTCCGCACACAAAGCTGTTGCTGAGAGTCTTTCAGAAGAGGCCAAGGTGTGAGGAGGGGGATGCCAACTGATATTTCATTTTGCTTCAAGACTCACTTACGCATGGCAAGAATACACAATTCAAATGTTCCCACGTTTGCCCCAGACTGCACAGACCTGTGCCCCTTGAAGCATAACACATTTTGGAATAAAATGTTCCACTTGGATCATGTAAGATAGTCCAGCAAGTGCATTGCTGTCTTCACCAATACTCCCAGAAATTGATGATATTGATTGTAATGGCTCTACCTCCATTTCACTTAACAGACATTGCATTTCTCATTAACTTTTCAACAATGTCAGTTTTGCTCATGTTCAGAAGGAATATTGAGAAAGTCAAGGTAACTAGCCACAAGTTGAGGAGAAAGTGTGAAAAGTTATAATGTCATCAATGGTCATAGCATATTTAATGAATTGAGGAAGACTAGATTTCATGTGGAAACTTGTCCACTAGATTTTCAAATATCCAAACTTCCCACCACACAAATTGCTACAAACTTTATGACCCACCACCCAGACCTGTCGTACTGCTTAATAGTACGTGAACATTCCATGCAAATGCCACCTCCCCTACCATGCACTAGGTCATGGGATACAAGATCATCATTCCATGTACATGCCACCTCCACAATAACCACTGAAAATTAGATGCAATTAAATATTTTAACTAACCAGAAGTAAAATATCTCATAATTTCAAAAGTGTAGTGCATGAAACACCAACACCTAGAACAAATGATACATGCTCAGACTCTGATTCTGTAATACGAGACCCACAGCAACATTTACATGTTTTCAGAATCTAGCTACTCTTGTCTATGATGACAGTTTTAGAACTACTAGACATGTTTTCAAGAGTGCTTTTCCTCTATGATATCCTCCACTCTGGCACAGAACAAAACTGATTGTATGTACTGACTAAAAAGCCAGAGATGCAAACAAATTGTACCTACAGATGTGTCCTGACTATCAGTAGTTGCATGAACACTCCCTGACTAACCACATATTACATTGCAGATAGGAATGCTTTCCTTGTGTTACATGGTCACTCCCTTGTCAAACTTTGATTTTGCCAAAGTCCATTTTGCATTAGAAAGACATAGAGAGAACATGCAAAGTCCTAACTCCAGAGGTTTTGTACTGCTGTAGTTGTGACAGAGACAATTGTAGTACCTCAGGTGAAAAGCACCCACTCACATCGCTTCTGTTTCATGGAACAAAGACCATGACATAAGGATATGACAAAAGTTTTAAACATGTAACTACCCAAAATTTGGTAAAGGACTATACAGTATGGTGGCATGAGGAAAAAAAGAAGCCACCAAAGAAACTAGATAATTAACTTGTGAAGGCCAATTTTCTTCTTTTGCAAACTGCCAAAACTATTGGTGGGAAATTCGAAACAAAAGATGGTACAACATTGAGGAGCTTGCGCACCAGTCAGAAATGATTCAATGGCGATGGAGCACATGCCTATTCACCACCATAGTCAAGCACCTGTGTCTAGAATATGCTGGTAACTGCATTTGCCCATCAACATCCCACAATTTTTCATCAAAATTCTATGTACAATCTTCACCTAAGTCATGAGTACTAAATACCACCATCTTGTGAGGAACAATTACCAGCCATGACACCAATGTAGTCAGGTCAGTCCAGGTTATGTTGAACTTAGTAGTTGTTGGTCCGTGTCTGAGGCAAACCTTTGGGTTGCTGGTATACTCCAGCCTGTGGAGCACTGCTGACTGCACCACCCATAGCCAGAGGCTTTTGCAACACTTGGTGCACACTGGAAGCTGGCCCCAATTGTGATGGGTGGTAGAGGTTTGTTGGATACACTGTGCCAGGGTGCATATGAGTGTGCGCAGATAGTTGCGGAAGAGAATATGGGTTATGGTGGCCTTGGCCTGCAAGATTGTAATAGGAGTTTGTTTGAATGCCTACAGTCAATCCCATGTCCTGCGGTGGAGGTGTTGGAATCCAGACTGTCGAACCCTCTACCTGCAACACACCCAACCACCCAACTTTAAACACTTGCTCCCTACATTCACAAAGCCACAATCAAACTCATTTGCACTGTACATAAAAAGAACAGTCAGCAATAGGTTCTTGGAAAGTTGAAAGGAGACCAATACAAGCTCCCAATCACATCCTACATTCACTTTGGAAGCCCAGCTGGTATATGACCTCCCTGTGAACAACAGCCAATGGCACTATTTTCTAACCTCAAGCATCATATATAAAAGCACTAGACCTACCTCAACCACAGTGGAGTAAGCTTCTCACCTGCTGGCCAGGGATGTACACAGTATTATCTTTGTACTGTGATGCACCCACATCTTCATATGTAGTAGATGTACCACCTATCATACTAGGGTTGATAGTATATCCTGATGGTGTGCTGTTATAACCTTGATACCCCACAGTGGCAGCAGAGCGAGGAGAATTGCCTGAGGCAGTGCTTGTCTTGTACTGTGGCCATGAATACTTCACTGGTGTAACACCACCTGCAAGATATGCAGGTGAAGCAGCTGGAGGGTAATTGGATCCCGAGGGCGCCTGTGTGTACACACTGTTGCTAGGAGCGTAGTTATGCTGATATGGAGTCTGCATGTAAGGGTAGTTTGGCTGCATATACTGGTAACTCAAGAAGTTTCCATAATGGCCTTGAGTGGGCTGGGCTGCATATGCATGTATAGGGAGTGCCTGTTGAGGTGTGCTTGAAGTGATCTGAGAATTACTGCCAGGTTGAGTGGGTGCAAAACTTGGCCCTAAGGATGATATCAAGGAATTGCCACCCTGCAACCAAATACATTCACAAAACCATCAGTAAAAATTAGAAACAGGCAGCAAGGGCAGCACCAGTTCCAGCACTCCAGAAACTCCACTCCACCTCCATCCACAGGGACTACAGATGTCAATCAAAACAACAATTGCGATCTAGAAACAGTACTTCAATTCATTTCTGCAAGTGTCTCCAAGTTTTTAAAATGAGGCATTGCCTTCTGCACATGTTTTCAAATCCTTACATTCTGACTTTCAAATCCTTACTGAAAGTTACCTCAAAAAGTTTTCATAGAGAGCTCCATTTTTGTCAGTTTTAGGTTTGGGAAAGGTGGTAATTAGTATTAGTGACTCACTTAATGCCAGGATAGACATCAGCATTCCTCTTACCTGTTGAGGTGGAAAAGCACTTGGTACACTGCTCATGAGGTCCAAATTTCCACTAAATTTGCTCGTTGCATTAGATGTGATATATGGGGGATATAGGTTATCCCCATCTGTCCATGGTCGAAAACCAGGAGTATAGTAGCTCATAACAGTATCTGTGTATGGCTGCAAAACAACACCAAGTACATTGATACAACATGCTCAAAATTTTGGGATTCCATTGAATGACCTCAATTTGGGTCAATTTTTTTGAGCTATGAAAGTCATCTTCACAATTTGTACAGGTTCAAATCAAGAACAAGTAGAGATATTGTACTTACTTGACACAAGGCCAGATGCTTACCATCAAACTTGGCAAATGTGGGACATCTGGCTGTGAGTCCGTTGGCTCATAAGCATACTGCTGGCCTCCAGAGATTTGAGGCATCAGGCTAAACCCATGATAATTAGATACAGTTGGCACATAAGGGTATTGAGGACCTCGTTGCACCATATTTTGTGCTTTTGCAAGCTCGAGGGCTTGAGTCACTGGAGATACTGGAGCTGGCAGACTAATGGAAGTGACTTCATTCTGTGTAATCAGTTTCTCCAAAGGGGTTGGTTGTAGCTGATGACCATAGCTTTCAGATGAGGACATGTTTGCCACAACACTGTACACAACAAAAGGCCATTGCATCAATGAGTCCATCTTTTCAGACTTCTCTAAGGAGAATAATTGAGTTACCAACATAGCTTATCACTAAGACTTTGGCCTGCTTTTGATGCTTCAACCCACCTAGCACATACAAGAGAGCCACAAGGAATTTAAAACTGCAGCTATCTGGCAAAAGAGACCTGCCTGGTGTCTGGAAAGGACATCAACAGTCTTAAGGTATAGGAGGGTATGACATCCCTTTCAGATTCAAATTATACAAACCTCCACCAAGTTCTGGAACAGAGATTTGATATCCAATATGGTCAAACCCTGGAAATTTCTGCAGGGAAGGCTACCCATAGGTTATACCTATATTTGTCTGGCTCCTCCACAGGAGCATCCACTGGAATGCTCTCCACAACTGTTACTGACTGTTGAGTTTCCATCGATTGATAGCTTGTCACAGATCCAACCTTAAAGTCAGGACCAAAACTGCCAAAACTCAAGTGTGTGTACTCTGCTTCAGGTACCTTGAGATGGTTGGGAATTACAACAGGCCCATTTTCCTCCATGCTGAAGAGATACAGCTTTGATGTAACCTCACCAATCTCCAGCACAGCTTCTGCAGGTGCAGGCACATCTGCACCACTTATGATAAGTTTAGCACTCAGGCCCTCAAGTTCCAGTTGGTGCTGCGAGTTCAGCACAATATCTAATCAGAGGTTAAAAAGCCCCTACCACTACTAAGCCAAACATCAATGGCAGGATTCTGGATTCTAGTCCATGTGTTATGCACAAGTCTATGGCATCTGATCATAGATGACTCAAAATCCATCCAAAATTCACCTTGTGAATGGCACATCACACCAAACCCTGGTGGGCAGTTGCTAGTAAGAGTTGAGATTTATGCAGCTTAACACGGTTGATTACCTTTCTGAGTACCAAAAGGCAGTTGCTGGGAAGGATGTAAAGGCCTGCCATTTGACTGGCTTCCACTTGGTACCAGTGAAGAATCTTCTTGTGAAACTCCAATTTGGCGAACTGGACTTCTACCTTTGAAAATAGCACCTTCATCATGTGGAACATCATCTGTTAATTGTGGAGGGACAGAAACAGAAAGGGAAGCAGGCCCGGTCGCCTTTGCCTCAACATCTGTGTCCAAACTACTTGATGCAGCAGCTGGTTGGGCAACAACTGTTGGTGTCACTGATGCCTGTGATAATGATGTCGAAACAGGACTAACCTCCATGGTAAGGGAATTAAAAGGCTGGTCTCCTGTAGACTGCTGAGCTCCAACTTTTCCAATGCCTTGCTTGAACCCACCTTGTGCACCTTGGGTATGTGGATCCAGCAATGGATGAAGCACTGAGTCTGTTGAAGAGGAGTAAAATCCAGATGACTGTGCCAAAGTCATCAATGGCATCTCAACTGAGTAGCCTACAGGCTGCTGAACTGGTGTGGTGCCAGTAGCAGGACGAGGGGGAGAAGCAGAACCAGGAGCAGGATCTGAAGCAGTCTCTGGAGCTGGACCTGAGTTGAGAGTAGGACTTGGAGACTGGACTCCAACAGGCTGGGGCGGTAGTGTTGCTTCAGATTTCAGAATGTCTGCCATTGTTGTATGTCCTTTGTCCCATGCTGCTTGTGAGACTGGTGGTGGCTGTGCGTAGCTGGAATGTCCATTTGGTAGGCCCTCTGATCTGTCATTGATTGATGACTCTGCTTGTAATGATGCTGGTACGACACTGCTGCTCCACAAGTTCAAAAACATTGACATCTCTTATCAACCAAAGCTATAAACATTGCAACAAAATGCGGATGTCAATCCAGCCGGGAGTCCCCACACAATTGAGCACACCAAAATGTACACCCAACAAGATGAAAGCAAATCAACAACTTTCATGCACAGTCACATCTGAAAATGTGTGACACACTTCGGAAGAGATGGTGCAGACCTTGATTCCAGATTCTGTGTACCCAAATTAGTGAGAGCAGGCACTGCACTGGGCACCCTTTTACCGGGATGAATGCCAATTTCCCTTGCAGCAAACGGCTTGCCCCGACCACCTGCATATTCTACACATATTCTAGCAATGCCAAAGTTAATACAGTGTCTCACAGTGCATCAGTGGATAATGGGACACCAAAACTCTGCTTATAAATTCTTCATGCAAGTCTTGAGAAATCACAATATTCCAATGTAAAACCCAAAGCTGTCACCAAAAAGCTTCAGGGGTTAACCAACCACTCTGACATTGAGAATGGCATATGAGGACATACCACCAAGTTTCACCAACATAAGGCAACAAGGCTAAAAAGATGCTAAGCATGCTTATCGTGTGAAGGCCTTTACCATGTGATTGGTGATAGAAAGGGGATGCTCCTCTGCCTATACCAGACCAACCAGGCCTGGTAGAGTCCCCCCTGCTGCCTGGCCTTCCTTTAAACTCCACTGCATCCTTGTGGGCTGCACTCTGCACCGCCACAAATATGAGTAATGAACCACCCATCTCCAAAATAGGTCAACTACTACATGAATGGCTCTTATACCCAAAACCTTCAAGAAACAGAGTATTACTTACGAATGCAACTGGCGAGACATCTGCAAACCTAAACACAGACACAGACACACACAGAGACAGAGAGACAGAAGCACCTCTTTTCTCTTATCTCGCTTTCGTTTAACTTCATGGAAGTTGTCTGCAGATGCAATATCGAGAATTATCAGCACAAACTTAAAGCTGAGAGCCTGCTTTGAAAGACAGAAAATACATGTAGACACGAGGAGGTCCAATGAGACACTGAAGAAGCGCAGAAAAGAAAGGCAATAAATAGGATAACCGTCACACACTTGCACAAGACTGACCTACATAATTGTGCAATTCAAGCGCGGCGAGAGGTGACAACCACACACTGCCCAATGCAAACAAGAAAGAAAAAAAACCAAAAACGCGTCTTTCGGAGGACACCCAAAGATGAAAACAAATCCGAGAGTGTGGAAGTGAGTCAATCTCCAATACAAAGCACCCAGATCCTTGAATACATATACACCCAAATCAAATCCAAACCGCAATGTAGACAGACAGAAAAGAAACATACCGTCATTGAGCAACCGCTGCACAGTCTCATTCAAATCCATATTACATATTTTGAGCATCGAATAAATCTCATCATCACTGTTCCTAACAATCTCCTTCAAGCTTTGCACAACCTTCAACGCACTGGCCGGAATTTGCACCCCACTGTTGCTGGCAATCCCGGTCCGTCCTACTCTACCTCCTCCTACTCCCCCTGCTGCTGCTGCTGCTCCTCCTCCTCCTCCTCCTCCTCCTCCTCGCCCCCTGCCAGTACTCATTATTCACACCCACCCTCCTCCTCCGTCCAGAGCTTGGTCTACAGGCCGAAGCCAACGCGAGGAAGACGACGACGACAAACGGGGCTCTGCGTGTCACAAGGGACAGCCACAAAGAAAGACACCTCTTTGTCAATGTGACACCATCAAAGAGCTTGACAAAGAGCAGGAGGATTTGCAGCGCTTGCTCCAAACCCTAAATTTTTGTATCGCCGCTGTTTTTGCGCCAAAATAACGTCCCTTTCATTTCGTGGCAGCGCTTTTTAGCATAATAATGAGCATTGAGTTCCAAACTCCAAATAGTATATTTATAAGAATTCCTGTGTTAGATTTTTGTATTAAAATTGGCCTATCAAATTTCAAGTTTCAACCCCCCCCAAATTTGAGCCTATGATTCTTGACCCATCACCCAATGGTCTTAATGGCAATTTGCTAGAGCAAAATGAGAATAGCTAGTTTTCATTAACCTTTTTGTATGAAAATTGGGTCTATCATTCACTAATGACCCAATGGCCTTTAATGGCATTTACATCAGTACACAATGGGCCAATGCCAATTTAGCCACAGTACATATGAGAATTTCCTTTATTAAACTTTTTGTATGAAAATTAAAGCCCTTCATTCATGACCAACCATGGTCTTATTGGCAATCGCATCAGTACATTAATGGGCAATTGGCAATTTTGCAACAGTACATATGGGAATACCTTTAATATAATAAACCTTTTGTGTGAAAATTTTGGGCCTCCATTAATGACCCAAACTGGTCTTCGTGGCAATCAGCCTTTTTTTCTTTAACTGGCGAAGTTTCGACAAAAAGGTGAAATAAAAAAATAATTTAATTAGAAAATACATTGATTTTGGAGGGTTTTTATTGCCAAAAGTGAGAAAAAAAAATTGGTAAAAATTGCCAGATTTCTGTAATTAGTTTTCAGATGGTGGATTTTAAAATTTGTACTTTATATCTGGTTTGGTTTATAGCCAGATCTGGCTGAATCTTCCTGAGGATGATAACCATTTTTTCTATGTCTTCTTATGGCGTGATCGCCACTTAGGCTACATTAAAAAAATTCCTTAATAAAACACTAATGGCAATTGGATTATAATGGTAGGCTAGGTATGAATTTTCATTATTAAATTTAATGTTTGAAAATTTAGGGCTATTGTTACTGACCGGATTATGTCTTGATGGCAATTGCAATACCACCACATATATGGAATATTAAGGATTATTTCTTTTGTTTCATTTTGATCGAAAATTGGCAATAGAAAAGGGCAAAGCCTACTTGAATTGCATAGCTTATTTTCTCACATAAATGATCACGAAAAATAATACAAGAATGACAATTGGGCTTATCACTAATGACAAACAAATGGTCTTAAAATAATGGCCATTGGTTTTATTAGAACCCACATTGAGAGGTGGGAGGTGGGACTTCGGAGTACCCACACCCCCTTTAGCCCAGCTCCCGCCTTTTTTCACTTCCCTCCTTTTTATATCACCTCAGTCCGAAACTAGCTGCACGTTTTAAGGTGCTTCCACATTTTGCTGAAGGGGAGGTCCCAGTTGGAGTGTGTCCTCCCGAGGGAGGGGCACCCAAGTGTGTGAGCTCAAGCATATTCCCAAACCTCAGGAGAATGCATGAGTACTGGAACACCCCCTTTCCATTAACAACACTCTTTTTATTTCCTCCCTTCTTTCTCGTTTCATTAAAAAAAGAAGTATTTCCCCGGGAACATGGGAACATATAAAATTGGGGGTGCTCCCTGGGCATAATGCCCCAGGGTTCTTCTCCTGGGGGAGATCCCTCAAAATACACATAGAAATAAAAAGGGAGTTGTTTCCGCTCTCACCAAATTGCAGGAACACATATTTTTCATGCCCATGTGCGCAAGGGTGAAACAACCCATCACCAAGCACCCTTGAGTGAGCAAACATAATTCAGAAGATGGTCCCTTGAGTGATAGATACTCTGGAACCAAACGACTGGTCCTTAAAACTTGTTGTTGGGGGCTTTTTAAACCTTTCCTTCAGAGATGCTGTTTTTGTGTTTTAGTAACCAACACACACTTCTCCCAATAAAAGAATCAAACACTTCTCCCGATAAAAGAATATTGATTATTGGCCATTTTCACCATTTGGTAGGCCATAAATGAGGTTTATCATAACTAAACAAAGGGGTGTGTCACACAGTGGCATTGCCATTTACATTAAAAAAGTATTTTAAGGCAAAAGAAGAATTATGGAAACTCAAAAAAATCCTTTAAAAGAAACCCAAAGTCCTTCTCAAGATATTATCACTCTAGAACTAATCTCAAGTTTCAACACAAGCCAAAATTTCATCTTTCAAAAATCCTCATTTAAAAATAGACCTACTACCTAGGGGCCCAAATCCCTTAAGCTACTATACTCTATAATGAATCTAAACACAATATCCTTCTTGCCTTGGTACGCAAGGCCAACAAACTTTTTGAAAGGCACAAGTGTTTATGTTGTTGTCAACATCATTGTTTAGAGTAAAGTTCACATCTATCTATGAAGCAAGGTAGTTTGTTGGGCCCTGGGACTATGGCATTCGATCCAACTTTTGGAAGTTTTACCTTATTAGAACTGGTTTTTTTGGTGAAAGTGTTTAGACTGTTTAGATTGAAACGGATTTTTTTGGAGTTCAGAGTGTGGACACAGTAGGTAGATGTACAACATCTTATCTATTGGCATGGCCAGCGTGTTTGTGATGCCTTGTTTTGTTTTGTCACATTGAGATCTCCCAAACCACACTGTTGATGCTATGCTCTGGATATTTTTGGAAGCATCAACTTGGTTTGAGATTATTTGGAGCTACAGTGTGAAAGCTATTGATTATTGAACTATTTTCTCGATGAAAATTAAATAAAATCAAAACTGAAAACTGTATTGAAATTTGGGAGTGTTCTTGGTGTTGTTGGAAAGCCCTTGGCTAGTCAGATTGAATAAAGTTTTATTTCATAATTTTCAGAGCTAAGGTGTGGAAGATTTTTTCTTTGGACTGAATTTGGTTGCTGGAAACTCAAACAAATTGCAAAAATTGGGTTTGGAAGGAAAAATTAGTTAAGCCCTCAATGTGTTCACATTGTCAAATTTAAAAATTTGCAATTCTGAAAATGTGAAAAATAAAGAATGTGTTCACACTCGGGCAAATGACACAGGCTAATTATTAAGAAGAATATTGTTTGTGTATGAAGTATTGCATGTCCAGGTATAGGATGCGCTTCAATTGCACATTGAAGGACATGTGCTCACAAGATATTAGACTATTTTTTTGACCTTTGTACTTTGAGAGATTGTATCTTACTTGTTCCAAACCCAAATAGAGATATGTAAATGGCTATAGGGGCACCAAGTGAAAGGTTACCTAGACCCTTGGAACCTCTTTCATTGAAAGTGACAAGAAAGTGAACACATTTTTTCCAAAAGCTTAAGGGTTCATTTAGTGGCCTATCTACCTTACTCATTTCCATATCTAAAATACACATAAGAATTATAACAACCAAGGGGAGTTTTTTTAATAAGGTAAAGTCCAAGGAGTGGGGCATTCTTAGAAGGAAAGTTCACTACTTGAAGCATTAGCTAAGGGAAAGCTCGCATTTTGAAAATATCTCACCTTCAAGACATTATTGTTGGTAAAGTTCAATTGTTAAATGGAGCTTTACAAATGGTCAAAATTATTGCCCCATAGAATGGGTTCTTCCATTTATATAGATGGCATTACAAAAATATTTCATAGGTGGGCTCTTCCATTTGTATGGATGGCATTCTGAAAAAAATAAAAATTACAATGTAATTCATAC